>Ga0256405_10008845_pt1 | contig 14129 bp, 9 predicted proteins | sample RumenRJG_02DNA_FD_189096 | JGI IMG/M metagenome (GOLD analysis project Ga0256405, IMG submission 189096) | Bovine rumen microbial communities from Lethbridge, Alberta, Canada - RJG_02 | ecosystem: Host-associated > Mammals > Digestive system > Stomach > Rumen | place: Canada: Alberta | collected...
AACTTCTTTTTGATGTATGATGCTTTCATAAGTGTCTCCCTTAAATCAATGTGTGGTCGGATACCTTTGATTTAAGGGGCCGCCTTTGCTAAAGCTTCTTTAGCAAAGGCGGCCGCACTTTTTGAGCCCTGAGTCAAGCCCTAATTTAAAAATTTTCAAATAAAAAAGTGATTCTTACGTTTGTTTGTAGAATCACTTTTTCTTTTGCAATAATGTTTTTGATATGAAAGTAGATATGAATTTCCTTAACTAAATGACATTGGAACCGTCCCCGTGACTTATTGTGCACAATGAGACAATAGAACCGTCCCCGTGTCTTGTCTGGGGGTAATAAAAAGACCGGCCAGAGCCGGTCTTTTGCTTTTTAGAATCCTTCCATTCTGCGCTGCTTGCGGAGGTCTCTTCTCTTTTCAGCGCCTTCCCATTCTGCCTTCTCGCTCTCGGTGCGAACGTTGAGGCCGTAGGGTACTACAACGGCGGTGCCGTCGTGGTCTATGCAGACCTCGGTGAAGTATGCTCTGTTAAGGACATGTCTCATGCCGTTTTGAACATCTTCTACGTAAGTGTCCACTCTGACTTCCATGGAGGTTCTGCCTACATGGGTGAGTTTGCCTACGATCACTAAAACGTCCCCCAGCTTGGCGCCCTGCTTGAACTGCATGTTGTCAACTGCAGCTGTGGCAACGGGGTTACCTGAGTGACGGAGGGCAACTGTTCCTGCTACTTCATCTATCCAGCTCATGAGCTGTCCGCCAAAGAGCCTTCCTTCAGAATTGATATCACTGTACTTGACCACCTTGGTCCATTCAGTGATGGAGTCTTCAACATTTTTGTTGGCAATCTGTTTATCTACATGAAAAACTTTTCCCATAGATCCACCTCCAGTAAGTATTCTATTTATTTAGTTTACCGCAATTTAAGCCTCTTTACCAGCCAAAAACCATGGGCTTTCTTTGCTGTTTTTGCACATTGAAATTAACTTTAGTTAGTGTTAAAATTTTGTCATATGGCGGTAAAGTTTAAGGGTACCACCCACGTATAATCAGTAAAACGGAGGTTTTTATAATGAGCAAGACATTTGATGACATTTTAGCCAAGCTTAAGAGCGCTGACACCAAGAAGATGTCAGTGGCTGTAGCCCAGGACACACACGTACTTGAGGCTGTTAAGGTGGCAAAAGAGAGAGGCATTGTAGATCCAATCCTGGTTGGCGATAAAGATCAGATCGCTGAGAAGGCAAAAGAAGTTGGAATTAACATTGATGAGTACGAGATCATTGATGTTAAGGACACAATCGAGGCAGCAAGAACTGCTGTATCCCTTGTACACGATGGCAAGGCTGACATCTATATGAAGGGTGCACTTGAGTCTAAGGATTTCCTTAAGAGCGTACTTGATAAGGAAGTTGGACTTCGTACAGGCAGACCTCTTTCACATGTTTGCGTATTTGAGATTCCTGGTATCGATCGTCTCCTGTTCCTTACAGACGTTGCATTCATGCCATATCCTACTCTTGAAGATAAAAAAGTCATCATTGAATATACTGTAGAAGTTGCAAGAGCTTGCGGTGTTGAGTGCCCTAAGGTTGCTCCTCTTGCAGCAGTAGAAGTTGTTAACCCTAAGATGCCTGTTACTGTTGAGGCTGCTGAGCTCACAAGACTCAACGAGGAAGGCGAGATCAAGAACTGTATCGTTGATGGACCTCTTTCCATGGACCTTGCTATAGATCCTGAGGCAGCCAAGCACAAGGCTGGCGCCCTTGACAGAAAGATCGTTGGCGATGCTGATATCCTTCTTTTCCCAGATATTCATGCGGGAAACCTTACTTACAAGACCATCGTTCGTCTTGCAAAAGTCAAGAACGGAAATATCTTAACAGGAACCAAGGCTCCTGTAATCCTTACATCAAGATCTGACTCAGTAGAAGTTAAGGTTAATTCCATCGCTCTTGCAGCGGTAGTTGCTGAAGACAAGAAAAAAGGAATTCTTTAATACAGGCCAGCAATGCTGACGGAAAGGAAATGACATGATCAAAAGTCTTATAATCAATCCAGGTTCTACATCTACTAAGGTTGGTATTTTTGAGGACGAGACCCTTGTTAAGGAGGAGACCCTGCGTCACAGCACAGAGGAGATAGAGTCCTATGCTTCGATCATTGACCAGAAGGACTTCCGCAAGAATATCATTCTTGATTTTTTGAAAAAAGAAAACATCGACATCAAGTCTTTTAACGTTATCGTAGGAAGAGGCGGACTTCTTCGTCCAATCCCAGGTGGAACCTACGAGTGCACAGATGCTCTTTTAGATGACCTTAGAAAGGGCGTTCAGGGTCAGCACGCATCTAACCTTGGCGGTATCCTTGCAAGAGAGATCGGCGACGAAATCGGTGTTCCTTCATACATCGTTGACCCTGTAGTAGTTGACGAGATGGAGCCAGTTGCAAGGATCTCAGGTGTTCCAGAGATCGAGAGAGTATCAATTGACCATCCTCTTAACCAGAAGGCAGTTGCCCGCAGATACGCAAAAGAGATTGGAAAGAGATATGACGAGATCAGCGTTATCGTAGTTCACATGGGCGGCGGCACATCAACAGGCGTTCACAAGAATGGCAAGATGATCGACGTTTACGCTGCACTTAACGGAGACGGTGCATTCTCACCAGAAAGAGCTAACGGCATTCCTGCTAAGGCCCTTGTAGATATGTGCTTCTCAGGCAAGTACACTTACGACGAGATGAAAAAGAAGATCGTTGGCTACGGCGGACTTAACGCATACCTTGGAACCAACGACATGAGAGAAGTTAACAAGATGTGCGAAGATGGCAACGAGAAGGCTATTCTTGTAAGGGATGCTTTCATCTACCAGATCTGCAAGAACATCGGTGCATGCGCTACCGTCCTTAAGGGCAAGGTTGACCAGATCATCCTTACAGGCGGAATTGCTTATGGCCAGGTCATCACTGATGCCATCAAGGACAGAGTAGACTGGATAGCCCCAGTTACTGTATATCCTGGTGAGGACGAGCTTCTTGCTCTTGCACAGGGCGCTATCAGAGTCATGAACGGCGAAGAGCAGGCGCAGAAATACTGATATACAAATTGAATTTCCATATAACACGAAAGGAGCCTTACTTAAGGCTCCTTTTAAATTACAGGCAAAGCACTACGTGACGTGCCACAGTTCATCCCCGCTCCTGGTATTATAACATCCACCGGAAATCGCCCAAGTGGCTTTCACGGCATATCCTCGCAGATACTTTGTGTTTCCGGTAATTTAACCGGTTCCCCCGGCCGTACCTGCTGCGGTATTCCATGGTCCACTTGACCAATTTCCGGCGGATGTTTTTGGGTAATCAAGCGGGGATGATGAAGGCGCGGGAGGGGGTGAATTGGCTTCTGACGTGGGTTAGGAACTTCTGGTGTCTGGTGTGGCGCGTCAGGTGTTCGGTGAGCCGTTGATTAACGGGCACTATACAGTGGAATCAGACTGAATGGCTTATTTTCTTATCCCAGTCCGTAAAAAGATGGCCAATATCAATTGTTATTAAATTGTATTACGGACTACATAGTGTTTTTTGAGTGCACAGTCCGTAAAACGGTTTTTTTCAAGGAATTATGCCACTGGATCCGGAAGGAAAGTTACGGACTGCAGGCTCTGAAAGCGGTTTCTAGTCTGAAATTGGATTTTTTTGAGGCTTTTAGCGGGAAATAATGACCTACTGTAGAGCATTTTTTTATGCTATAGTCCGTAATCAAAAATTCTGGCATTTTTTGGACCACATGCTGCGCTCAAAAGCGTTATTCAAAAGTGGGTTTTGGCCAATCTAATACCTTCAATTGATTTCCTTATTACTGGTCCTAGCTTTTTCTGGTCTTGAAGAAAAGAATCAGGGCACTTTTAATACCATCGAAAGGGTATGTGGATACTGGTATTAGATTTCTTGCGCTAATTTTTGGGGTTTAAACAAAACCACAACGTGAAATTCATACCCGTCAGCGATGTAAGAGTCGTGGGTATTAGATTTGTTAAAACATCAGGTAATATTTTCGCAAAACCATAATACCTGAAGAAGATAAAGCTGAAAATGGTATTATATTGACTCTGTGACGCTGGTCACAGCATGATATATCGCGATGCAGAAGACACTGTGCATCCATAGTGCATAAGCGCAACCAAAACGCATGTGGTAATCCAATTCACTGCCTACAACACCCTATCCATGGCCGCTTGATCACTAAAAAAGTCTGACCGGATGAATATCAATAGCACCGTGGAATACCGCAGCAGGCCGCACAGGATAAGACAAAAGAACCGTCCCCGTGTCTTGTTGCGGTCTGCGAGGATATGCCGCGAAAGGCTATTGATATTCATCTGGCCAGACTTACAATTCAAGAGGCGGTTATGGATTGGAGGTACTTTGTCTACAGTCTAATGCGTTCCTTGAAAATACCCGTCAAATCTGCTACAATGTGCTTTGGTATTTTGCTAATTATAAAGGGTGAAGTTTGCCCTTTTTTAGGAGAAATAAGATGAGTATTATTGACAAGATCATAGGAACACATTCAGAGAGAGAGCTTCGACGCATCAAGAATATAGTGGATGCCATCGAGGGAATGAGAGAGCTGATGCAGGCTCTTTCTGACGAGGAGCTCAGAGCTAAGACAGAGGAGTTCAAGAAAAGGCTCTCTGAGGGTGAGACCTTAGACGACATATTGCCAGAAGCCTACGCTGTAGTCAGAGAGGCTGGTAAAAGAGTCCTTGGAATGGAGCACTTCAGAGTACAGCTCATTGGTGGAATTATCCTCCATCAGGGCCGTATCGCTGAGATGAGAACTGGTGAAGGTAAGACCCTTGTGGCTACACTTCCTTCATACTTAAATGCTCTTGCAGGTAAGGGTGTACACGTTGTTACTGTCAACGACTACCTGGCTAAGCGTGATGCGGACCAGATGGGCCAGATCCATGAGTTCCTTGGCCTTAAGGTTGGCTGCGTTCTTAACAGTATGAATTCTGATGAGAGAAGAGCAGCTTACAACTGTGACATTACTTATGTTACAAATAACGAGCTGGGATTTGATTACCTTCGTGATAACATGGCTATTTACAAGGAACAGTGCGTTTTAAGAGGCCTTAACTACTGCATCATCGACGAGGTAGACTCAATCCTTATCGACGAGGCTAGAACACCTCTTATCATTTCAGGTCAGTCAGACAAGTCCACCAAGCTTTACGAAGCCTGCGATATCCTTGCCAAGCAGATGACAAGGGGCGAGGACATGGAAGAGCTCACCAAGATGGATGCCATCATGGGTGTAGAGCGAGAAGAGACTGGAGACTTCATCGTCAATGAAAAGGACAAGATCGTCAACCTTACAGAGCAGGGTGTTGCCAAGGTTGAGAGATTTTTCCGCATAGAGAATCTTGCTGATCCTGAGAACCTTGAGATCCAGCACAACATCATCCTGGCTCTTCGTGCCAACAACCTTATGCAGAAGGACCACGACTACATCGTTAAGGATGATGAGGTACTTATCGTCGACGAGTTCACAGGTCGTGTAATGCCAGGTCGTAGATATTCAGACGGCCTTCACCAGGCTATCGAGGCCAAGGAACACGTTAAGGTTAAAAGAGAAAGTAAGACCCTTGCAACTATCACCTTCCAGAACTTCTTTAACAAGTTCGACAAGAAGTGTGGTATGACAGGTACTGCCCTTACTGAGGAGCAGGAGTTTAGAGAGATCTACGGAATGGACGTTATCACCATTCCTACCAATAAGCCTGTAATCCGTAAGGACCTTCAGGATGCTGTTTACAAGACAAGAAAAGAAAAGCTGAATGCCATCTGTGATGCTGTTGAGGCAGCACATGCAAAGGGACAGCCTGTTCTTGTAGGTACTATCACCATCGAGGCATCTGAAGAACTTTCAAGGATGCTCAGAAAGAGAAACATCCAGCATCAGGTCCTCAATGCCAAGTTCCATGAGATGGAAGCTGAGATCGTAGCAGAGGCAGGAAGACATGGCGCTGTAACCATCGCCACCAACATGGCTGGTCGTGGTACTGATATCAAGCTTGACGACGAGGCAAGAGAAGCTGGCGGTCTTAAGATCATCGGTACTGAGAGACACGAGAGTAGACGTATCGACAATCAGCTCCGTGGACGTTCAGGTCGTCAGGGAGATCCTGGTGAATCCAAGTTCTACTTATCACTTGAAGATAACCTCATGAGACTCTTTGGTTCAGAGAGGCTTATCTCCATGTTCAATGCACTTCATATTCCTGAGGGACAGGAAATTGAGCACTCATCTCTTTCAAGAGCTATTGAATCAGCTCAGAAGAAGATCGAGTCCAACAACTATGCGATCCGTAAGAACCTGCTTGAGTATGACCAGGTCAACAACGAGCAGAGAGAGATCATCTACGCAGAGCGTAAGAGAGTTCTTAACGGCGAGTCAATGCGTGATTCCATCTACAAGATGATCACTGATATAGTTGAGTCTTCAGTTGACACAGTTATCGGAGAAGAATCTAACTCTGACAACTGGAATCTTGCTGAGCTCAATGAGATCCTTCTTCCTACAGTACCTCTTAAGAAGATCAACAGAGGCAGGATCGAGAACCTCACCAAGTCAGGCATCAAGCAGCAGCTCAAGGAAGAGGCAGTCAAGCTCTACGAGGCTAAAGAGGCTGAGTTCCCAGAGCCAGAGACAATCCGTGAGATCGAGCGTGTCATCCTTCTTAAAGTTATCGACAGAAAGTGGATGGATCACATCGACGATATGGATCAGCTCCGTCAGGGTATCGGACTTCAGGCTTATGGTCAGAGAGATCCTAAGCTTGAGTACAAGCTTGAAGGTTATGAGATGTTCGATGACATGACAAGGAACATCGAAGAGGATACAGTAAGACTTCTTTTCCATGTGCACATTGAAGAGAGAGTTGAGCGTGAGCAGGTTGCCAAGGTTACAGGAACCAACAAGGATGACAGCGTAGCTAAGGCTCCAATAAAGAGAGTTGAGGCCAAGGTTTATCCTAACGATCCATGTCCATGCGGAAGCGGCAAGAAGTTCAAGAACTGCCACGGAAAGGTATGACGATAAATGGAATGAGCATAATCAGCGATGTGCTTGCACAATGAGCTGATTATGTGAAATGACATAACGTACATGAGTAAGTAGCACGATAGTGCGAATTACGAATGTACGAAGGATTGCGAGAGCGAAGCGTAGCAATCCGTATAGCGTGTTTTAGTAAGGAGAATATAATGGTAGTTTTAGATCAGATGAAGGTTGAGATCCAGGGCCTTAAGGGTACCCTTGAAGAGGTTACTGCTTCCCTTGACCTTGATTCTAAGAAAAAGATAATTGAAGAGCTCTCCCGTGAAATGGAGGAGCCAGGTTTTTGGGACAACGCAGAGAAGGCCAACAAAAAGACCAAAGACCTTAAAAATATGCAGGACCTGGTTGCAGATATTGAAACTCTCAACAACCAGTACAACGACATCATTGATCTCATCGATATGCAGAACGCAGAAGGTGTAGATGATGAGGATATGGCTGCTGAGATCAGATCAGAACTTGATGAGTTTGAGAACAAACTTGAGAATATCCGTATCAGCAATCTTCTTAACGGACCTTATGACAAGAACGATGTTATCCTTCGTCTCAATGCAGGTGCAGGCGGAACAGAGGCTTGCGACTGGGCAAGCATGCTTTATCGTATGTACACAAGATGGGCAGAGAGAAAGGGATTTTCAATTGAGACCTTAGACCTTCTTGACGGCGATGAAGCTGGCATCAAGTCAGTTGCTTTCCAGATTTCAGGAACTAACGCCTATGGCCTTTTAAAGTCAGAGCACGGCGTTCACAGACTTGTTCGTATCAGTCCATTTAACGCACAGGCTAAGCGTCAGACATCTTTCGTATCCTGCGACGTAATGCCAGATATTGAAGAGGATATCGACATCGAGATCAATCCTGATGACCTCAGGATCGACACCTACAGATCAAGTGGTGCTGGTGGACAGCACATCAACAAGACATCATCTGCTGTCAGGATCACACACATTCCTACAGGAGTAGTAGTTGCCTGCCAGAATGAGCGTTCACAGTTCCAGAACAAGGACAAGGCTATGCAGATGCTCAAGGCCAAGCTCTTTATCATGAAGCAGGAAGAGCAGGCTGCTATGCTTTCAGGTATCAGAGGCGAGGTTAAGGATAACGCCTGGGGAAGCCAGATCCGTTCTTATGTCCTTCAGCCTTATACCATGGTCAATGACACAAGAACAGGATTCAAGTCATCTAACGCTGATGGCGTACTTGATGGCGACCTTGATCCATTTATCAATGCATACCTTAAGTGGCTGGCAACAGGCGGCAAGCCAGTTGGAGACACATCTGAAGAGTAACCACAGTCTTGGGGGACTGCTATGAGACTTATTGATGGTGTTAAAGACCTAGTGGCGTTATACCACGACTATAAGACAATGAACAAGGATGAAAAGGCCGATTTCTATCAGGCGAAGTGTGACTACTACCAAAAGTATGTAGAGCTGAGCCTGATAGCTGGATGCTTTTCATCCATTGCTTATATTATTTCTGATTATCTTTTAAATGGTTCATATTTGCCTACACTGATCCCAAGGTTTTCAATCCTGGGGTTCATGGTTATATTCTTTGTGGTGACCCACTTTTTTAGAAACCGGGCAGTGACGGTATTTATGGACTATTTTCTTGGCCATGCCATGGTGATCGCCACCATCTGGGCTATTTATCATCTGGAGATCAAGATCCACGCCAGTGAAGGCTTCATCATCATGAACCTTATCTGGATCACCATTGGCTTTGCGTCAAAACCCAGAGAGACGATTTTTTCCACACTGTTCTTTCTTTTTGAGATCCTCGTTACTAATTCCTTTAACCATTATCCGAACCTGGATATCATATTTGCCCTTGAGATTCCCTGTGGCCTTGCTGTAATCATGTCACACTATCTTCTTATGCTGTTTTTCCTTGACCACTACAGAGTTGAGCAAAAGCTGGAGCTTGCCATGATCACAGACCCTCTGACTCAGGTTTACAACAGGCATCTTCTTGAGAGGATTGTTAATAAGAATGCTCTTGAGGATGTTGAAGAGGGGCAGCAGGTTGCAATTGCCATGCTGGACATTGACTACTTTAAAAAGATCAATGACGAGCACGGACACTACACTGGGGATCTGACTCTTTTATACATCGGACAACAGCTTTCTAAGGAGACTCACGATGATGACTATGTAATCCGTTATGGCGGAGAGGAATTTGTCATCATTTTCAAGAACTGTGATGTCAATAACGCCTGCGCCCGCATGGAGCAGTTCAGGCAGAGCATTGAGAATTCTCATGACACTCCGGTTCCATTTACTATTTCTGTTGGTGTATCCCATTACAATGGCGACTACTCCAAGACTATCCAGAACGTGGATGCGGCACTTTACAAGGCCAAGAACAGCGGACGCAACAAGGTTGTTGTGGTCTGACAAGATGGGCCTTTTATGGTATTTTGAGGTTTTAGATGCTAGCAAAAAGAATGATCGCAGAAGCGCTGTGTGTGCTTCTTGCCCTTGCTGTCATAGGATGCGGTAATGATGAGAATGTAAGCAGTGCGTCCTATGACGGAAAAGAATATATAAAAATGTCGGAGCTGACAGAAGCTGGTCTTGACATGGAAAAGGCAGGTGAAGAAAAAGAGCTTCTTATGAGCCTTGATCTGTCTCTTAGTGTTCCGACCTACATAACTAAAGTTAATGACACCTGGTTTATTGTGGACTGTTATCACAATAAGGTCATCTATTCGGACAGCCTTGATACTCCTATCCAGGCCTGGAATATTATGTGCGATGAGGTGATCCAGCCCCACACTCTTGCCAGTGACGGAACGGTGTTTTTGGTTGACGATACTGAAAACAACAGGGTTCTGGTTTATGAAAAGTGGGCCGATAAATATCTAAACACACAGGTGTTTAATGATATCGGAAATCGCCCGCACTTCTCGGTTTATGATGAAGTCACGAAGACCTTTTATGTGTGGAGCTCTGAGTCGGGGGAGATGTACTGCTTCAGGCGTCCTGAGGACTCAACAAGGCTTTACCTTACAGATGTAAGGAAGGTTGACAGGCTTTCTGATACCTACGTCAGGTCTTTTACCATAATCGACGGGGATATCTATTTTGTATCAGGCCTTTCAGCTAGTGGACAGGCCCCTCAGATACTGGTTTGCGACCTTGACAGCTTTAAGGTGAAAAAGAGCTATCCAGTGCCTGATGAGATTGCAGGAATGGTGCAGATGACCAGGATAGAGGACATGTATTATATCACCGTTTCCACAGACATCACAGGCAATCAGGACTACGCCACTCTGATCCGTGCAAATAGCCTTGAAGACCTTTCAGAGGGTGAGTACGAGGACATTTATTCAGAATATTTTATAGGCGGAGGAACACCTTACAACATTTCCAAGGTGGGGGATACATACTTCCTTACTGAGCACCGCCTTATTGATCATCAGATATGGAGCTTTAATGTTAAGGACGGCAGTATAGTAAACGTTCAGACAGTATTTTGATATGTCTGACCAGCAGGAGGAAAATATGGTTACCATAAGTCTTTGCATGATCGTTAAAAATGAAGAGGAAAATCTCCCTAAGTGTCTTGATAGTTTAAAAGACATTGTGGACGAGATGATCATTGTGGATACAGGTTCCACAGACAAGACCAAGGATATTGCAGCATCCTACGGCGCTAAGGTCTTTGATTTTACCTGGACCGGTGATTTCTCTGATGCCAGGAACTTCTCTTTTTCCAAAGCAAGCTGTGATTATATATATTCTGCTGATGCAGATGAGGAGCTGGATCCTGACAACCAGAAGAGATTCCATGATCTTAAGGAAAAAGATCTGGAGGAGTTGGGGATCGATATAGTTCAGATGTATTACTGCAACCAGCTTGAGTACAGGACTGTCTACAACTTCGACAGAGAGCTTCGTCCAAAGCTCTTTAGGAGAGTTCGTCACTTTACCTGGGAGGACCCGATCCACGAGCAGGTTGTGCTTGAACCTGTCGTTGTAAACAGCGATATAGAGATAATCCACAGACCAAAAGAAAACCATGCAGGCAGGGATCTTGAGTCCTTCAGGAAAGCGATAAATGGCGGAAGAAGGCTTTCCAAAAGGCTCCACAGCATGTATGCCAGGGAGCTGTTCATGGCAGGTAGCGATGAGGATTTTCTTAAGGCAAAAGAGTTTTTTGAAGGATCAACACTTGATACATTACGGGACCTTGATGAGATCAAGGAGGCATTCTGCGTTTTGGCCCACATTGCGGTGCTTCAAAATGATCCCCACAGCCTCTTAAAGTATGCTCTAAAGGATGCCATCTCCGAGATGTCCAGTGAGATGTGCTATGAGCTTGGCGATTACTACTTTGGCAAGGATGACATGGACGAGGCCATTGTTTGGTACTATAATGCTGCTTATGAGTGCAGCAGCATCATTGATGCTAAAAAGAGCGGATCTTTCCCGAGGCTTGCCCTTGCAAAGTGCTACAGGAAGCTTGGCAATGAGGAACAGGCCCTTGACTACGAAAGGGAAGCATCTGAACTAGAAGAATAACCATTTTGGAGGATATATATGCGTATCATAGTTGTAGGCTGCGGTAATGTAGGACTTACTCTTACAGAGCAGCTTAGCAAAGAGGGACATAACATTACTGTAATTGAGGAACAAAGTAGTGTTGTCCAGACTGCTGTAAACAGTCTGGATGTTTTGGGAATCGTCGGAAACGGCGCCAGTTACTCTATTATGAAGGATGCAGGTATCGACAAGGCAGACCTTATGATAGCGGTAACAGATTCTGATGAGCTTAACCTTCTTTGCTGTCTGATTGCGAAAAAGGCTGGTAACTGTCACACTATCGCCAGAGTTCGTAATCCTATTTACAAAAAAGAGATCAACTTCATCAAAGAGGAGCTTGGTCTTTCAATGGTAATAAATCCTGAGGAGGCAGCAGCCACAGAGGCGGGCAGACTCTTAAAGCTTCCTTCAGCAACCAAGATCGAGACCTTTGCAAGAGGAAGAGCAGAGCTTGTAAGACTTGTTATCGACGAGAACTCAAGGCTTAAGGATCTTGCACTTAAGGATATTCCATCTGATCTTAAAAAGCATGTTGTCATTGCTGTAGTAACAAGGGGCAATGATGTATTTATCCCTGATGGAAGCTTTATTTTGAGAGCAGGCGATGAGATCACCATCATCGGATCTTCTAAGAACACTGTAAACTTCTTTAAAAAGCTTGGACTTCCTTCAGCTAAGGTTCATTCCACCATCATTATTGGCGGAGGCGAGACAGGTTACTATCTTGCCATGCAGCTCATAGCCCTTGGCATCAAAGTCACGATCTTCGATAAGGATCCTGTAAGGTGCAAAGAGCTTACTGAGCTTCTTCCACAGGCGCTTGTCATCAACGGAGATGGAACTGACAAGGACATGCTCCTTGAGGAAGGCGTCATGAGCACTGAGTCCTTCGTGTCTCTTACAAACCTCGACGAAGAGAACATCATGCTCTCAATGTATGTAAAGAGCATCAATCCCAAGGCCAAGCTCATAACCAAGGTCCACAGAGTTAACTACGGCGAGATTATTGGGTCTCTTGGAATAGGCAGTATCATTTATCCCAAGAACATCACAGCAGACAGGATTGTTCAGTTTGTCCGCGGAATGTCTGTTTCCAAGGAAAACAATATTGAAACACTCTATAAGCTCAATGATGACAGAGTTGAGGCTCTTGAGTTTATTGTTAAGTACGGAAGCCCCATCATCGGAGTTCCTCTTGCCAAATTAAAGCTCAAAAAGGGTATCCTTATTGCCTGCATCAATCACTATGGCGAGATCATTTCACCAACTGGTGAGAGCGTAATAAGAGACAGAGATTCTGTCATAGTTGTTACAACTCAGACAGGTCTTAATGATATAAACGACATTTTGGAGATGTAAAAAATGAATTACTCTATGGTAAGATATGTGCTCCTAAGACTCCTTGGAGTTATGGGGGCACTTATGGTGCTTCCACTTGTGGTGGCGCTTATATATAGTGAGTATGACAGCGCTGTTTGCTTTTTTATTCTGGCTGTTGTCCTTGCTCTTACGGGTTTCCTTGGAACTTTAAAGAAACCCTCCAACACTGTTATGTTTGCCAGGGAAGGTTTTGCTATCACAGCAGTTGCCTGGATATTCATGAGTCTTGTGGGAGCGATTCCATTTGTTGTTACAGGTACTATACCTAACTATATCGATGCATGCTTTGAAACTGTATCAGGCTTTACTACTACAGGAGGCAGTATCCTGACTGCAGTAGATGGAATGGAAAAGAGTGTGCAGTTTTGGCGTACATTCACCCACTGGATAGGTGGTATGGGAGTTTTAGTGTTTCTTATCGCAGTTGTCCCCATGGCTGATGGCTACAGCATGCACCTTATGAGAGCAGAGTCTCCCGGACCTGTTGTTGGTAAGATCGTTCCCAAGGTAAAAGACACTGCTAAGATCCTCTATCTGATCTACCTGGCTATCACAGTTTTGGAGATTATCTGTCTCAAACTTACAGGTATCTCACTATACGAGGCGGTGACACTTACCTTCTCAACAGTTGGTACCGGTGGATTTTCTGTAACAAACAGCGGTATTGGAGGTTATTCAACCCTTACCCAGGCTGTGATCACCCTGTTTATGGCACTTTGCGGCGTAAACTTTACCGTGTATTATTTCCTCATTCAGAGAAAGCCTAAAGAGGCTTTTGCCATTGATGAGGTTAAGTTTTATTTTGGAACACTTCTGATCTCTTCAATACTTATCAGCATCAATGTCTACAGAGCAGGCGCAGTAGAGGGCTATGGACAGTCTTTCCACCATTCACTGTTTGCTGTTACATCCATCATGACCACAACTGGCTTTGGAACTCTGGACTTTGATAAATGGCCTGAGTTTTCAAGAGTTCTTTTAATGGGGCTTGCACTGGTTGGAGCCTGCGCTGGTTCTACAGGTGGCGGATTTAAGTATTCAAGGGCCCTTATTGTTATTAGAAACGCAAGAAACGAACTG
>Ga0256405_10008846_pt1 | contig 14127 bp, 1 predicted proteins | sample RumenRJG_02DNA_FD_189096 | JGI IMG/M metagenome (GOLD analysis project Ga0256405, IMG submission 189096) | Bovine rumen microbial communities from Lethbridge, Alberta, Canada - RJG_02 | ecosystem: Host-associated > Mammals > Digestive system > Stomach > Rumen | place: Canada: Alberta | collected...
CCCAATCCCCAATCCCCATTAAATATTAAATATAAATATTGATTTTTTTACATGATTTTTATATTATAAATAAAATAAAAAAATTAAATTCTAAAAAAATAATTTTATATTAATTAAAATCTTCGAAATCTTCAATCGTAATTCTCACATCATTTTCAAAAATAAAATCTTGTTCATAATTTTTTTCGGTCTCAAATTCAATAAAGCCAATGGCTTCATTATCATAATATTTATTCGTTAAACATTGACTATCATTTCCATATATATATACTTTTATTTTATAATCTTTTTTAAAAAGTTGTTCTTCACTTTCTTTATCTTTAAATTCACTATTTTCTTCGTCTTCTTCATCTAATGAAACTGATTCACTTTCATCATTATTATTTTCAAAAAATTGTTCAACGTTATATGTTATTCCGACTATATTCATTTTATTCTTTAGATTTTTTTGTTTGTTATTAATAATTATTGTTCCAAATACATTAATATTAGCATTATTTAACATCAATCCATCAACCCAAATAATTTCATTTTTATATAAGTTTTTATAATATTTCATAGATTTTTCATTAGAAGACAAATCTTCATAAGTTTTAAATTTGGTATATATAAATTTCAGCATTATTCTATCCGGAGTAATTTTACTATAGTTATTATCCCCATAATATTTTCTACAAAAATTCATTTTTAAACAATATATAAACAATTGAATATTTGTGAAAATAGGTAAATGATAGCAATTTAAACATCCTCCTCTTAGCCATTCTTTATACAAAGATATTCTATTTTTTATTATTTTCATATATTTACTTATATTCAAAGGTGTATTTAAATAAGATATATCATTATAAATATTTAATATTGAAGGAACACAACTTTTATTAAGAGCATTAAATATATCGAAAAATTCTTTTTTGTAATTAAATTCGCCTTTTATTATATTTTTAATATTCGATATATCTTGATGAATTTTGGCCAATTTTTTGTTAAATAGAACTAATTCATAATTTAATATTTCATCTAATCCATTGTTATATATTCCATATTTGTTTTTTTTAAATAATGAAGGATCGATTGCTTCCTGATTATCTAATTCTACAGCGTTTTCTTTGACTAAATATGGAATGTCGTATGGTATATTTTCATCCATTTTTAATAATAATTGATTTATTTTACTCATGTTAAAATTCCATTTCCTTTCTTCATTGATTTTGTTATTATTGATAATATTTGTATTAAGAACATTATACATATTTTCAAGTATTTGATTGCCAAATTGAATTTCCATATTTGAAATTTCAATTGAATCGTTCACCAACAAAATATTCTCAAAATTTGAAGAAAAAATTGAATTAAATGCTTTATATATATCTTTAAAAAATATATCATTGTTAACAGGAAGCTGAGAAGCTTTAATTTGAAGATCATTAATATTTAAATAATGTTCTTCATCAGTTGGATTAAATTTATTAAAAATATGATTTATTAATTTATTAATCTTGCTTTTATCTTCGTAATTTATTTGTCTTGAAATAATGAATGTATTATTCAAAACTTGGATTAATGATTGATAATTATATCCAGAATTATTTTCTAAATTCATAAAATCTTTATATTTATCTTCACTTTGTATTTCATTATCAAAGAAATTAATGATATATTTGCATATGCAATAAAAATCATAATAAGAAAATGAAAAAGGATTATTAAAAAGATATTTTTGTAACACGCCAAATAATAATAAATAATGAAAAATCAATTTTCTCAAAAATAACCTCATAAAAATATTAGTATTATTTAATAGTTTTGAATATATTTCCTTTGTTATTTTGCACACATTATTTAATATTAAATTTTTTACTGTGTCATTTTTTGTTAAATCATTTTCTTGTTCTGATGAGAAATTATCTGAAATTATTTTACATTTTTCATATATTAATTTATTTTGTAAAACTTCTCCCTCACTATAAATTAAGATTAATTTAAAATTGGATGAAACTTCTTCTGCTTTATATGTTTCAATATCATTTAATAGATTTGTGAATACATTACCTAAAAATTCAGCATGTTTAATAATAATAACACATGAATATTTCATATTTGATTTAATGAAGTCATAATCTTGAGGAGATAAATCATTATTATCTAATATTATTTCTTTATATTTAATATCATTTGATAATAATACTCCTTGAGCAGGTTGAGCCCCTTCATTTTCTCCACTTTTATTTTCTAATATATTTTTCTCTTTTTCATTAGCCTTATTTTTATTTTCATTATTCATATTTTCTTTATTATTATCTTGTTCATTATTTGCATGAATATCTTCCAAAATTTTTGATTTTGATTTTTCTGAATTATTATGACTGAACATTTTTAAATAGAAATTTGTATATATAAAATTATCATAGATATCGAGATCATTTTTCGGAGCCATTAATAATAGGGAATTATCTCTTTTTAAATTGAAATTTTTAAAAGTATTTATTAAATCATAATTATCTAAGTTATCGGAAATTTGTTGACTTATATAATTATCAAAATTATCATTTTCTCCTTTTTCTTTTATATATTGTTTAATTTTATTTATTTCACTATCTTTCTCAATTTCTTTAAATATTTTATGTATAAATTTATTTACAATGAATTCTTTTTTATTCGGCTTTACAATCAAGAAAAATATAAGTTTAATTATTTGATTAATATTACTTTCTAAATCTTTATCTGGTAAAACAAGCTCATTTATATAATAATGATTTTCAATATTTCCTTCTAAATTTTCGCTTAAATAAGTATTCCATATTTCTTTATTGTTTTCAATACTATCAATTAAATTCTGAAATAAATCGCCACTTGATGTATTTATTTTATTTATTAATGTCCATTGTTTTGTTGTTATATTAATAATTGGCGATTCTTTAATGTCATCTTTTTCAATGAGTTCGTCAAATTTTAAACTGCATAAATAGTAATTGTTAAATATATTCTTGAAAGGTATTTGCAATTGATTCTGAAAATTGTGACAAAGAATACTTAATAAAAGAACAAAGGAGAGATTTAGATCTTTGTCAGTATATATTTTATTAAGCTTGTTATAAAAAAATATAAATAAAGATTTTATATCTTCTTTATTAGTATAAATAAATTCCTCAGTTAAAACTGGATTAATAACTTCAATATTTTCGCCCACTCCTTCAGTAGGCAGTTGTTCTTCATTATTATCATTTTCTTTTTCACTTTCTTCATTTTCAGCAACCCCTTCAATATTTTCTTCTAAATTTTTTAATTTATTTGCCTCATCATTTAACATTCTTTTTTTAATTTCATTATATTCTTTTTGTGTTTCGATTTTTTCGTCATAAAATTCCATCAAATATTTAATTAATGTATCAGGATTAACCAAATAACATATTTTTTGTAAATTAAATTTGAATATCCATTTGAATAATACAGATGCATGTCTTGATAGTTTTCCATAATTTTCATTCAAAGCAACTCTTTGCTTTTTGAAGGAAAGTTCTAATTTTTTTAGTTCGGAAATTATATTTAAATATAATTGACATTCGTTTTTATATTTTTCATTTATTGCTTCGGTCGATTGTAATTTATCTATATTTCCTGATATATCAATTTGTAATATTAAATTTATCATTTTATTTTCTGATTCGATTTTCATCAATGATTGCTTTATTAAATTATTTCTTAATTTTTTAAAACTATTATATGATAATTCATTCCTTTTTTTACTTAATTCAATGAAAATTTGGTCTTTTATATCTTCTTTGCGTATATTGAAATTAATTATTAGCATATTAAAATAAATATTTTGGTCGATTTTCATCATTGATTTATCCATAGAATTTTTGAAAACATATAGTTTAAAATTATCATTCAAATTATATTTATGGTCATCAATCATTACAAATTTTTTGTATTTATCGCCAGTGAAGCAACCATTTATATAATAATAAAAGTAGTAATATATCTGATTTATGCTATTTGCACCATCTAAATATAAATGTCCACCATTTTTTACACAATTTTGAACTTTATCTTTGAAATCTTGATTTTTTTCAAAAGAATTTTCATTTATATATGATACTTGAATATTTTGTAATTTCGAAAATTCTAAATATTCTGATATTAATGATTTTGCATAATGAGTATAATCGATTATAAAAGGAGTTTTTTCTTTGAATATATACATAAAAATATAATTTTCTCGGATAAAATCTTTATATATATTACTAGAAGAATATAAATTTTTTTCGTTTTTTGTTAAGTCGAAAATATTATACATTAATTCAACAAAATCAAAATTTTTAATATGTCCTAACTCTAAATTATTATCTTCTTCATTTTCCAAATCTTTATTTTTTTCTTTTTCTTGTTCAGTTAATGAATGCTCAATATATACATTTACTATTTGTAAAATATAATTTTTTAATTTCTGTCGATTATTATAATTTAAAATAGGAGCATAAATAGCATAAGAAGAAATAAATATCATATAATAATCAAAGTATTTTAATATATTTTCCATTTCTTCTTTTTTTTCTTTCCAAATTTCGCCGTTTCCTTTCGTCGTTTCAATAAATGTTTTATAAGCGGATATCAATGATTTATGCTTATCTAATTGATTCATTATATTATTTTTATTAGTTTCTAAATTATCTATTTGAATTTGCATATTATCTATTTCTTTATCTATTCCTTTAAATTCTTCTTCATGCTTCATAATTAATATTTTTCTTTCTTCTATATCTTTTTCCAAAGATGAAATTTCGTTTCTTAATTCTGAATTTTCATTATATATTTGATAATATTTCCCTATAGCTGAAATATATTCGCAAATTAATCCTGCTAATCTATAATTTTTGTTATATTTATCTAATCCACCATTATCAGGATTTTCTTCAATTTCTTTAATTAATTCATTAAACTCATTCATTTTAGTTGCATAATTCAAGTTAATGAAACGCTTTAAATATTTTGGTGAAATATTTTTTTTGATGAAATCATAATCATTTCCGTTTGCTTCGCCTAAAAATAAAAATATTTTTGTTAATAGAAATTTTCCAAATTGGAAAGCTTCCCAAGTATTTTTACATTCAACAATATCTTTATCAGTGAATTTAGTAATATTTCCTCCTATTTTTCTAATATTTTCTTTATATGGAGAAAATATTTCACCTAAAGCATTTATTTTAGTTTCTTTTTCTTTTTCTGCATTTTTTAATAATTTATCTTCATCTTTTCTTTTATCTTTTATTTTATTCTTTTCAGCATTTTTTACATTTATTTTCTTTCTAATTTCTTCTATTGTTTTATCATTATTTTCTCTCGATGGCATCAAATCCACTATTAATTTTTCCTTTTCTTCGACTAATTCATTTGCTTTTTGAATTTTGGTGAAAACCTTGGTGTAATTATCTTTCTTTTTTAGAAGAATATCTTTGTATGCTTTGTAATTTTTTGAAAAGAAATCACATACACTCATATAATTTCTTTGATTTATTGGAATATCTATGTACAATTTTTTACTATATGATTCATATATTATTTTTACAAAATTGTATATATCTAAAAATATATTTTTGTTATTGATAATTTCTTGACTACATTCACAATCAGAAACTAATTTTGTTGATATTGATTTAAGCATATCATCATTATAATTTTTTATAAATATACTATAGAAATTTTTAACTATATTTGGATAATTCAAAAATAAAGTTCTATATGTTGAATTGTCATAATTGATTGATAAAATTATTTGTAAATTATTTTTGATTCTTGTTTTCATTTCATTAAGGGATAATTCTTGTTCTAAATTATAAAAATGATCATTATCACTTTTAACTTTTTTAAAAGATTTAAATTTTTCCATAACTACATTCTGATCTAATAGTGATGATATTAATTCAAATATATACATTTGAATATCTTCATTTGAATTATTAAATAAATCATGTTGAAAAATTAAAAATATTTTTTTATTATTAAATACAACATCAGCCAAAGTTTTAATAATACTTTCTTGTTCAAATATATCTTTAGTTTTATTCATTAATTTATTAATACTTGCATTTACATAATTATATCTCATAATATAAAGAGCAATTTTAACCAATGTTTCTTTTCCTGAAAAGTCACTTCCTATTAATAAAATATTGGGATATTCATTATCTAAAATTCTTAATAGTCTTATAATGCTATTTATCATATAATCATTATATTCATTTATTCTATAATTTAAATCCTCTGTTCCCTTCACTCCTCCATTTGCGAAATAATCGCCATAAAATGATTGAACTTTCGATATTACATATTTTTTAAAATCAGATTTATTTTCGATATAAACATATTCTAAATCTTTCGGGTTTATATATTTGCCCTCTTTATTTTCTTCATAAATATCTAAAAAGTTTTTGCAATAAATAAAAGAATCATCTTTATCTATAGTATCGAAAATACTTAATTCGAGTTTATCTTGCTTGAAAGATGAATTAAATGAGCTCACTAAAATATTTTTGAAAATTTCGATGTCTTCTTTATTGTTGAATTTATCTGAATATAAACAATATGATTCGTATAAAAATATTTTTTTGAGATATTCGGTAAATTCAGTTGAACCTCGGAATATGAATTTATTAAATTGCTGAACTATTTTTGTTATATCTCTTATATTTATAAAGTAATGTAAATTAGTATAATCAAATTTTATCTGTTCATTTAATAATTCATTTATTTTAAAAAGAACAGATAAATATTGATTAGAAATAATATTTGATATATTTGGTATATAAGTTCTAAAATGAAATTCCATTGTTGGTTTGTAAATACTTACATAATTTTGTTGAGATAAATTTAAAGTAATCAGAGAAAATTGATTTGTATATCTAATGAAATCTTCTGTTTCATTATCATCATCAAATAAATCATTATTTTTATATTGAGTATTGCTTAATAAATTATTGAAATAATTTCCAGAATTAACTAAGTTTAAATCTCTGTAGAATTTAATTATATTTTCTTTATTATCATAAGTTAATTTTTCATTTAATAAATATCTAATATATTCATGGAAATTATTACTTTTTCCACATAAATGAATATCATCAATATAAACTAAAGTTTGTCTTTTAAATTTATCTCCATAAACTCTTCTTAATATTTTATCCATTTTAGTATTTATTTCTTTTTCTATATAATTTGTATTCATATCATAAGTTGCACTAATCTTTATCTGCTTAATTGTTTTCTCTTTTGTTTCTAATTCAGCTAAACTCTTATTAATTATAGTAGAAAGACCTGTACAGCTTTTTCCCAAAAATAAAATTGGGATTGAAGCTTGTATCATTTTTTGAAAAATGTAAATATATTTAAAATTGTCTAAATTATAGACGAAATTATGATCATAGTAATATACTGTATTTTTTTTGAAAGATGGATTGGGATATTTTTCTTCATTGAATATAGTGGACCAAAGACAAAATGAATTTTTTTCATCTAAATAATAGTCAAAAATTGGCCCTTTTAAATCATCCGATTTAAATATATCCCCAATTGCTTTTTCTATTTTATTCTTAATCAAAAAATTAGTCAATAAATTCATTATCCAAGAACAACAAAATATAAATATAGTCAATGTTTGGTTTTTCACAACATCAATTCTAGGCACATAATCATAATTTCTTCGACCTATTTTAATATCAGTGAAATCAAAATCGGGTAAAAATGCATCGAAAATATTTATGACATTTTTAATAATGAAATTTTTATTTATGCAAAAAGATATAGTTTTTATTTTATTATTTAAAATAAATTCGATAATTTTCGGCAAGTAATTTTCAAATAAACCTTTAATATAAATTTTTAATTCTTCATTTTTCGCTGTTTTAGAATTTGTATTTAAAAATGCATAACAAATATTAAACCAATCGAATGAATCATAATCAAAAGATATTATATTTTGTTTAGTAATAAAAGATGGAGTTGATTTTGATAAAGTTGTTGTTTCATATATTAATTTAATTTTAGATAAATTAATCGTATTGCCATCACTAAGTGAGAAATTGTTATTATTATCTAAATAATTAGTTAGGAATGAACACCATTCAAAAGATAAATTCCCATCTAATATTAATAATTTAAATTCATTTTTCTCTTCTTCATCAGGTTTATTATTTTTATTTTTTGTTTCTTCTTTTACAATATTATCATTATTTATATTAAATAAAGTTTTATAATGTTCATGCAATTCAGTTAACATATCATTGCTTCTATTTTGAAGAAATTTAATCATATTATTAAAATATATATTGTTGCTTTGATATGAACTCATAATATTATTTTCATAAAATACTTCAGAATGACTTTTGAAATTTGGATATATTTTAATATAATTTAAATTTTGATATTTTACATTATCAATCTTATTCAATTTTAAAGATATTTCTTTCATCAAGACAATAGCATTACTTTTCCCACTCAAACTAGGTCCTAATAAAACAAATGAATTTCCATTGTTTAAATTGTTATATAAAGTTTTAATTTTTTCAACATAATTATTTTTACTGAAGCCGAATTGTTGAAGAGTTTCATTAAAAATTAAATCATCTGAGTTTACAGATTGTGGTTCTTCTTTTATTGATGGATTATTTTTGGTTTTTTTATTTGCTTTCATATTATTCTTTTTTTCTAGTTCTTCATAATCAAATAAAGTTATATTAATCAAAGTCTCTATATCTTCTTTATATTTCTGGTTACTATTCAAAAATGGAGTTATTACATTCAATATGCATTCTTTTGCAACATTATAAATGCTTTTTTTATTAATTTCATTAAGTTTCATCAACAAATTATTTTTTATTTTTTCGAACAACAAAGGAAATATTTTTTCTTTTAAATTTTTTTTATTTAGTAAATTCCCTTTATATATTAAACCAGTAATAATATATTTAATTTTTGAAGAAATTTCATTTGCTCTATTAATTTGATATGAATTCATAAGTAATTTCACATAAGAATAAAAATCAATATAATTAATTCCAATATTTCTGAAATTAGATTTAACACACATAGGTAAAATACTATTTTTGAAGGATATATTATAAGAATCTATATCATAAGATAAAAATAAATTAAATTTTTTTATATTAATTGCATATTTTTCATAATTTCTATCTGTAAAATATCCTTCTTCAGATTTTGCACGAATCAAACCGAATATTTCATTTATTCTTTCAACCATAGTCTTAAATAAATTAAATTCCATTAATTCAATATTTTTAATGCATACTAAACTTCCATTTTTCATATTTCCATACATAACATTATCTAATCCATCTAATCCAAAATTTTTATTTGCAGTAAAATAAAATATATTTTTTCCTAAAACATTTGATGCAATATTCAAAAGTTCTTTTTTAAATATGCTTTGATTATTATAGATTAAAAATGGATTATGGAAAAATAAAGCATTAAACATAGATAAAAGAGTTTTTTCTGTTTCTGGTAAAATGAAAAAATCATATTTTAAACCGACATATTCATTTCCATATTCAAAATTGAAATTAAGTAATTTAATATTTACAAGATCATTTTCTATTTTTATTTGAAGTACTTTATTGAAAGAAAAATCAGAGGTTTTTGTAACATCATCTCTTATTAAATTTTCAATTGATTTCACAAAATAATCAATAATTGCTAATATTGCAATTAATAATTTGATTTGACCAAAATTATTATTTTCTTTTTTCAACATTTTTATAAGTTGCTTTGCCCAATCTTTTAATTCATGATAAAAATCAAACATTTTATCAAAAGCATCTTTTTCTTTTTCTAAACATTTTTCCAAGTTATAAAATATACTATGATAAGTACAAATAAATATTAACTGATACAAATTATTATTTTTATCTTTATTCTCAATTAGTTCCGTTATAATATTACTTAATTTAGTGTTCATTTTCGTTTTATTAAAATTATCAAAATTTTTTTTGAAATTTTTTAAAATATCTTTCATTTTTTTTGTCAAGCCTAACTCGATACATTCTAATCCATCTTTTAACGTTCTTGTTGCCTTATGATATTTTAATACGATTTCTTCTTTATCATCTTTTGTTATAAATTTAATATTTTCATCTGTCTCTTTTCCTGGATCTATAAGGCCTATATAAGGAAGTAGTTTGAGTAATAATTTTTGTCTAAAATGATATGAGTCTTTACTTACGATTAAATTTATTAGTTCTTCGTCACTTAGTAAATAATATTCTTGTATGTCTCTTCGTTTTTTGTTGAGGAATTTTCTGATGGATTTAAAATTTTGCTCATAGTTATTTATTAATAATCTTAAGTTATTAATTGCTCTTTCATGTCCATATTCAATATATTTATTTAAAATCATACAATCTTTTAAAATTCTGATAAGAGATTTAGTTAACGATTCATTTGATAATTTTTTGAATTCAGCAGGAAATTCTTTAGCAAAATCGGAATTGAATATTAAATCATCTACATTAAGCATATAAATTTGATATTCATAAAATGTGTCCAAAAAAAATTGGTATTTATATATATTATTCACTAATATTCTAAAATCATTTTCAATCACAGTTATATAAGGATTCAATAATTCATGATTTAATTTTGATAAATTTTGTTCAATAAATTCTTGCTCTTTATCAAAATCTACCGGATTTATGATATATTTAGGAAATCCTTTTTCATTATTATCGACCTTGAATACTAATGGTATATGATGTGCAATGAAACTATCTTGAACGTTTTTGTATATTTCTTTAATTTTATGCTCTTCATTTGCGCGTAAATTTATTTCGTCTAAAGTAGGAATTGATTCAAATAAACCATTAAGTGTAATTAATTTCTCAAATGTTAAAACATTGTCGGAAAAATCGAATCCACCGAGGCCTAAGGCGTTTTTTAATAGATCTCTTAAATAACTTATGTTTTGGATTTTATCATTATGTATAATTTTTAATATATGTAAAATTTTTTCATAATATTTAATTTTTGATAAAAATTCTGAAGCAACTTCAGCTCCATCTAAATCTTTTACAGCTACAACACATACATTTTTCCAATTTTTTAAATTTACTTCAAAAGTATTTAAATCTATTTCCATTATTTGTTGTTTTTCCAAAGAAATAATAAAAGTTTTTAATTCATTAAGATTTTTCCAAATGCTTAATTTTAGATCATAATCATATTTAACTAAATCAAGATTTTCGAAATTTGACCTGTTATTTTCTTCCATATCAATATCTATTTCTTGTTGTTGAAATAATTTTTTATCTCCCATAGCTTTTTCGATTCTTAATGACTTTTCTTCTAAAAGAAGTATAGGTCCAACTGTATCTTCATTATATTTATTTATAAGTTCTTCATTTAATTCATCATGTATTTTTTGAACATTTTCTTCATATTTTTTTATTTTTGATATTAAATCTTGTTTAAATTGCTTTATATTTTGATCTATAAAATAAATCATTGAATCCATTTTTCTTTCATAATTAGTTTTTAAGCCTGTTAAACGATCATATTTTTTTCTTTCGAAATCTTCATATTTTATATCTTTATGAGTAACAATAATATTATTTAATTCTTGGATTTCATCCATTTTATCCTCAACATCACCTTTTTTTGAAACGCAAAATTCAACAGCTTTTTTTAATTTTATAAATAATTCAATATTTTTATTGGGCACACTAAAATTAATACTATTAAAATTTGTTTCTATTTCTGAGTGCAATTCATCAACTTTTCTACTTAATATTTTTGGTGTTATTTCATATATTTTTTTTGTGTAATTAAATGGAACATTTACTATTTGCTCCAAAAACATTTCTAAATTAAATTCAAATATTCCTATATTTATTTTTTTCTTTAGTTTTAGAATAACATCTCCTTCTTCCTTAAACATTTTTAAATAATTATTTAAATCATTATGATCTGATTCTTTTTCAATTTTATTGAAATCAAGTTTAATGAATTTGTTATAATTGATTAATGAAGGAGTTAACCCATATGCAGTTTGTTCCATAGCTTTTTGGCAATTCCCAAAACTAATTTGAATATCTTTTACCAAATTATTAAATTCATCATCATATTTTATCCTATTGCCCAAAACATTATTTTGATCCACAGAAACATCAAAGACATCTTCAAAGCAAATCATATATTGTGGGAATTCTTCAGGGTCAACGAAATTTTTAAGATTTATTACTAGATTAATATTTTCATGAATAAAATTATCAAAAAATGCACCTTTGATTAATTCAATAGCCGGTGTATATGAAATTTGATTTTCGATTGTTACTATCATTATTATTAAAATTGGAACATCATTCCATTGATTTTTATAACATTCATATGAGCGCGAAAGTCGTTTACCTAAAACTCTTAATGAATTTTTTATTAATTCGACTTTTGCATACCCAAATAAAAAATCTATTAAACGTATATATTTTAAGATTTTTCGGAAATATCTTTTTCTGGTGGCATCTTGTGCATATGGGACGGCATCTTTTAAAAACATATTCATCGAGGCGACACCATCATTTTGCAAAAATGAATTTTTTTTATTATTTTTTTTAGAGCCTTGCTTTTTCTTTTGGCCTTCTTTTATTTCTTCTTCTTCTTCTACTACGGGATCATCTAAAGTTATATTATTTTCTTTTTTGAATTGAAGATAGGCATGTCTGCATTCGGATGATATTTCTTTTTTTATTTTTGTCCTGAATCGCTCTAAATGTGATATATTAATAGTAACAACATCAGAATGAATTTGATTAAATTTATTAAGATAAACTGGAGATGAAATATTTAACTTGAATAATTCATAATATGTCATATCTTTAAATATTTTTCTGATTTCTAAAATCCCTTTTAATAAATTCGGTTCAACAAAAATGGTTTTCTGCTTGAATTTTTCGAGATAAAACATCCTTTTTTTATTCCGATAATATTTTTTCCATAATTCAAATAATTTTGCGTTTTTAAAATTCTTTATTAATGGGATTTTCATTAATTGCTTGTATTTAATATAATCATTTATCCAATCACTCATTACATATATGTGAGGCTTTCCTCTGATATAATGCAAAATTGTACTTCGGGATATTGTTAAATATTCACTACTACTACTTGTGTAACCATCTCCTGAAAATATATTTGATTTAAATTTTAATTTTTTAAAATTTGGATTAATATCTTGATAGGAACATAAAACAAAATCAAATGGACCACCTACTCTTTTTGCGTAAAGGAAATCGTTCTCTTTTAAAAATAAATAGGATTTAAATGTTGAAAAATCAATTAATTTAGTTTTTTTAATTATATTTATTTTAATGTAACTCTCTGTTTTTGGCATTTTATTTTTAGTTTTCATATAAGATCTTTCAGTTAAAGGCAAAGTAACAATTTGACTTTTTCCATCTTCTCTTCTTGTTGCTAATAAATTACTTATACTTCTTTTTTCTAATTTTTTTTTGAATATATCTTTATGTATATTAATTTTATTAAATTCTCCTTTTTTTATCGAATCATTTATCATTTCTATTTTTCTTATCCTAACCGTTTTCTGTTCCGATTTCTTTTTATTAATTTTATCTAACAGCATTAATTTTCCTTCGCTTCTATTTATCATTTCGGATATATTCAACTTTTTTAAATTTGCCATTTTTTTGGTATCAATAATCGTAGGACAATTAATTAAATCTCCAATATCTTTTGGGACATTATTTTTCGTATTCCAGTTTTGCATAATAATTGAACCATTTAATCCTTTTAAAATATCAGAAACTGATTTGCTCGAATTTGTATTTAATGAAGATGATAATAAAATTTTGTGACGAATTGGATTTAATCTTTTTCTGAAAGTATTTGTTTGAAGAGGATGTAAATATAATTTATTTTTGAGTTCATCTTCCATATTTTTTATTTAAGTTTTAAATTTAATTTCATTTGAAATAATTATAATATTATAACTATTCATATATTTAATGGGGATTGGGGATTGGGGATTGGGGATTGGGGATTGGGGATTGGGGATTGGGCCCAATCCCCAATCCCCAATCCCCAATCCCCAATCCCCAATCCCCA
>Ga0256405_10008847_pt1 | contig 14127 bp, 11 predicted proteins | sample RumenRJG_02DNA_FD_189096 | JGI IMG/M metagenome (GOLD analysis project Ga0256405, IMG submission 189096) | Bovine rumen microbial communities from Lethbridge, Alberta, Canada - RJG_02 | ecosystem: Host-associated > Mammals > Digestive system > Stomach > Rumen | place: Canada: Alberta...
CTTCGGGTCTCTTAAAGCCAACGTCAAGAAAACCGAGCATAGCATCGAAAATGATGATGTCGTTGGTGGAATTACTAAGAAATAAGGCGCAGGGGGAAATGTCCGTGATTCCGGAGAACCGACCCCGTGATTCCAGCGGGGGATTGAAGGTAATATCCTTTCTGATGATTTTTATATAGAGAACAAATAAATGTCGAACCCTCTAACAAAGAAGATATGAGTCCATAAGAAGAAATATTCTTAAATGTTTGGGCGTCTCAAAGAATCTTACTAACTTTGCAGTATGATTCAGAATGAAGAATTCTTGATAGACGAGATATACGGAGAACGCTTGCTTATCAGCGTTCGTGCAGACCAAACAGAACTTAGCGATAACATCCGAGTGGCAAGGGTACTATTGCGGTGCTTTGATGACATGTATATTCGTATCAATGAGCATCTGATGGTTATTGGCCACAAGAATCCAGAATATACCATCAACGGGAAACTGGGTGACCGAAAGGGCGTGGAAAGCGAAAACGGCATCAAGTCGGCTTTTCGCAAGGCCAAGCAACAAGGTTGTAAAGTGGTCGTACTTGACTTTGATATGCACATGTCCGAAAGTATTTTGAAGACGAAGAAGATAGTCTCTGGTCTCTTCGGTCGTCATGAAGATTTCAGCGAGGGGAGTCTTGAGGAGTGTTACGTGGTTCATAACAGCAAGGCCGTTGTCGTGAATGCTGATGCCTTCGCTGCGCCAGACAAGGAAACTGTCAAACAACTAATCAACGACGTAATAGAACGACTGAGGACATAACCCTTTGGGCTATGTCCTCGTATGGTGGTCAGAAAGGTCCAGCTTGAAATATTGCTCCGAAAGCAGTTTGTTTCGCGCCCTCTGACGACATTCTGACGGTGCAAAGATAGATATAATAATTGAAACTTCCAAATTTTCGGGCACTTTTTTTCCGCTATGTGATCATATGCGGTGCCGCCAAAAGTCGCTAACAGATGGGGTTGTTCTCCTCGAAGATGGCCATTCTTTCCTCTAACTGGGCGTACTGGTGGTCCTCGACGAACGAGGTGCAGACGCGCAGGCCCTGCTGCTCAGAGCCGCAGGTGACGAGGCAGATGGCCGAGACACCGTAGTACATCAGCTCGTGAGCCAGCTGGCCGCTGGTCATGCCCTGATAGCCAATGGTGAAGTAGAAACCGTCTGCCACGGGCTGGTCGCCATCCTTGTCGTAGACTATGTGGAAGCCGTGACGGCAGAAAATCTCCTTCAGCTTGTGGGCACGGTCGCCGTAGACCTTCACCTCGCTGCGGAAGTCGTACTCGCCGTCGCAGGCAGCACGGAACATCGCTGCCAGGGCGTACTGCGCCGAGTGGCTCGTGCCACTGCTGAGGGCGTAGAGCATACGCGTGGAGAAGACCAGACCGAAGGGCAGACCCTCGTAGCGCGCTGCCAGGTCGTCGTAATGGCGGTGGAACAGCTTGTCGCTGATGCACACCACGCCGATGCGCTCGCCGGCATAGCTGAACGCCTTAGAACCGGAGATGAGCAGCATGTAGTTGTCGGTATAGCGGGCCACGGTGGGCTGGTAGGGCGGCTCGAAGGGCTTGCTCAGGTCCTGACGGAAGTCCATGGCGAAGTAAGCCAGGTCTTCCATGATAATGCAGTCGTACTGGGTGGCCAGCTGTCCGATGGTCTGCAGCTCCTCTTCCGTCAGGCACACCCATGACGGATTGTTGGGGTTGGAATAGACGATGGCACAGACATTGCCCTTCGACAGGTATGACTCCAACTTCGCGCCAAGCTTCTCGCCACGGAAGTCGTAGACGTCGAATGTTTCGTACTTCACGCCCTGCACCTGTAGCTGCATCTTCTGGACGGGGAAGCCCGGGTCGATGAACAGCACGGTGTCCTTCTTCTTGTCGGCCTGCGAGCAGGTGAGGAACGAGGCGAAGGTGCCCTGCATGGAGCCGGTGACGGGTACGCACCCCTCGGCTGCCACGTCGATGCCGATGAATGCCTTGACGAAGCGCGAAGCCTGCCGTTTCAGTTCTGGATAACCCTGAATGTCGGGGTAGCTGTGGGCGATGCCGTCCTGCAGGGCTTTAATCTGGGCGTCGACGCCCACCTGTGCGGCAGGCAGTCCGGGAATGCCCATCTCCATCTTGATAAACTCCACGCCGCTCTCCTTCTCGGCCGTGGCAGCTACCTGCTTCACCTCGCGGATAGTAGCCTTGGCGAAGTCTTGTATACCTAATCGGACTATCAGTCCGTCGATGATCTCTTTCTTAATTGGTGTCTCTTTCATTTTTATTTTAGTTTGTATTTCGGACTGCAAAATTACAAAGAACTTGCCGAAATGCCAAACTTTAATCCGTTTTTCCTTACTTTTTGTTTCTGATTCTTTCCTTCGGATGATAAAAAAAATATACAATATTCTTGGTATTTCGGTTTTTTTGTTGTACCTTTGCGCATTATTATTAGGATTATTGTAACATTAGGAAAAATATTTTCATTATGAGTGCATTAGTTTGGGTTATTATTGTTTTGCTTCTTGCCTTTGGCATTAGTGTTGTCCTGATTCGTCGTCACTACACGAAACTCCTGGATTCGGCGCTCAAGCGTGCTCAGAAGAGCGAGCGGCTGAAGTCCGTGTTTATTGACAACATCAGCCGTACTCTGCACGCTCCGCTGAAAGTCATCGATGGCCTGTGTAATATGGTTGTCGAGGAGAAAGATGAAAACATGCAGCCTGCTCAGGTGAGGGAGATTGTAAACAATATCTCCAACCACACCACGGAGATGCTTGATTTCGTAGCGCAGCTGCACGAAATGTCAAAGTTTGAGGGTGTCACACCTTCCTTCACGTTTATCGAGGTCAACCTCTCTGAACTGATGGCCTCTTATCGGCGTGAGGCATTAAACTACACCAAGCCCGATGTCGGCGTTCGTGTGACCTCGGAACTCTCGCCCCATTGCAGGGCTATTCTTGACACCAATCTCATGCATCAGCTGATGATGCATCTGCTGTCGAATGCCGCCAGCCATGTCACGCAGGGCGACATCCTCATTAGCTATAGTTGTGAGCGCAAGGGACTGAAAGTCACTGTCAGCTATTCAGGTATGGGGCAGGCTGAACTGGTGGGTGCCGACATCTACTCGTTCCTTCAGAAAGAAAATGCGCTGAAGGATTCCGTCAAGTCGTCCGTATTGGGAATGGCCATCTGCAAGGCTATTGTCGATATGTTAGGAGGCGAATTCTATATGGAATCAGAAAGTGGCAAGAAGACCGTAGACTCCGTCTGGTTCCCCTGTGAGATGAAAGATATCTATAAGGATTTGTAATCGCGAATACAGATAAATAAAGGACAGGATGATGAATGTTTTCATTAATCCTGTCCTTAAACGATATCAGCAGTTGGCTTTTACTTCTGAGCCTCGCGTCCTAAGGCCAGAGCCTTGATGTTGGCCTCGACGATGGCGTCGCCCTTGCGGGCGAAGACGCGGCGGATGGCCTCTTCCAGCTTCTCGTATTCTATGCCGAGTGCCTTCTGGGCAGCACCTAAGAGGATGACGTTGGCCGAGCGGGGCACACCATTGTCCTTGGCCATCTGCTCGATGTCGATGCTGATGACGTTGGGCAGTTTTGCCAGGTCGCCGTTGATGACCTCCATGTCGGGATAGTTGGGGATGTTCACAAACGGCGTTGCCGAAGTGATGATCCAGCCCTCCTTCTTCAGGAAGGGCAGGTAGCGCAGAGCCTCCATCGGCTCCATCGAAATAATCACGTCGGCACCGCCACGGGCGATGAGGTCGCTGGCAATAGGTTCTGACGATATGCGCAGGTTTGACTGCACGTCGCCGCCGCGCTGACTCATGCCGTGTACCTCGGCCTGCTTGATGTAAAGGTTCTCGTTCATGGCGGCCTCACCGATGATGGTGGCGATGGAGAGGATGCCTTGTCCGCCTACGCCGCAAAGTATGATGTCTGTTTTCATTTCTTGCCCTCCTGTGCTTTCTTCTGCTTTAGATGTCTCTGTAATGTCTGCATACACTCGCGGCGCGGGATGATGACCGACGTGCCGTGGTAGTTAATCTCGTCGCGGATAATCTGCGTAATCTCCGGCATGTTCTTCGGCAGGGGAACGACGACCTTCAGGTGCTCGTCGCTCAGACCGAGTCCGCGGCAGATGGCCTCAAACTTGTTGGTGCCGGCAGAGTCCTGACCACCCGTCATGCCCGTCGTCAGGTTATCGCTGATGATGACGGTGATGTCGGCGTTCTCGTTGATGGCGTCGAGCAGACCCGTCATACCGCTGTGCGTGAAGGTGGAGTCGCCGATGATGGCTACTGCGGGCCACTGGCCAGCGTCGGCAGCACCCTTGGCCATCGTGATGGAGGCACCCATGTCGACGCACGAGTGGATGGCGCGGAACGGAGGCAGGAAGCCGAGCGTGTAGCAGCCGATGTCGCCGAAGACGCGCGGATTCTCGTATTCGCGGAGCACCTCGTTCAGGGCTGCATAGACATCGCGGTGGCCACAGCCCTGGCAGAGTGCGGGTGGGCGTGGAGCCACGTCGGCACAGGGGTCGAAGCACTGGCCTTCCTCCATGCCCAGCGCCTTCTTCACGACGTCGGGATTCAGCTCGCCCGTGCGGGGCAGCGTGCCGTCGAGCTTACCCTTGATGTCGGCATTGTCGCTGACGCCACGGACGATGTCCTCGATGAAGGGCTGACCCTCCTCGACGATGAGCACCTGCTTGCACTCATCCATCAGGCGGCGTACCAGCTTCTTCGGCAGCGGGTACTGCGATATTTTCAGAATGGGGTAGGGGCATCCGTCGGTGAAGCACTCGTTGACGTAGTTGTAGCCTATGCCGCTGGCCAGAATGCCGAGCGACTTGTCCTGCCCCTCGCAATATATATTATAGGTGGAGTTGGCAGCGTCCTCTTCGAGTTGGGCCTGCTGGGCGGTCACGATGTCGTTGCGCTTGCGGGCGTTGGCGGGGAGCAGTACCCAATTCTTGGCTTCGGCGTTGTAGTTCAGGGCGTTTTGCTGACGTGGCTCGTCAACACACTGGACGACGGCACGGCTGTGAGCCATGCGGGTAGTGACGCGCATCAGCACGGGCAGGCACTGTTTTTCAGAGTAGTCGAAGGCGGCGGTCATCATGTCGTAAGCCTCCTGCTGGTTCGACGGCTCGAACGTGGGGATGAGGGCGAACTTGCCGTAGAAGCGTGAGTCCTGCTCGTCCTGTGAAGAGTGCATCGAGGGGTCGTCGGCGACGAGTACCACGACGCCACCGTTGACGCCTGTCATGCCGCTGTTGACAAACGGGTCGGCGCAGACGTTCAGGCCGACGTGCTTCATGCAGACGAGCGCGCGCTTGCCCATGAACGACATGCCGAGGGCAGCCTCCATAGCCGTCTTCTCGTTAGTACTCCAGCGACAGTGTACGCCACGCTCCTTGGCTAAGGCGTTGCCCTGAATGAATTCAGTGATTTCTGTTGACGGCGTGCCAGGATAGGCGTAGACACCGGAAAGTCCGGCATGGAGTGCGCCTAATGCTATGGCCTCGTCGCCCAGTAATAGTTTCTTTTCCATTGATTTATTATTGTATCTTGTTAGGATCTGTTCTCATTCTGTATTGAACACCCTCCCTTGTAGGGATGGTTTGTTGGGTTATTGAATCTCCCAACCAATGGCTGAGGCGCCGAGCACGGCTGCCGAGGCACCGTCGAGACCGCTGACCAGGAACTGAGCCTTGCCGCGGAAGACCTGCATGACGTGGGCTTCGTAGGCTTCGCGGATGGGCTTCATAATCAGTTCGCCGGCCTTCACCATGCCACCGAAGAAGATAAATGCCTCGGGCGATGAGAAGGCTGCGAAGTCGGCGCAGGCCTCGCCCAGCATCTTACCCGTGAACTGGTAGATTTCGTTGGCCAGCTCGTCGCCCTTGCCGGCTGCTATGGAGACGTCGAGCGACGTGATGTCTTCGGGCTTGATGTTGCGCAGGAGAGAGGGACGGTCCGTCTTCTCCAACAGTTCGCGAGCCGTGCGTGCCACACCCGTTGCCGAACAGTAGGCCTCCAGACAGCCGGTACGTCCGCAGCCACAGCTACGACCCTCGGCACCGCGCACCATCGTGACGTGTCCCAGTTCGCCGGCAAAGCCGTCATGGCCGTAGAGCAACTGGCCGTTCACCACAATGCCGGAGCCTACGCCCGTGCCGAGGGTGATGACGATGAAGTTCTTCATGCCACGGGCCACGCCGTAGACCATCTCGCCCAAGGCGGCAGCGTTGGCATCGTTGGTCATGGCGACGGGAATGTTGCCTAATGCCTTGCTGAACATTTCGGCCAGGGGGATGCAGCCCTCGTGAGCCCACGGCAGGTTGGGCGCAAACTCTATGGTTCCTTTATAGTAGTTGGCGTTAGGGGCGCCGATGCCCATCGACCTGATTTTGTCGAGACCGCCTACCTGCTCAATGATGACTTGTAGTGCCTCTACGCAGGCTGCCACATAGTCTTCGGCATTACTGTAGCCGCCAGTCTTGATGGCTGTCGTAGCCTTGATGTCGCCTCGTGCGTCGACGATGCCAAACACGGAGTTTGTGCCTCCCAAATCTAAGCCAATCACGTATGGCTTCATTGCTTGTTGCTCGTTCATCATGCTCTTAAGTTTTTTTTATTGGTTACACATTCTGAGGGCAAAGGTACGAAAAAAAAATGAAATGCCTTGTCTTTTCATTATTTTTTTGTACCTTTGCACTCGATATGCCGTTTCATGTACCTATAAATATATTAGATTTCATCTTTAAGGGAATGCTCATTGGGATGATAGCATCGGCACCGATGGGACCGGTGGGCATACTCTGTGTCCAGCGCACGCTGAACAAAGGGCGATGGTATGGCATGGCCACGGGCGTGGGAGCCGCTGCCAGCGACATCATCTATGCGGGCTTTGCCGGCTTCGGCATGTCGTTTGTCATGGACTTCGTCAACAACGACCAGAACCGCTTCTACCTGCAGATTGTCGGTTCGCTGCTGCTACTCTGTTTCGGCTGGTACACGTACCACTCTGACCCTATGAAGAAGGCGCATCAGTCTGGTATGCAGAAGGGTACGCTCTGGTACAATATGTGGACGGCGTTCCTCGTGACGTTCTCCAACCCGCTGATTATCTTCCTCTTCCTGGCTATGTACGCCCAGTTTGCCTTCGTGCTGCCCAACCATCCGTTCGAAATGCTGGTGGGCTTCCTGAGCATTGTCGGCGGCGCTATGCTGTGGTGGTGGGGACTGACGTGGCTAGTGGACAAAATTCGCGTGAAATTCGACGATAACGGCATCCGCATCATCAATCAGGTGATTGGTGTGGCGGTGATTATCGGTTCGATGATTATGCTGCTTGGAACAACGACGAATTTAATACGTTGGTAAGAAAATATGTTTATTGCACAAGAGTTACGACAGAAGAATATTGCTGAGTACCTGCTCTATATGTGGCAGATAGAAGACACGATACGTGCTTTCGGATGCTCGCTGCCGCGCATACGTCGCGAGTATATCGACCGCTTCGACTATAGCGACGAGCAGAAAGAGGACGAGGCCGACTGGTTTGGCAACCTCATCAGGATGATGAACGAGGAGGGCTGCCGGGAGCGGGGACATCTGCAGATAAACCGCGTGACGCTGCAGATGCTTGCCGAGCTGCACGCACAGTTGCTGGAGTCGCCGAAGTTCCCGTTCTACAATGCGGCATATTATAAGGTATTGCCCTTTATCGTCGAACTGCGTGGCCGTGGTGCCAATAAGGAGAACAACGAGATAGAGACGTGTATGAACCTGCTCTACGGCGTGATGATGCTGCGACTGCAGAAGAAAGACATCTCGCCTGATACGGCGCATGCCGTCAAGGAGGTGTCGACGTTCATCGGTATGCTGAGCGACTATTATAAGAAGGACAAGGAAGAAGGACTGAAATTTGAATGATATGAATATACTGATTACTGGTTGTAACGGTCAACTGGGAAACGAAATGCAGCTGCTGGAAAAGGAGAACCCGCAGCACACCTATTTTAATACTGACGTACAGGAGCTGGACATCACCGACCGTCAGGCTATCCAGCACTTTGTGGCCGAACATGAGATTGACGGCATCGTCAACTGTGCCGCTTATACGGCTGTAGACAAGGCAGAGAGTAATGAGGCCTTGTGTACGCGTCTGAATGCTGACGCTCCTTCTTATCTGGCCACGGCCATTGAGCAGCGTAGCGGTTGGTTCATACAGATTTCGACCGACTACGTGTTCGACGGTACCAACCATAAGCCATACGTTGAGACCGACCCCGTCTGTCCCAACAGCGTCTATGGACGTACGAAGTTAGCTGGCGAGACGGGGGCTGTGGCCAACTGTCGCCGCACGATGATTATCCGTACGGCTTGGCTCTACTCGACGTTCGGCAACAACTTCGTCAAGACGATGATTCACTTGGGCAAGGAGAAGACCGAGTTGGGCGTCATCTTCGACCAGATAGGTACGCCGACCTACGCCCGCGACCTGGCAGTCTGCATCATGACGGCCATCAATCAGGGCGTGAAGCCAGGCGTCTATCATTTTAGCAATGAGGGTGTTATATCGTGGTATGACTTCACCAAGGCCATCCATCGCATCGCCGGCATCACCACCTGTCACGTCCGTCCGCTCCACACGTCGGAGTACCCGACGCCCGCCGCCCGTCCCCACTATTCCGTGCTCGACAAGACGAAAATCAAGCAGACGTACGGCATCGAAATTCCCTATTGGGAAGAGTCGCTGAAGGAATGCGTCGAGGCATTGTCGTAGATTAATTCGCAGAACGAATGGCTATCAGACTGACACCTTCCCAGAGTGTGGACAAGCGATATTTGCGTTTGCCCATTGACGAAGCTTCTTCAAAAAAGTTCGTTAGAGCCCTGTGTACTTTCTTTCGTAACTACCAAGAGAAGGAGAAAGAAGAGTACAACAAGACATTGACACGAGATTTCCTCAGAGAAGCATTCTACAATGGGAACAATGCCATCAACATTTATGGTAATGCCGATTCTGCCATCTATGCCAACGAACATTCGCGTGGCAGCTATCCTTTGGTGCTGTGTGAAGCCAAGAGTCCCTCTTCAAGTGATATGATTGATGCTGAGCACCTGAACAGGAAAGCTCTGCACGAACTGATTCTTTACTATCTCTTAGAGGAGGTAGACCATAAAAATCACTCCATCAAGCATCTTGTAATTACGAATGGTCTTGAATGGTATGTCTTCCGCAAAAAAGTGTTCCTTGATATCTTTGCCCGTAGCCGTGACTTCGTGAAAGATGTTATGGATATGTACAAGAGCAACGACTACAAAACCGACGATATATACAAGAAAGTAATCAAACCTTTTGTCGAAGAAAGACAGGAAAAGCTGATTTATACATATTTTTCTCTTGAAGGCTATAAGGATATTGACGAAGACTGCATACTTGATAGTGACGCGAAGCTTCGTGCAATCTATAAGCTACTGTCTCCTGAACACCTGCTGTCACATCTGTCGTATGTAGACTACAATAAGCTAAACATAAAGTTCTACAATGAATTACTCTATATCTTAGGGCTCGAAGATGTGGCAGAGTCAAACTCGCAGGTGCATATCATCAAGCGACTATCCAAACAAAAGAGGCAATACTATTCGTTGCTTGAGCAGGCAATTCTGAAACTACAGGATTATGGTCTGCATGATGATGATGTCCTTTTTGATACAGCCTTAGGACTGGTGCTGGAGTGGCTAAACCGAATCCTGTTCTTGAAACTCTTAGAGGGACAGATGATGAGAGTCGGGCAACAGAGAAACCTTAAATATGCTATTCTGACAATTGAGAAAGTTCCCAATTATGGGGCGTTTTATGATCTTTGTATGAACGTGTTGGCAAAGCCATATCACGAGCGTGATAAGGAAATGCTAAAACGTTACGAAGAGGTGCCTTATCTGAACAGCTCATTGTTTGAACTTTCAGAGCAAGAAAAGTGCTATTTCTCAATCTATGCTATTAGTAAGGGTGAGATAAGCCTCTACAGCCAGACTGTGCTGAAAGAAAATGGGCATAAGATGACAGGAAAAATGGACTCTCTGGAGTACATCTTCCGCTTCCTTGGCTCCTACGATTTCTCGTCCGATGGCAGTAAAGCTGTGAATGATGCGTCTTCCATTATCAATTCGTCAGTTCTTGGCCTGATTTTTGAAAAGATTAATGGCTATAAAGACGGTTCGTTTTACACGCCGGGCTATATCACCGATTATATATGCAGAGACGTCGTAAGGCAATCTATTCTTGACAAGTTCTCTGATGTCAAAGGATGGAAATGCAAGTCGCTGGAAGAACTCCTTGAACACTTCGACTATATGAGGGTAGAAGAGCGCCAGGAGGTTAACGACATCATCAATAGTATTAAAATTTGCGACCCAGCCGTTGGTAGTGGGCACTTTCTTGTGGCAGCGCTTAACGAACTAGTCTACGCCAAGAGCGTACTTCATGTACTACAATATGCCGACAATAGGGAACGCCTCAAGGGCTACCAGCTCAGCATAGAAAATGGAGAAATCGTCTTGACAACTTACAACGGGCAACCATTCCGGTATAATCCTGATGACGACAGCAAAAGAGTGCAACAGACCTTGTTCGAAGAAAAACGCTGTCTGATAGAGAATTGCCTTTACGGTGTAGACCTGAACAGAAAGAGTGTGGAAATATGCCGCCTGCGGCTGTGGATAGAATTGCTGAAAAGCATCTACTATATGCCTGACGAAAAAGGAAAGCCACGGCTCCAGACCCTGCCCAACATTGACATCAATATCAAGTGCGGTAATACACTGCTGTCTAAGTTTCCCGTTGCCGTGGGGAAGAAATTGTCAAGTAAGACCATTTCCGAAGAACGAATACGGGAATATAAAGAAGCAGTTTCCCTGTATAAGAACACTACGGACAAACATAAGAAGGCTGAACTGCGTCAGGCTATTGAATCTTTCAAGGAGGGACTACTTCTTGAGGGAAGCCAAACCTCATTCTTGGAGAAAGAAAGCAAAAAACAGCTATTAGCAAGAAACATATACAAAGACTCGTTGGAATGGATGATAGAGTTTCCGGAGGTTCTTGACGAGGAACTGAGATTCGCTGGCTTTGACATCGTTATAGGCAATCCTCCTTATGTGAGCATGGAGAAACAAAAAGAATTGTCTGCGTATTTGGCTAAACACAAGGTGTACGATACTTTTGATTCAAAAGGCGACCTGTACTCGCTGTTCGTGGAGCGTGCTTTCTCCTTGTTGAGAAGTGGAGGATTGTTGTCATACATCATACCCAATAAATGGATGAAAGTGGGTTATGGCTCTAAAATGAGGAGTCTTCTATTGAAGAAAGAAATCAGGAGGTTAGTTGATTTCAGAGACAACCAAATATTTGATGAGGCTACAACTTATACTTGTATCTTACAGGCTGCCAATAGGGATTCCAAAGACGCTTTTTACTGTTCCTCGTTGTCTGTCCTTGATAAGGATAACCTAGCTGAAACAATATCAGAGAGATGCGAGGAAGCGAAGACAAACGAGTTCGGCTCCCAGATATGGATTACATCCTCCCGCAAGAAGAGGGCATTGTTAAAGCGATTTGCAGATGAGTTTGTGTCCTTAGAACAGTATATCGGAGAATCAGCTAAGTACGGGATAAAGACCGGCAGAACCGATGTGTTCGTTGTGCCGGAATCTACAAAGAATGTCCTTATGCAACATCCGTCAGCAAAAGATGTTATCGTGCCTTTCCTTAGGGGAGATGGTATGAGAGCTTTTCAGCCGCCTCATCCAGAAGAATATCTGATCTTTTTACCTAAGGAATTTACCCGAAAGGGAATGGGAAAATACGGTGAGGGCATTGGGAAACCCAGTGAGCAGGAGGCTTGGGAGTGGTTCTCTGACAACTATCCGTCTGTTGCTGCATATATGGAAGACTATGAAAGTGACTGCAGGAAAAGGTCTGACAAGGGCGATTATTGGTGGGAACTCAGAGCCTGTACCTATTACAATCTGTTCTCACAGCCAAAAATCTTCTATCAGCGTTTGCCCGTTAGGCCTTGCTTCGTATATGAAGAAAGTACAATGCTATGCAATGACTCCGTTTGGTTTATGCCTCATCAGGATAAACGTCTCATGGCCCTACTCAACTCTGAAGTGGCATGGTGGCTGATGACCGAATATTGTCCGCCTATACAGAACGGATGCCAACTTAACTGGGATAACTTGAAGCTAATACCTGTTCCGAAGGAACTACCTGTGCAGCTAAATAATTTGGCAGACCTGCTAATTGCTGACAGAGTCAATGGTGATATGGATTCATATTGCGAGCACATGAAGATGGTTGATAACACCGTAAGAGAATTGTATGGCATTGATGAGAATACTGTATTATAAGTAGCAATCACGATTAATCATTTGACAATGAATCAAGAAATAGAACGCAGGCGGACATTCGCCATCATATCGCACCCCGATGCCGGTAAGACTACACTGACTGAGAAGTTCCTGCTGTTTGGCGGACAGATTCAGGTGGCCGGCGCCGTCAAGAACAACAAGATTAAGAAGACGGCAACGTCGGACTGGATGGATATCGAGAAGCAACGCGGCATCTCGGTATCGACGTCGGTCATGGAGTTCGACTATACCCCCGAGGGTAAGGACATCGAGTACAAGGTGAACATCCTCGATACCCCTGGCCACCAGGACTTTGCCGAAGACACCTTCCGCACGCTGACGGCCGTAGACTCGGCCATCATCGTCGTCGACGGCGCCAAGGGCGTTGAGACCCAGACACGCAAGCTGATGACCGTCTGCCGTATGCGTAAGACACCCGTCATCATATTCATCAACAAGATGGACCGCGAGGGCCGCGACCCTTTCGACCTGCTCGACGAACTGGAACAGGAACTGGAAATCAAGGTGCGTCCGCTCAGCTGGCCCATCAACCAGGGTGCTAAGTTCAAGGGCGTGTATAACATCTACGAGCAGAACCTCGACCTCTTCACTCCTGACAAGCAGCGCGTCACCGAGAAGGTCAGTGTGGAACTCGGTTCATCCGAACTCGACGCCCGCATCGGAGAAGCCGATGCTAACAAGCTGCGCGAAGACCTGGAACTCGTCGACGGCGTCTACCCCGCCTTCGATGTCGAGACCTACCGCTCGGCTGAGGTCGCTCCCGTATTCTTCGGCTCTGCCCTGAACAACTTCGGCGTGCAGGAGCTGCTGAACTGCTTCGTCGAGATAGCCCCGTCGCCCCGTCCCACGAAGGCCGAGGAGCGCGAGGTGCAGCCCGAAGAGCCGAAGTTCACCGGTTTCATCTTCAAGATTACTGCCAACATCGACCCCAACCACCGCTCCTGTATCGCCTTCTGCAAGGTCTGCTCGGGCTGTTTCCAGCGTAACGTGCCCTACCTGCACGTCCGTCAGGGCAAGACGATGCGCTTCACCTCGCCCACACAGTTCATGGCGCAGCGCAAGTCGACCATCGAAGAGGCCTGGCCCGGCGACATCGTGGGTCTGCCGGATACCGGTGGTATCTTTAAGATTGGCGACACGCTCACCGAGGGCGAACAGCTCCATTTCCGTGGTCTGCCCTCGTTCTCGCCAGAACTGTTCAAGTACATCGAGAACGACGACCCCATGAAGTCGAAGCAGCTGCAGAAGGGCATCGACCAGCTGATGGACGAAGGCGTCGCCCAGCTGTTCGTCAACCAGTTCAACGGCCGCAAGATTATCGGCACCGTCGGACAGCTGCAGTTCGAGGTCATCCAGTACCGCCTGGAGAACGAGTACAATGCCAAGTGCCGCTGGGAACCCGTCCATCTCTACAAAGCCTGCTGGATTTCCAGCGACAACGAAGCCGATCTGGAGGCCTTCAAGAAGCGTAAGTACCAGTATATGGCCAAGGACAAGGAGGGACGCGACGTCTTTCTGGCCGACTCCGGCTACGTGCTCTCTATGGCGCAGCAGGACTTCGAACACATACAGTTCCATTTCACATCAGAATTTTAACAGCAAATGATTAATATGAAGAAGACAAGACTTTGGGCATT
>Ga0256405_10008848_pt1 | contig 14126 bp, 13 predicted proteins | sample RumenRJG_02DNA_FD_189096 | JGI IMG/M metagenome (GOLD analysis project Ga0256405, IMG submission 189096) | Bovine rumen microbial communities from Lethbridge, Alberta, Canada - RJG_02 | ecosystem: Host-associated > Mammals > Digestive system > Stomach > Rumen | place: Canada: Alberta...
TGCATATTCATACAAACTACCTTCATTTGGAGCAACTTTCACAAGAAATCTCAATTTTTCTTCCGCAATAGCGTATTCTTCAAGACGCATTTCCATAACGGCGGAAAGCAAAATTGCGGTAAAATTATACTTGCTTATTTGCGCAGCCATATTGAATTTATCCTTTGCAAGCGCATATTTTTTCTGCTTCATATAAACCATACCCCAGCCGGTATGAACATCGGTGTTCATAGGCGTAAGGCGGTTTGCAAGTTCAAAGCAGTGAATTGCTTTATCCAAAACATCCGAATATAAATAACTCATCCCGAGCCTTAACCAGATTTCTTTATCATTCGGGTTAAGATTTGCAGATTTTTCATAAAAAGTATAAGCATCTTTGAAATTGCGTTTCATTTCCGAAATCTTACCCAAATACTTGAATACCAAAGGATCTTTATCTGATATATCGATAGCGGACATCAAAACCTGAACGGCTCCGTCGTAATCTTTTGCTTCAATAAGAGATTTTGCTTTGTTTACATAAGCAACCGTCGGCAAAGACGGAACTATTGAGTCGCTTTGGTAATTGTTTACCGATTTATTGAGATTTTTTATATCTTCATAAATTTTTTTTAATTTGTTAAGCAATCCGCAACCTCCCTGAAGGCACCTGTGCCACCGCTGTATTCTGTTATTTGTATATTCTCAACTGCCTTCACTTTATCCGTCGAATTCGGCACCGTAACTCTGTACTTTGCATAATTCAGACATTCCAAATCGTTTATATCATCCCCTATATACAAATATTCTTCCTGCGAAAGATTTTTTCTCTCAATAATTTCTTTAAGGACAGGAAGTTTTTCTCTGATATTTTGATAAACTTCTTTAATCTCAAGATTTTTTGCAATAGTTTCTATTGCCGAATTTTTTTCGCCAGAAATTATTGCAACATCTATGCCGTTTCGCTTGAGCAGATAAAATCCGACAACATCTTTAAAATTAATTTTTCTTGAGATAATTCCGTCATCACTTATATAAACGCAGTTGTCCGTCACGACTCCATCAAAATCGGTTATAACCATTTTTATTGTATCCGGTAATTTTAATCCGCTCATATTTCCCGTTGTTTACAAAGTTAACTCTATTGATTATAATTATATCATGTTAAAACGAATTTGAGAGAGCAGATGGATTCATATCTTAACATTATTAATATCGCAGTAATTTTGGTTTTTATATCGCTGTTTTTTGTCACAAGACGGACAAACAAACGCTGGTCAAAAATCAACGATTATCTCGGCAAAGTTACAACAACGGTTGATTCTATCCGCTACGGGGATTTGAGCAAAAAAATTAACACAGACCACCCAACATACCAAAACGTTACCCACAGTATTAACAGGATGGTCGAAACCCTTAACGACAGAGAACGAATGATTGCGGAATATCAGTCAGAACTCATGAATCAGAACAGACTCTTAGAATCCGTTATTAATTCGCTTTCCGACGGGATTTTGATTATTAATGACAAGTTTGAAATACTCAGGGCAACCCCAAAAATTTTAAAATGGTTCGGGGTAAAAAAAGGTCACGATATAGTCGGGAAAAGTATTTTTGATTATATTCAACTGTCAGATGATGACGCTAAGGCGGATAAACTTGATAATGACGAAGTTTTTATCAAGCACACCCCGACAAATAATTTTCTTATCAGCTCCCAGCCGTTGATGCACATTGAAAAAAAACGCTATGTCATAATTATCAAAGATGTTACGGTTGAAAAAGAAATCGAAACATTAAAAACAGATTTTGCGGCGACTCTGGCTCACGATTTGAAAGTTCCGATTATTGCAGCATCAAATATGACTGATTTACTTTTAAACGGGAAATTCGGGAAAATCTCCGATAAGCAGGAGGTTGCACTAAAGAATATGAAATCTTCAAACAGTGAACTTCTTGAACTTGTACAGGTGCTTTTGGAAACCTACAAAATCGACGACAAGGGCGGTATTGAACTCTATAAAGAAAAAATTAACCTGAATGAATTTGCTAAAAACGTTGTAGAAGAATTGATTCCGCTTACAAAAGATTTGGAAATCAAACTCAATTTTATACCTTCAGACACAAATATTTTTGTTAACGGCGATAAGATGCAACTTCAAAGAGTTATCAAAAATCTTGTATCAAATGCCATAAACCACAGTAATACCCACAAAGATATAGACGTTAAAATCGGCGAAGATAAAGGTTTAGCAACGATTTCGGTTATTGATTACGGACAGGGAATTCCAAAAGACGAAATAAAAATGATTTTTAATAAATATTATTCGGCAGCAAAAAAACTGCGTAAAGTCGGGACAGGGCTGGGTTTGTATTTATCTCAGCAGATAGCACAGGCACACGGCGGAGAAATCACCGTCGAAAGCGAAGAAAATATCCGCACCGAATTTTGCGTCAAACTGCCTGTCTATTCTTCCAAATAATTCTTAACTCTGCAGACATCCCTGTCCTCAATTATTTTGGTCAGTTGGTCCTGAAGTGCTTTTTTGGCATCTTTTGAGGTTTGAGCGTTTACCTCTCTCATTTTTACAATAATATAATCAAGTTGTTTTGAAGTCAGACCGCATTTGATAGACATGATTACCTTGTCCAAATCATAACTGTAAACAGTGCTTTTTGTATAACACTTGCCGTTCATATAACCCAAAACTTCTTCGGTTGATTTGACCTTCAGTACGGGAGTATTCTCATCACCCGTCGGTATAGATGTTGTATAATCCTCACTATATATACTGCAAGCCTTTAAATGGCTGATGTAAGTCGGAGAATAAGTATATTGCTCCTGCGCAAAAGCACCCAAACACATAAATAATAAACCCGTTAATAACAATATTTTTTTCATAATTCCACCTTAATTTTTTACTTTGATAACGATATATTACAGGTATTTTTCATCCTGTGTCAAATAATTAATCATTTTTTTCAAATTTTTATTCCAAAGACCGTTCCATTTTTTAACTATAATATCTGATGGCGAAACGCCTTTATTTACATATTCTTTTATTTCCTGCAAAAACATATTTTCACCCGTCTGCATATTTTTTAATGACTTTTCTGCAATTTCAACTATCGCCTTAGAATAATCAAGAACTGTTGCATTTTTAATTTTTGCCTTTAAGCCCTGCTTTGGCACATCATAACGCAACTGCGAAAAATCTTTATATTGCAGATGTTTTAAAAGTTCTTCGGCTTCATTCATAGCGTTGTTGTCATAAAAAATTCCTTTGTAAATCGCAGGAACAGCATATTTCAAATCTCCGCCAACACAGTCGTGGTTTCGGATTTCAATAAAATTGCGCAGACGAACTTCAGGGAAGCACAAATTTGCCTGCAATTCGTAATCATCAAGACTCGGCATAATTCCGCCGTAACCCTCTTTTAAATATTCCTCAAAAGTTATGTCGCCGTTAATTGTAATCGGCTGACCACCTCGTTGAATAAATATCATCGGAGTTTTTAATACGCAGTCAATATAATCGTCAAATGTAAATTCCTCGCTGATTTTTCCGGCAAACCCGCATCTGTCATTATCGGTATTCAGCCAGCTTAAAGCCCTGAAGGACTTATATCCCGTATCAACTCCGCCCCGAATCGGAGAGTTTGAAAACATCGCAGTCATAAATACAATAAGTTTATTTGCAAGTTTATATTTTCGCATCGCATCTTCTTCTGATTTAAAATCAATACAGCACTGAATTCCTGCGGTTTCTCTCATCATAACGTCAGACAAAATTCCCCAGAGATATTTTGCCATAATTTTATACCGTCTTTTGGGTATCAAATGAATATTTTTGAATGTCGAATACGGAGAAACACCGTAATTTAAAAGTATTGTGCCGTGTTCTGATAAAATTTCTTCAAGGTTTGAACTAATAAAATCAATTTTTTTCTTCAAATCAAAAATCGTGCGTTCGGGTTTTGTGCTGATTTCTATCTGGCTCCCCGGTTCTAAAGTAATGGTGTCGTGTCCTTTTGCAAGCCCGACAACATTATTTTCGTCCACAATATAATCCCAGCCGTTTTTTCTTGCAAACTGTTCAAGACACAGCGCTATCCCGTTTCCGCCCCAGTAATCAACAGCCTCAAATGAGGTTGAATTTATAGGCAGACGTTCGTATTCAAGTCCGATTTTGTAGTCCTGAGGATTTGTATAACCCTTAGTGTAAAGTTTTAAAATCTCGCTTTTTTCTAATGTAGTTGATTTAAGATTCAGCATCACTAACCCTTTTCGCTTTTATATTAACATAACAATATTTAAAATAACAAAAAATTAAATATAAACATCTATCCTTTTGTGGTATTATTACGGGTAATATGAATTACTTTGAACGGGCTAAATATTTCAGAACAAAAAAAAGACTTGGTCAAAATTTTTTGATTGACGGCGAAGTTATCGCTGATATTATTGATTATGCAAATATAACACCTGATGATACCGTATTAGAAATCGGTCCGGGTGTCGGGTTTGTGACAGAGCAACTTGTCAAACACGCAAAAAAAGTTATTGCGGTTGAACTTGACGAAGATGCAATCAAGGAACTCAAAAAATTAAATGCCCCAAATCTTGAAATTATTCATCAAGATATTTTAAAAACCGATTTATCAACACTTTGCGAGGATAAAATAAAAGTCGTTGCAAATATTCCTTATTACATTACAAGCCCGATTATTGCGCATCTTCTTGGGGAAGTCGATGATTTAGACAACAAAAACAGGGCAAAAATAACGGATATAATCCTTATGGTTCAGCAGGAGGTTGCCCAAAGAATGTGCGCAAATGAAAATTCGCAGAGCAAACAGTACGGGCTTTTGACGATACTTTCGCAATTCTGGGCGGATGTGGAAATGCTCAGAATTGTGGGCAGAAAATGTTTTTACCCTGCACCAAAAGTAACATCAGCACTTGTAAAATTGACCGTCAGAGAAAAACCACTGCTTGATTTGACCGATTATTCACATTTTAGAAAAACCGTCAGAGCAGGCTTTGCGCAGAGAAGAAAAAATATAAAAAACTGCCTTCTAAACGGCGGATTTTCAAAAGATGCAGTTTTGAAATCCTTATCGGAACTTGGGATAGACGAAAACACAAGAGGCGAAAAACTCTCTGTTGAAACATTTGGCAAACTGTCCGAACGGCTTATACAAAACGGCTAAAAAAAAGACCTTGAGTATATTACCAAGGCCTATCCGTTTAAATAAGAAGAGAGAGCTTTATATATTAATATAAAGTGTCCTGAATCTCAAAAATTGCTAAATATTCTTATACATATTTACAAAAGTTAACAAAACGAACAATTTAACAAATTGATTAAAATCCGGTAATTATATACAATATTGCACTAAAATCAATAAAATTTGAAATTTTATTGTGTTTTTATTAAAATTTAGACTTAGAGAGGATATTATGAAATATATATTATTCGGGTTATACATATATTTAATAATTTATACCTTTTACATGTTTGTTTTAGCATGCAGAAATCTTAAAGACCGTTTTTTTGTTCTGCAAAAAAAATATTCACTTTACGATTCCGTTAAAAATAATCTTGCTGTTGTAATCTATGCACATAACAACAAAGCAGGACTTGAAGAACTTATAAAAGAATTAAAAATGCAGGATTATCCTCTTGGGGATTTCAAAGTTTATGCCGTTCTTGATAATTGCAATGACGGTTCGGAAAAAATGTTTGAAAATGACAGGTTTGTGCATGTTTTGAACATTCAGGATGTCGGAACCTTAGGCAAATCACAGGCAATTTCAATGCTGATTAACAGCATAAAAGAAGCCGAAGATATTGATGCTTATGTTTTCATTGATGCCATAAGACGTATTGATTCAAATTTTTTAACCCTTGCAAATGTTGCTATCAACAAAAATGATGCCGTAACTGGCGAAGTCAATATCAGCAGGGAAAACCTTGATATTATAGATAAATCAAAAGCGGTTTATAAAAAATATATTGCAAATTTTTTCAAACAGGCAAGAACATTATGCGGTCTTGCAACAGTTGCGGATTCGGGACTGTTTATTGTAAAAAAAGAAGTCATTGACAAATTTGAACAGGTTGATTTTAAAGACGCAAACTCAGAACTTGAATTCAGTCTGGAACTTACAAAATTAGGGCATAAATGCGTTTATAATCCGAATATCCAGTCATATGTTTACGGTCAGGACTGTTCCTTTAAACGTCCGAGATTAACAAAAAAATTCGCCCTGATAAAAGATAATTATAAAAATTTGTTCACTCTGAATTTTCCGTTTATTGAACAGATTTGTTCTCTGATTAATCCGAATTTTTGGCTTATAGTCTTTGGCTACGGGCTTATTTTATGGTTCTCGCACTCTCATAAATTCATTATAAGTTTCACTACTGTTTTAATCAGTGCGATTGCTTTAACAGGCGTATTTATTCTAAGTCTTGTCAATGCAAAAATGAGCAAACGGGAAATCGGACTTTTGATTTTTCATCCGTTGTATTCGATTTGTCACATTATAAAGAATTTACCGCCTGTGAGATTTTTGCTCAAAAAAATTTGGTCAGGCTCAGATCCCGATGCGGATAAATTGACTATTGATGTTCTTGTACTGACAAAACACGGGGAAAGACCTTGTAAACTTGAATTTATTTCCACTGAATCAGGACTTGCAAAAATCAGATTTATTTATAAGAACAAAAAATACACGACAGATTCTCATTTGGGAATGATTTATGCACTCCAGCAGTTGAAATCAAAAATGAATGACTACGGTTTAACATTAAAAATTTGCAGTTGTTGTGCAAATTTCCGTTCTCAGGTTGACGGCTCTGCTAATATGCTCAAAGGCAAATGCCATAACGAATACCCAAGTCCGTTACTTTCAGAACCGCCGACAACATTAATTTGGAATACCTGTAACTGCTTTGAACCGGCACAAATAAACAGTCTTATAGAACAAATTGCTCAGGAAGTTGCCGAAAATCAGGAGCAGAATTCAAATTTGCCCGAACGTGAATAATAGAGTATAATCGCTGTATGAGAAGATTTTTCAGTGCTTTATTAATAATTTCAATGCTGGGATTTTGTCCTGCTTTTGCACAAGAGCCGTTGAAGGGCTCTGTTGTTGAAACAGGCAATTATCAGGATGATTACAATAAATATTTTACCGGAAAAATTGAAACTCTTGACCGCAAAGATATTATCAATATGACAGTTTCTCAGGTTTTGGATTCATCAATTTCGATGGAGGGTGATGAATTTTTTGCCGAAGTAACATCTGACGTTTACGGTGATAAGGGTATTATTATTCCGAAAGGAACAAAAGCACACGGCATAATAGATATGATAGGCGGAAACAAACGTCTTGGCAGAATGGCAACTTTGACTTTGTCGTTTGATTATCTTGTAACCCCTGACGGACGTGAAATACCCATTGAAGGTAAGATGAGTACAAAACTAAATCCCGTAGCCGAAACCGCAAAAATTGTGGCGCAGGATGTGGGGTATACTCTTGCAGGCGGAGCAGTCGGCGGAGTTATGGCTGTTCAACTCTTGGGACTTGAAGCAGCGATAGCATCTCACGGTTATACAGTTGCAGGCGGTGCGGCAATAGGCGGAGTTGTCGGTTTGGGTGCATCATTAATAAGAAAGGGTGGAGAAGTTTTGATTGCCCCCGGCGACCAGATAAAAGTTAAGATAAAATCTTCGGTTGATTTACCTGTTTATAAAGAAGAAGCTCTCAAAAAAGAAGAAATTTTTTACAGAGGTTTAAATATAAATATCAATAACGTTAAGCACGAAAAAGACCCGTTTGGAAACGCAAACACTATGACTTTGTCTTTAATGATTTCAAATATGTCCGATAAAACATTGTCAGGGTTTGAAATGGCACTTGAAAACGATTACGGGGTAAAATTCAGCCCGTCGATTTTTGGGAATACAAAACTGATGTTCCGTCAGATTAGACCGGGGGATAAACTCATAGCCGATGTTTCTTTTGCGGTGGATAACCTGAACAGAGATTTTTGGCTTGTATTTTTTGACAGAAAAACAGGCGATCCGATAACCAAAATTTCAGTTGATAATGCTTATAAAAAAGTTTCAAAACGCACCAAAAAGAAAAATAATAAAGTCAGAAACTCAAGAGCCAAAAAACATTTCAAAAAAGACGAAGATTTCATGCAGATGGATTTTTAATTCAATAAATTTATTTAAAAATTCAAATAATTATTACCATTTGTAAAATTATTCAATAGAATTAGTTAAAAAGTATTATATTTTTTATCGATTTGTGCTATATATATTGTGTACATAATTGAATTATACTAAATATAATTCAAAAGATTGGAGGCAATAAATGGCAACAGGTCAATTTGTATTTATGTTACACTCACATTTACCGTTTTACCGCAAGGCAGGTATGTGGCCGTTCGGTGAAGAAAACCTTTATGAATGTATGGCAGAAACTTACGTTCCTTTGGTTAATGCGATTTCGGAATTATACTATGACGAAGGGATTCAGGCAAAATTGACCGTCGGCATTACTCCGATTTTGGCGGAACAGTTAAACGACGAACATTTGCAAAACGGTTTCGTTGAATATTTGGATGAAAAAATCAAGAGTGTTTCAAAAGATTTGGAAAGATATCCTGATGAAAAAGTTCCGCACTCTCAACATTTGAAATACCTTGCAAAATACTATTTTGACTGGTATTCACACATCAGAGATTCTTTTGTTAATAAATATAATAAGGATTTGATTTCAGCATTCAAAAATCTGCAGGATTTAGGATGTATTGAAATTACAACATCAGGTGCAACACATGGTTTTTCACCGCTTTTGGCAACCGATAACAACCTGAACGCACAATTCAAAGTCGGTTCTGATACCACGAAAAGGCTTTTCGGCAAGAAAGCAAAAGGTGCTTGGCTTCCCGAATGTGCTTACCGTCAGGGTTACGAATATGTTGGAAAAGACGGTCAAAAACACTGGAGACCTGCTATTGAAGTCACTTTGCAAAATAACGACATTGAGTATTTCTTTACGGAATCTCACGTTATTGAAGGTGGAAATTCTATCGGAAACAGACGTGTAATCGGTATTTACGGAAACATTGAATACATTCCGCTTCCTGAAAGAGAACCGACCGGATATGACACATACAGCGCATATTGGCTTCCTGATGCACAGGTTGCAGTTATGGGCAGAAACGACAGAGCAGGCTATCAGGTATGGTCGGCTGCTGACGGTTACCCGGGTGACGGATGTTACAGAGAATTTCACAAAAAAGACGATAAATCAGGTATGAATTACTGGAGAATTACATCTCCGACAACCGATTTGGGCGACAAGATGCTTTATGACCCTGTCTTGGCTTTAAATCAGGTTAATTCAAATTCAGACCACTATACAACGATGCTTTACCACTTGCTTAACGATTACAAACAATCACACGGCGGTAAAGAAGGTTTGGTTATGGTTTCATTCGATACCGAACTTTACGGTCACTGGTGGTTTGAAGGTATTGAGTTTATCAAGCAGGTAATCAGAAAATTAAATAATTTCTTACCTCAGATTGAAAGAATGACGGCAGGCGAATATTTACACGCACATCCGCCGACGGAAGCAATTCAGATTCCTGAATCTTCATGGGGACAGGGCGGACACTTCTATGTATGGAATAACCACCTGACTGAATGGATGTGGCCGATTATTCACTCCTGTGAAAAACGTATCACTGAAATTGCCGACAGATATCAGACAATTCCTGAGGATAAACTTTTACACAGGGCTTTGAATCAGTTGGCAAGAGAGAATTTGTTATTGCAAAGTTCTGACTGGCCGTTTTTGATTACAACATGGCAGGCTAAAGATTACGCAACCGACAGATTCAGAGAACACGTTGACAGATTTGAATTTATCGCAGATATGATAGATTCGGGTAATATAGACGATGCGAAGTTGAAAGAAATCGAAAGCATTGATAACTGCTTTAGCGATATAGATTACAGAGTCTATATGTCTATTGAAGAGGGTGTTATACCTCAGCAATCGGCAAAACTTGCTCCGTTATATACGGATTAAGTTTTTACCCCTCGCCCACAGCATCATTTGGGTGGGAGAGGGAGCAGTTGCAGGCGAACTTTGTGAGCCGTGCAAATGCGGGTGAGGGAATCCACTTCGATAACGGAGTGAGATTCTGAACCAAGTTCAGAATGACGGAAAATTTACAATTCATTTTATATTACAGAGCCTTGGTAAAAATCAGGGCTTTTTATTTTATAAAAGTTCTTGCAATTAAAAATTTAGCAAATATAATAGATTTGTAGCCAAAATATATGGGAGCGTAGCTCAGTTTGGTTAGAGCGCATGCCTGTCACGCATGAGGTCGCGAGTTCGAGCCTCGTCGTTCCCGCCATTTACAAAAGATAAAGTCCGTTTTCGGACTTATTTTTTTTGCTGTTTTGTATCAGGGATTTTGACATAAAGTATCGCAAGTTTGACATATTTAGTCGGAAGTTTTTGAAAGTTTTGGCAAAAGTTTAAACGGTGTTTAAATGCCGTTTAAAAAGTGTTTTATTATTGTTCAAAGATTACATTCGTTCGATATACCAGTTTGACATTCCAAAATGATTGAAATTCCAGTGTAATTCAAAATAAAAATTAAACTCCAAAGAGTTGTCATCTTTGAAGTTCCAAGAATATTTATTTAATTGTGTTTTACGGTAACTTTCAAATGCATCCTGAATTTCTTTTGCAAATTTTATCCTAAATTCAGAATACGGAATATCCAACGTTTCTTTGGTTAATTTATTTTTCAAAATCATCTTCAAACCCTCTGATATTATCAAGTTCAATATTGTAGCGTTTGCCGTTTTTATCGACGCAGGTCGCAAAATCTACAGTTTTATCTGCAAATTTATTTTCCCAAAGATAAATCAATAAACCTATTTCTTGTGTTTTTAAATTTAAAATCTTTGTTCCGTATAATTTATTATCTTTTTCAGCCATATAATACTCCTTTCAAGCTACACCATTCATCACTCGCCTTTGTCAAAACATCAATATTATATGTCTAATTCGTATCAATAAGACACAAAAAGCATAATTACCAGATTTTAGATGTGCTATAATATATAAATGCAACAAAATATAAGGAACACAGACATGACAAGTCCATTAGAGAAATTATATGATTGTATGGTTACTGGCACATTAGGTATAATGTCAGCTGCAGCCGAACAATTTATAAATCAAATAGGATTAACCAATACAGAAAAAGAAATTTTGAAGAAATATTCTTATAAAATATTTTGGTGCTCTGTTTTGGAACAATATATTAAAGGCAAAATAGTTCTTAATTTAAAAGAAAAATCTTTTTTCAAAAGAACCCTAACCGAAACTAATGATGCAGATTTAATAATTAAATTAAACAAATTCTTAAATAATATCAATAAAGTTGAAGCAAAGAAACTGCACAAAGATATTTATGAAGGGGTTCCAAAAGATGCAATGGAAGATTTTTGCAAAATAATTTATAAATTTTCAAAGTAAAATAATTTTTGAACACTACTTAAATGGTAATTAAACACCTTTTAAACGGCATTTAAATTTCAACATATTTTTCATGATCAATAAAAAATGCATTTAACACATCTGCATCATTTCGCAGGTGTTTAACAACTGGAGCAAGATTATAACACTCTTCAATCTCCAGCTGATTTGCAACAAAATAATCAATAACAACTGCCGTGTTATAAATATTTTCTGACCATTTACTTAGTTGCTTAAACTCCTTTGAAGTAATATTCAATCCGACTTTTTCCATACGACCTCCTTTAATGTGTCGTATATATCACTCAAATTTATTTACATTGTAAATACATTATTAAGAAATATTAAGCACTAAATCAAACAAGTAGATAGCACACCAATAAAGACTTTTAGTGTTTTTTAATATATTCAAAAAAAGAACAAAATATTAAAATGTTCTATTCCGAAATTGACATTTCGGAAGTTGTGTATTATAATATTTATATAAGATGAATAAAATAAGGAAACAAACATGCGAAACTTTAAAAAAATAGTAAACGATGTAAAATACGAAGAACGAAGATTGAGCGGCATTTCTTATATGCCAGATAGCCTTTTTAATATTGTAGAAAAATACATTGATGATAGTATCAAAAGCGTTATCATACCTGATGGAGAAAACTTTATTGACAATTTAGATCAATTAGTTTCTTCTCATTCAAATACAAAATTTACCGTATGTTTCAAGAACGATAAAATTTACAATAGTGCCCTAGAAATTAAAGAATATTCAAATATTGAGATTTGTAGAGCAACATTACCTTTAAATTTAAATTCAAGCTATGATTTAGCTTTATCAATTCCGCCGTTTGGAATGAAGGGTGATTATAAGGCTAAAGGTTTTTCTTCAAATGATTCAAGTTGTGCTTTTGCTGAAGATCTATTAAACAATATAAATAGTAACGGCAAAGTGGTGTTTATTGCACCTCAAGGCATAACATTTAACGAACAAACTCAACCTTTTAGAACTAATATTTTAAATAATTACAAATTAAAAACAGTTTCGTTATTCCCTAATAAATTATTTGCATTAACGAATATTCAAACAGTTTTATTTGAAATTGAAAACGGGATAACAACCGATATCAAGTTAAATGAATATGAATTAAAAAATAATAATCTTACGGAAATAAACCAAATCACGGTTTCAAAAGAAGATGTAGAAAAACAAGGCAATTTATTAATACACCCGTTTTTGACACAGCAAGATGATATTATGAAAAAGTATAATAGTTCATCTTGTGAGAAAAAAATGTTAGAAGATGTCGTAAAAGACCTCTTTAGAGGTAAATCAGACATAAAATACACTGAAGATGTCGGAAATATTAAGGTAATAAACATTGCAGATGTAAAAGAATCATATATAGATTTCAGTAATTTGAGAAGTATTTGCGAAGATGAACGTAAAAATCTCAGATACGAATTGCAAAATGGCGATATCCTACTCACATCAAGAGGCACCGACATAAGAACTGCTGTTTTTGAAAAACCTGATAATCAGATGTATGTTGCGGCTGCAGGATTGATTGTTATCAGACCAACGGATATTTCTATGTCAAAGTATTTGCAGATGTTTTTTGCTTCTGAAGTTGGAACCAAAATGTTAGACAGTTGTAAAAAAGGAACTGCAATTATAAATATAGTTCCGGCTGATATTAAAAAACTGCTGATTCCTATTCTTCCAACTGAAAAAATCATAAAACTGACCGAAAAACACCAAGAAGTGATGAATAAAATGGAAAAAGCTAAACAAGAAGCAGAAAAATTAATTAATGCGCAGAAACAAAATATAAATAAATTTTATGAAAGTTTCTTAGGTGAAATTCTGTGAAATTAACAATTAAGACTGTGATACTATTAAATTACAAGGAGACATATAATGGCAAAAGCTAAAGAAAAATCTATGGAAGCAACCTTATGGGATGCATGTGATAAATTAAGAGGTAATGTTGAGCCTTCTGAATATAAACATGTCATTTTGAGTTTGATATTTTTGAAATATGCAAATGATAGATTTGAAGAACAAAGAGAAAATTTGAAAAAGGAAGGAAAAGAAGCTTATCTTGAAATGCTACCTTTCTATACAAAAGACAATGTTTTCTTTGTACCTGAAAATTCAAGATGGGATTATTTAATGTCACAAGCAAAACAGGGCGGTTTAGCATTAAAAATTGATACAGCTTTACATGAGATTGAAATTAAAAATCCAGTACTTGCAGGGGCTTTGCCTGATAACTATTACTCAAGACTTCAATTAGAAAATAGCGTGCTTGCTTCTTTGCTTGACAAAATGAGTAATATTAAGCTCAAAGATTCGACAGATAAAGATATTTTTGGCAGAGTATATGAATATTTTCTTTCAAAATTTGCTATTAAAGAAGGTAAAGGTAAGGGAGAATTTTATACTCCGCAAACAGTTGTAGCTTTGCTTTGCGAACTTATTGAGCCATATAATGGCACTGTATATGATGGCGCAATGGGGTCAGGTGGTATGTTTGTGCAATCAATGAAATTT
>Ga0256405_10008849_pt1 | contig 14125 bp, 1 predicted proteins | sample RumenRJG_02DNA_FD_189096 | JGI IMG/M metagenome (GOLD analysis project Ga0256405, IMG submission 189096) | Bovine rumen microbial communities from Lethbridge, Alberta, Canada - RJG_02 | ecosystem: Host-associated > Mammals > Digestive system > Stomach > Rumen | place: Canada: Alberta | collected...
AATCCCCAATCCCCAATCCCCATTTAAATTAATTTTTTAAATATAATTCCTTTCTTATTTATTTTTAATTATATATATACATATTTATATATTTTAAAAATAATTATATTTTAATGTCCAAGTCATTATCAACTTTAGAATCAGCAAAATCCAAAGAAAAAACTTTTTATATATTTTTTGTATTTTCTAAAGCTAATGAAACAGATATATCTTTTAACTTTCCTTCTAAAAAAACTGATTATTCCCTTCGTTGTAAACAAACTATTCCTGGAGGATTCAGATATAGTTTCATACTAAAGCATATTCATCAACCAAAAGATGCTGCAGAAATAGTATTCGATAATAAAGGAGAAATTTTCAAAGTTTGCTTTAATGCTGATGAAGGAAACTTTATTTTTAATCCTGAACTGAAAATAAAGAAAAATAAAACTTCTCCTGAAAGGGCCATTTCTCAAAAGAATGTGATAAAGGCCAAAGAAATCTTTGTATTTTTTGAAAAATATCTGGAAGAGAAAAAGGAAGGTGAGAAGCTAAAAATACTATACAATGATTGCGTTGACTTTTTCAATTCAAATCCAGATTTTGAATTTCTTATATATTTGTTCACAAAAGTAAGTGGAATAGACCTCAATTTCAAAGATATCTGTGTAAATCTTTTGAAATCTTTCTGGGAAAATACAGTTCCCGAAAAAATAGATAAATTGAATAAACAAAGTGAAACTTGTAAAGAATATTTGGAAAAAATGAAAAGCATTGCATCAAAATCGGAGAAATTAATATCCGAAAATGGATTTGATAAAGCCAAATTTTATGGGCTTCTTTTATTTTATTTTAATACTTATGATAATAAATATTTTGATTCATTAATAAAAAAATTGCAAGAGCAAAAAGAAAACGAAAATGCTTTGTTTGATATTTTAATAAATTTTTCTTCCACTCTTTTAAATGATATTAATATATCAATGGAACAATATATTAATTATTTACTAGTGAAAGATTTTAAAACACTCGAACAATCAGGATTTTCATATTTCAAAAAAGTTGAAGAATTCATTCATATACTCTATACAAAAAAGGAAACTATAATAAAAATGTCTGGCTTTAAAACTCTGCATTTTCCTGAATTTAAAGAATACAAATTAGAATCTCATGAAAATTTTATAAAAGAATTAAAAGGAATAATTGTTTTTCTTGAAGATAAGAAAAAAATATTTATATTTTTACCAGGAACATTTTGGAAAGCAGTAATTGACGTTCTGACTCATCCTTCTTCTAATAATATTGACTTCATTTTTCATATGAGAGAAAATTTTAAATATTATTTAAAACTTATAAAAGATAATTATAAAAAAGACAAAGCTTTTTATTTAGATGCAGATAATATGGACCAAAAAGATGAATTAGGTAAATCTTTACATAAAATGATTGTAAAATATATCAACACTGAAAAAGAAATTTCCAATGATGAAATAATAAAGTTAATATCCGAATTTGATGCTTATTATAATGAAGATAATTATATAGATCGAAGAGAAGTTAATTTTTTAGATAAAATAAATTTTGATGAAAAGGAGACTGAATGGATTGCTCAATTTAAATCTGCTCAATTTGAAAATACTTTTGCAAATATAATTGAAAAATATATTCAAAAACTAATTTCAAAAATTAGTAAAATAGAAGATTTAGGAAAAGTTATTTCTTTGATAAATGAAGATATTATTAAAAATTTGAATGAAATGGATTATTTAATAAGAGAATTAAAGAAAAAAACATTTTATTTGATGAAAAACTGGAGTTTAATAAATGATGAAAAAGCAAGCAAAGAGAAATTAGCAGCATTTGCAAAGCTCTTTATTTTCTTTTATAAAAACACTCAAAAATTAGAAAAAATTAAGGATCTTTTGGATAAATTAGATTTCAAAAATAAACATTTAATTTTTCTAGAATTATTAAAATATTTTGTTGATGATATACAAATGAGAGAGTATATATTTAATTATTATACAAATAATATGAATATATATTATAAAAATATAATAGAATTATTAAACATTTTGAATGAAGATAATATTAAAAATTTTATGGAAAGAATTTCCAATAAAAAAGAGCCAAAAAATTATAGAATAATTACATATGAAAATTTTTTTACAGAGAAAGAAAGTTTAAATTTAAATTTACTATATGAATTAACAAGTATAATAGATAAAATGGAACAGTATAAGATTTTCTATTGGGGAGAAAGTAAGAATGTTCTGGAAAATATTTGCAAAAAATTAAACAAAAAATTAGAAATTAAATATTTAAAAATTCTTCTTTCATTTCCTGAAGATAATATTAAAAAAAGATTTGAATTATTAAATAAGATAAATAAAAACATAGATCCCGAAGAAAAATATATTAACCTAAAAAATAGTTATATAAAAGCTTATAAAGAAATAAAAGAATTAAATAATATTTTAAAAGCCCTAAAAGTATTTCATAAAAATTTTCATAGTGAAGAAATAAAAAAAATTGAAGAAGCAATTGGTAAATTCAACGATGGAGAAATAAGTGATTTTTATAATATAGATCTATTGTTAATAGAACTTGGAGAAGATTTAAAAAAAAAAGTTGAAGAAATAAATAAAATAAAAGATAGTTCAACATTTAAAAAAATATTTGATAATGCACCAGGCTCAAATGACCAACAAAGATGGGAATATGCAGTTCAAAGACTTAAACCAGAATTTATGGCTTTAAGAAGACAAAATAAAAAAGTTGATGATAAATTCAAGAAAGAATTTCAAATAATAATTGATTTTTTAGGATTAAATAATGATGAGCAAACTAAAAAAGATTGGAAATATTTGGAAGATTCAAGTGGAGCAGAAGAAGATATTAGAAATATGCTATTTTTTTGTGAGAATTTCAAAATTAATGAAAATGAGAATAAGAATGAAAAACCAAATTACCAAAAGTCTGGCGTAGAAGTAATTTTAAGTAAAGTATATGAAAATATAAAAAATAATACGAATAAAGAAGACAGTTTGGAAATATTAAAAAAAGAAAATATTTATGATTGTTCAAAAAAAGGAATTAATATTCAGTTTTTCAATTTGTTTAATAACCAAAAAGAAGCAATTGATTTTTTACTTAATAAAACTCCAGAAAATTTAGAAATTATAAAAGATAAATTAATAAATATTGATAATACAGTCAAAGCAAATGATATAGATGATGTAGGTAATTGCATGGACTTTTTTAAAAATAATCTTGGAAATTGTAAAAATGATTATGAATTATTTGAAGTAATAAAAAAAATTGATGAAAATTTAATGAATAAATTTAAAAAATTTATAAACATTTTTCCTTCATTAGTGGAATTAGATAATAATTCAGATAATTCTTATAATTTATATATTCAAGCGAATAAATATTTTAAAGAAGCTACATATTATATCAGTCTAAACTATGAAGAAAAATATACTTATATAGATAAGGATGGGGAACAATCAATAAAATTAGATGAAATAAAAAGTATTAAACATAAAATAAATATTCCTAATGAAGTGAAATTAAGAATTGAAGATGAGAAAGATATCCATGAAGAGCAAGAAAAAATTTCTTTAGAAAAAACAAAATTATTATTGAAATTTAAAGAAATTGTTAGTAATATTGAACTAATAGAACAATTTATATCAGTATTTCAAACAAAAGGATGTAGTCTTCCTATTGAAATTCAAATAATAATTAAATACCCTGAAATTACTTATATTTTAAGAAAGAAAAAAATACAAGATTTTTCAGTATTATCACAATATCTTTTAAATGTTAATAATTATCTAGATGACGCTTTGGATTGGTATTATAAAAGTGAACAAAATTTAAGATTTTTATATGGAAAACAATTTGATACTTTTAATAAACATATTACTGGATCTAAAGAAATTCCTTCATTTTTAAGATATATTTTAAATAATTTAAATGATGATATGATTATAAAAGAAGGAAAAAAGAGTTTTCCAAGCTCAACAAAAAATTATGTTGATAGATACAAAGATTATAGCAATGATTGGTTTAAAACATATAATGATTATATATCATCAGTTCTACAAGCAAATGGAACTAATATTGAAGAACTTTATGAAACAATGAAAATTAAATCTGATAATGGTGAAGTTTATAAAGGAATTTACTTATATAAATCAGACTATAATTCTATGGAAGAAGATATTCTTAAAATATTTATAGAAAAAACAAAAAACATTCCAATTGCTCAGAATATACTTATAAGTAATAAAGAAACTTCTTTTGAAGAAATTCAGTCATTTTTTCATAGGGCATTTTTATGTAGATTTAATACTTTATTTGCAATAGAAGTAAATGATTCTTTATCTGATTCACAATTAAAAATAATGAATAGTTTTATTAATAAATTATTGAAATTTCAATTAGAAAGATATAACAAACTAGTAAATAAAAAAATAGATATTAAAGAAACAAGTAAATATATAGAACCATTAATTATTTTTGTTTATAATGTAAATAAATTAAAAGAATCATTTTTGAATGAGATTAATAAATATGAGCCTAAGATATATCCAAAAATTGATGATGATGATATTAATATAAATGGTGTAGGAATTAAATCCTTTAAAAAATTAAAATCAGACGAAATTGAATCTAAATTGTATCAAATTTTGCAAAGAAATACTCATATTTATTCATCTGAAGTATGCGGATTAGGTAAGACAGAAAAAATAAAATATTTAATAAAAGAAAAAAATAAAGAATATATTTATTTTCCATTAGGTGGGAAATTATCAAGGGATATCATATTTAAAAAAGTTGGAAAAAAATTAAAAAAAGTGAAAGATATTCAAAAAGCGGCTATTCATCTAGATTTATTTGAAACAGAAGATACATCTATTTTAAATGAATTCTTGTTTTCTTTTTGCTTTACTAAATTTTATATGAATAATGAAAATGTTCTTTATATACCGGTAGGATTAGAAATTTATATAGAAATTCCAAATTCTTTTAATAATTTTCTTGATGATTATCCTATTTTAAATTATTATGAAATCAAAAGAATTGATTTTCAGACAAAAGATAAATTAAGGTTAGATAAAGAAACCTCCAAATTTTTTAATTGGATGATTCCAGAAGAAGATATTGAAGGGCGTAAAATAAAGAAAACACCAGAAGAATATATACTTGAAAATATAGGAACAAATAGATATTCTTATCATCAAATTAACATTTTTATAAAATTATTTTTGAATCAATATAAAGCTGATAATAAGAAATTATCTTTTAGTGATCACGGAAAGGATGTAACTAATCAATGTATAGAAAATTTCGCAAAATGTACACAATATTTTACTTTGGGAATATATGCAAGGTTTCTTACTGGAACTTTAGAAGAAGAAGAAGAAAATAATAATAATAATAAAGATAAAAATGTCAGCAATGAAAATATCAATCATATAGAAACACCTAGAACTACCTACAGTAATATTAAATTTGATAATGAAAATGAAACGATTGAAATAATTGATACAATTCAAAGCGAAAAAAATAATAGTAATAATAGTAAAACAGATGATAAAATAGAAAAAGAAAGTAAAGGAATAAAAGAAATAATTAATGTAAATTATGAAGAACTCAGAAAAAATTATATATTTCAATTAACAAAACTTTATAAAAGAGATATAAAAAAAGAATACAAAATTCCTCTCATATTTAATTATAAAAATAAAGATTATTTCAGAGAATTATTTTTATCAGATAGCAAATATGAAACTTTTACAGATGAGGATTTTCTTTATGAAATTAAACGATTTTTAGAACTCGAAAATCCTATAAATAAAGAGGAAAATTCAGAACTCATATCATTGAAAGAGATTATTGAAAAAGATAATTATGTAATAACTAAAGACAATTTTAAAAAGATGATGTTAATTTTATATAGAATTTCAGCCAATATTCCAATAATATTGATGGGTGAAACTGGATGTGGGAAAACTGGATTAATTAGGAAATTATATCAATTAATAAATAATGGTGAAGAAATGGATCCAGATAAAAATATTTTAAAAGTAGATTCAAGTATAAATGAAGAAAATTTAGTTGAAAAAATGGATAAAATAAATAATGAAGCCAGAAAATTCAAAGAAGGAAAAAAAGATAAAGAGCTCTGGGTTTTATTTGATGAAATAAATACTTGTAATTCACTTGGATTGATAAATGAAATTTTTATTAATCGTTCATATAACGGAATTAAAATAGAAGAAAATATAAGACTTATTGGTACTTGCAATCCTTATAGACTCAAAACAGAAAAAGAAGAAATGAGTGGATTAATACATCCTTTTAAAAATAAGAATTTAGCCTATGATGTTAATATTCTCCCACAATCTTTAATGTATTATGTTTTTAATTTTGGGAGTTTAACAAGCATAGATGAAGATAAATATATTTTTAGTATATTATCTAATGGTTTTAAAGATTATAATTTTGAGAAAGGATTGATAAATATAGTTAAGGAAATAATAAGTAAATGCCATTCTTATCTAAGGGAACTTTACGGTGACTCTATTGTTTCATTAAGAGAAATTAAAAGATTCATTAAACTATTCCAAAATTTATATATATATTATAAAAATAAAGATGAACTAATTGAAGAGAATAAATTAAAAAAAGAAAATGAAAAAAAAGAAATTTATATAAAGAAAAAAACAATTAATAAAATAAAAGTACCAATTGTAAAAAAAATAAATATAATTAAATCCCTTATTCTAACTACTTATTTAAGTTATTATATAAGATTAATTGATTCTGAAATAAGGACAAATTTTGAATCAGTAATTAAACCATCATTAATCAAATTAGCAAATTATTATCATGAAAAAGACAAGAATAAAAAAAATAATGGAAGCAATAAAAATGATGAATTATCAAAGAATAATGAAATTAAAAATGAAGAAGAAAATAATATAAGTAATCCATTAGGTATAATATGGAAACCTTTGGTAAAAGATTATAAAAATTGTAACTCTGAAAATACTCAGAATTATAGCTTATTTTTTGAAAATGAATGTGACTTTGTAATTAGTCAAATAAATTTGGACAAAGGAATTGCTAAAAACAGAATTTTAAAAGAAAATATTTTTCTTCAATTTATCGCTATTACTTCAAATATTCCTATGATAATTATAGGAAAGCCTGGAAGTAGTAAAAGTCTTAGTTATCTGCAATTAAAAAATTCAATGCGTGGAAAGTACTCAAAGAGTCCATTTTTTAGTAAATATCCCCAACTAATAACTAGTTATTTCCAAGGTTCTGATTCAACTTTACCCGAAGATATAGAAAATTTATTTCAAAAAGGAAGAGATATTTTAACAAAATATAAGAATCAAGAAAATAAACCTATTTCTCTACTTATTTTTGATGAAATAGGACTTTCAGAATTTGCAAAGGATAATCCTGTTAAGGTATTACATAAAAATTTGGAATATGAAGGTTTTGAAGAAGGATTAAGCTTTGTAGGATTCAGTAATTGGAAATTAGATTCAAGTAAATTGAATAGAGTATTATATTTATCTGTTCCGAATTTAGACAAAAATATTGATGATCTTATTGATACAGCACAATGTATTGCAGAAAATATAAAGGAAAATAATGTTGATCCAAAATTTTTAGAAGTTCTTTGCAACAGTTATAAAACTTATAAAGAAATGGTCACTAAAATAAAAGAATATGTTGTCTATAAAGAATTAGAAATTCAAGAAATGAAACAAGTTTTGGATTCATTAACCCAAGATGAAATAAAAAATATATTCAAAAAAGATAAAAAAGAAATAACCTTGCAAGATTTTATTGAAGAAAGAATAAATATTAAAACTAATAAATATTATTCTTGGAAAAGAGGCAACTTTACAAATGTTAAAAATGAAATAAGCGAGTATAAAGATTTATATTCCAAGAATAGAAGTGTCAATGAAGATTTTCATGGCAATAGAGATTTCTATAATTATATTAAAGGTATTTTTAATATAAAGTCTCTTTCAAAAAATTTAGAAAATAATAGTGTTGATTTAAGTACTCAAATTGAAAAAGTTATAGAAAGAAATTTTGGAGGAGTCGAAATTAATTTAGATATTGATTTTAATATTGATAAAATTTATGAAAATGAAAGTAAAATCATGAAAAAAATAAATGATATAATTACTATTTATCCTAAAGCAAAGAAAAAGCTCAAATTACCTTCAGTTTTACTTTTTAAATATATTTATAATGAATCTTTTGAAGATAAAGAAAATAATAAAGGAAATGAAATAAATAATACAGATGATTTAAATTATGAAAATTATAAAATTAAAAAGGAAAATTTAACAAAATATGATTTAATACAATGCATAAATGGAAATATTAATGATAATGATGCTCGATATATGTTGTTAGAAATAGAAGAAGGATTGGAATATTTAATTTATCAGAATATAGTCAGCCAAAACAAGGATAAAGTAATTAAATATATGGAAGGTTCACCTTTTATTAATGATATTAAGGATAAAAATGGAGAATATAAAATGACTAAAATATCTGAAATCCAAGATTATTTGAATAAAGATATGTTATTAATAATAAGTAATTTAAATCAAATTTACCCATTCCTTTATGACATTTTTAATAGAAATTTTATTACTAAAGATGATAAAAAATATGGTAGAATTTGTCAAGGTAATGTGAGCGAGCAAACAACATATATTCATGATAAATTTAGAATAATAGTAATGATCAATAAAAATTCTATACAGAAACAGGAATCACCATTTCTGAATAGATTTGAAAAGGCTATAGTGAAATTTGAAGATTTGTTAACACACGAACAAAAAAATGCATCAAGAGATATATTCGGACAATTAGAAATAAAACAGCTTGTTGACAATTTGTATTATAATATTAAAAATTTTTTAATAAATTATGATAAATCAAGCATAGATAGATTATATTTCTATTATTCAAATAAAAATTTAAGAGAGGAAGAAATAAAACAAAAAATATATGAAAAAATTGCTAGAACTCTTCCTCAAGATATAATTATAAATTTGGAAAATAATACTCCAAATAAAAATATTAAATCTTTATATAACAAAAGGAAAATTTTTAATTATATTGATTATTTAAATTATCTCAAACAATTAAATGAAAATAGAAAAAATTTTTTCAAATTTTCTATTATTTATACATTTACTGATATAATTAGTGAAATAAATGGATTAAACGAAAACAAAAATGATTCTAAAAATATGATTTCAGAAATAAAAAAAGAAAAACAAATGATTGAAATTATTGAGAAAAATTATAAAAGTATAAAAGCGTATAATAATATATTTGTTTTACATTTTTACCAGAATGAAATGGATAAGATTGGCTTCATCATTTCATTATTAAAAAATAATTTTACAGAAATAAATATTAAATTTATTTTCATAGTTCACATAAAAAGAGTCATGGATAAAAAAAGAAAAGAAAAAATATATTCTATTCCTGATATTGATGAAACAGTTGATCAAATTTTTATAGACAATCTTAATGGGTTAGAAATTTCTTTGCAAGATTTAGCTAATAAAGGAATAAAAAACATTTTGAATAATTCAAAATTAGTGAATAAAAATGAAGAATTTTTCAAAGCTCTTAAAGCTTATTATAATATATATACTGATAAAATTAATTTCATTGGAAATTATTTTCCTAATGTAAAAAAATACTTTGAAAAAAATCCAGAATTTATTGAAATAATAATTTCAAAATCTTTTGATTTAATTTATGAAAAAAGCAAATATAATGATAAAGATGGCAGCAAAGAAAATTTAGAAACATTTGATAAAATTAAAAAAGAATTATTTGATAAATCTTATATAACTTATAATACTATTGATATTATTTCATTAATAATTAATAATGTTATCATTGAGAAAAGATTTAAAAGTGAAATAATAAATGTTATAGATATGTTAGAATCAAATAATTTTATTACGACTTTATTAACTTTAGATAGTAATAATGATTTATCATCAAATAAATCTTTGATTTCAAAAATTAATTTAGGTAAAATACTTGAGCAATATTTGGAAAATTCAAAGTTTTCAGGCCTCCAAGGAAAAGCTTGTTTTAATACTAAATATTTAGTTCCTGGATTTCTTTCTTTTTATAATATAATTTCAGAGTATATAACAAAAAATATATCTCAAAAATTTTTCAAAAATGAAAAGGAACTTAGAGATTTTTTGGGAGAATATGCAATAAAAAAAACAAATAATTTTCATAAAGAAGAAGCAAGATTATTGCAAATTGTGAGCAAAGAAATAATTGATGATGAGTCGGATAATTATAAATTTGTTAATGAAGTAATAAAAAGTATACCAATTGATTTATTATTGGAGGATTATATTAATTTATTTTTAAGTAAGAATAATGAGTGTTCTATTTTTACATTCGAAGATATTACAGACATTGATAGTAATATTAGTAGTTTTGATAATGATGAAGAAAACAAAAAAGAAGAAGTGGATTTAGATGATTTTTATGTGAAAATAATTAGGCAAATAATAAATTTAAAATACCAAGATGACTCGAAAATTATAGTTGAAAATGAAGATAATGAATTAAATAAATTTTTGATAAAAATAATATGGCTCGAATCCAATAAAGATTATGTTTTTACAATTCTAGAACTATTTGGTGAAGTGCAAAATAAAATTTATAAAAATAATAAAAGAAATCTTCTCTTAGAACAAATAAATTATTTAATTAATAATAATAAGATTAAATATATAACTAAAGAAGATAGAAATCCTGAGCATACAAAGGAAGTAAATGAATGTTATTATATTATTTTGGGTGCTTTATATTTAGCAATTACTGATTTAGAAAAAATAATTTTGTTTGACCCAAATAATAATAGGGATTTTGTTTCAGTTAAGCAGGATCAAATAAAAGTTGCAATAGAAACATATTTATCATGCCTAAAAAAAATAATTAAAATTAGTGAACCTTTCAATGATACAATGTATATATTTTCAAATGAGCTCTATATTATTATTAATCTTAATTCAATAATAAGTTTATTAAAGTCGCAAGATAATGATTATATTGATATTCAAATAGTTGAAAATATAATTAAAATATTAAGAGAAGGCATTGATATAATAAGGGAAAATAAATTTGTTAAAATAGGTGAACTAAAAAATAATGTAGATGATTTGATTAATATTATTTCTGAAAATATTAAAAATCAAGATAATCAATATTATTCGTTAATAAGAAATATAATTATTCAAGAAATAAAGAAAGTTAAGGATAAAATTTATCGTTTGGATTTATTCAAATCTTATGTAATAAATGAAAAAGAAATTCTTATTAATTCAAATGAAATTTTTGATCTTCTTCTTAAAGGTCTAATAATTCCATCCAAAACAAAATTTCTGGAAACAATCAAAAAACTAGAAAATAAAGGAGATGAAATTTTACTTGTAATAGAAAAAATAATTAGAGGAAATAATTGTGGATATTTATCTCAAATATTGCTTTATTATTTTGAAAATATATCCCATTCTTATTTTGAAAATTATTTCAAAATTAAAAAAAAAGAAGATGAAAAGAATCTTCTCTTTGAAAAAGAGCCTTTAGATGCTTTTAACATATGCTATGGTTTATTGTCTCAATATTCTTCATGTAAAAGTAAAATTAAAAATGTTTGTAAAATATTTTATATCGGTTATATAAGGGCATTTCTTTATAAATTAGAAGAATATAAAAGAGAAAAATCGAAGAGATTGATTAATTATGAAGCAATAATAAGTTCAATCAATTCACTTAAAAATCCAATTTCTTTTATGATTGAACTATATTATTATAAAATTATTTATAATAAAAATAATAGGGATTTAAATATTTTCTTTTCAGAAGAAAATTTATATAATTTAGAGTCATTAAATAATTTTAAAGATATTTACAAAAAAATAATAAATAAAGATAATTATAATGAAGAAAATGATGATAAAGAAGATAAAGAGGATAAAGAAATTTCATTGAAAGATTTGTTAGATGATAATATTAAATATTTAAAAAGTTTTGAAGAAAAATATCCTTTTAAAGAATATTTTTATTATTCAGACTATATTGATGAAAAATATTTAGCATCAATTATTAAAGACAAAAATAAAGACTATCCAGTTTTATCTCAATATTTAGAATTAAAAAACGATGGTAATATATTAAATGATTTTTATATATATAATAAAGCTCTAAACAGTTTAAATGATGAATTTTCTAATGAAATATCAAGAAAAACTGCTTTAAATGAAACATTAGATAAACAAATAATTTATAAAGAAAATAAAAATAAGGATTTATTTGATGAATTTATTAAAATTTATAATAAGATAATAAGCAGTAATGAAGATGATGAAGATGGTGAAAACAATTATGATGAAAATGACAATGAAAATAAAATTGAAGAAGTTAAGAAATTAAATGCAAAATTACCTTTGTTAAATTTCCTTATTGTTGATATAAATGAGTTTAGTGAAAAATATAAATATATTTATTCGCAATTTATTAATAAGCATAATGAAATATTTGAAACATTAAAAAATTCAAATTCAAAGTATATTAATATTCAAAATAAAAATAAAATTAATGTTCAAAACATTACAAAAGAAAATGAAATTTTCACAACAAAAAAAAATATCCAAAATCTTTTGTTTAATTGTAGTTATCGAAAAGTGATTATAAATGAAAATTATTCAGAATTTAATAAATATGAAATTAATTTGGAATATATAGAGGAACTATTGGCTGATGAATTTTCAAAAAATAAAAAACTAATAAATGATGATATATTTGAGTTCAAATTTAAAGATGAAGATTTAGAATTTAAAAATAAAGATATTTGTACTAAATTTAAACAAAAAATTAAGGAAGAAGAACTTAATATTGATGATAAGATAATAATGTATGAATATTTTGAAGGAAATAAAGGAAATATCAATTTACATTTAAAATTATTAGATGATTTTGCTTATTTAATTAATTATTCTTACCAAAATATTGATAAAATAAAAGATCCTTCAACAACTCTTATAAGTCAATTAAATAAAGAATTAGAAATTGTATCAAACGAATTTAAAGAATTTTTCGAAATTAAAAATGTTCCAACTGCCAACCAAAATAATTTTGAAATAAATAAAAAGAATTTTACAGTAAGCAAATTATTAAATATTTATGAATATTATCAAATATTATGCTTTAATAAAATAAAGGAAAATTTGAGAAAATATCAGGTTGATATCACTGATGAAAAACAAAATAACTCGATAAAAAGTTATATAAAAAATGATTTAAAAGCAAATGAAAAAATTAAAAATTATTTGGAATTAGCTTTAAGAAGATTTATTCTTTGTTTTATAGTGAAAGAAAATGATAAAGAAAATAAAGTAAAATTGAACGAAAATAGCATAAATAATTATTTGGAGATTGAAGATTTGTGGAACAAGGATTTTTATAAAAAAAAAGAATTTTATCAAGAAATAAAAAAATTAAAGAATTTGGGTATTAAAATAAATAATGTCATTAAATTTTATGATAAATGTTTTGGTGCTAATTACAAAAATAATTTTGATGATGTAAATGAAGAATTAAACAGGAGAGAAGAAGAAAGAATAAAAAAGGAAAAAGAAGAAGAAAAAAATGATTTAAGTAATTTTAATCCAAATAATTTAGATATCGATGAAATTCCAAATGAGAAAGAAGAGCCTAACAAAAATGAGAATAATACTAAAAATGATAACCTTAATAACCTTAATGAAAAAGATGAAAATAAAAATGCAAATGAAAATAAAGAAGAAGATGATAATGAAGATGATTATCTTCCTCAAGGAAATAATGATGAAGATGAAGATTTGGGTAGATGGTAGATATTAAATTTAAAAATATTATAAGGTATAATAATTATTAATATTAATTAATAATTATTTAAAAACAATTAATTTTTAATATTTTATTTATTAATTAGATATTGGAAATTTTGAATTTTTGATTGGGGATTGGGGATTGGGGATTGGGGATTGGGGATTGG
>Ga0256405_10008851_pt1 | contig 14124 bp, 13 predicted proteins | sample RumenRJG_02DNA_FD_189096 | JGI IMG/M metagenome (GOLD analysis project Ga0256405, IMG submission 189096) | Bovine rumen microbial communities from Lethbridge, Alberta, Canada - RJG_02 | ecosystem: Host-associated > Mammals > Digestive system > Stomach > Rumen | place: Canada: Alberta...
GAATAGCCAGGACAACAAAGTTGAAGACAATCAGTAAAAGAAGAAATGACCCTACTTGAAGCTATTACTGCACGTCATAGTGTACGGAAGTACCTTGACAAGGAAATTCCTGCCGAAATCATTGCTGCTCTCCAAGAAAAAATCGCGGAGTGCAACAACGCTGGCAATCTAAACATTCAGCTGGTACAGAACGAGACGAAGGCATTCACAGGAATGCTGTCGTATGGTTCGTTCAGCGGAGTCAAGAACTACCTTGTGATGGTTGGAAAGAAAGCCAAAGATCTCGATGAGCGAGTGGGCTACTATGGAGAACAACTCGTTCTTCTTGCCCAGACATTGGGACTCAACACCTGTTGGGTTGGACTCTCGTACCGTAAGGTTCCAGAAGCGTACAATGTCGGCAAAGATGAAAAGCTCGTCTGCATGATAGCACTTGGCTATGGAGAGACACAGGGTGTCCCTCACAAGATCAAGAGCGTGGAGGATGTCAGTAATGCCAGTGACATCACTCCATCATGGTTTAGAAAGGGAGTTGAAGCGGCGTTGCTTGCACCAACTGCTGTGAATCAGCAGAAGTTCTCGTTTGAGTATGTCGGCATGAACAACAACCGTCATCAGGTACGCGCCAAGAAGGGTGTTTCCATGATTGGCTTTACCCAGATGGACTTGGGCATTGCGAAGTACCACTTTGAGTTAGGTGCCGGAACGCATACTTTTGATTGGATATAATTTTTTTATCAATTTGTTGTGATATAATCCAGTTTGTTAAGAATTCATATTCTGGCAAATTGGATTTCTTGTATAAACGCATTTGTCGCACAATTTTTCTGCGAATCATTTTGCGTTGGAATATGCCCCCCAAAAGCTATATTGGCCTTGCAAAATGGCATATAAACGCCAATTTTCTTATATTTGTTTGACTTTCTTTCATTTTGTTGCACGTTTTTGGGAAAAATATACTACCTTTGCACCGCTAACGCGCGCATGTAATCTTATATAAAAAAAGAATTCAACTTTAATACATCACTCAAGAAATACAAAAATGAAAAAAAATAAATATCTTCCATTAGTAATCGCCGTTATACTGGGCGGCATTATGATACCTTTTATTTCTGGAGGTAATGACGGTCGATACATTGTCTCGTATGATGAAATCAAGCCTGTTAAATCATACAGGCCTTCAAAAGTTAAATTATACGTAGAGAATTCTGGAAGCATGGATGGCTATATGTTTAACGGTTCTGAACTTAAAGATGCCGTTTATAGTTATGTCAGTGGTTTGTCCACGCATTCAGACACTACAGAATTGTATTTCGTTAATAGTGATGTTTATGGAGTAAAAGCTCCATTGCAAGACGTCATCTATGCCATGTCTCCAGCAACATTCCACCGCTCTCCTGGTAATAAAGCAAATACCGATATTGCGGATATCTTTAGTATGGTTCTATCTCAGTTGGAAGAGAATAGTGTTAGCATACTTGTTACGGATGCTATTTTGGATTTGCCTTCTGGATCAGCAGCTTTCTTTCGTACAAAGCAGACTCAGATCAAGTCTATATTCGAAAACTACTTAAAGAATAATCCCAATTTTGCTGTTGAGATATTCCGAATGTCATCCCGTTTTAATGGTAGGTATTACTATACGGGAGGAAGTGTTTCGCTATCTGACCAACAGCGGCCATATTACATGTTTGTATTAGGTGACAAGCAGGCTTTAAGTGCTGCTAATGGCATAGTGGCAAAAAGTCAGATACAGCATGGAGTAGAAGACTATTATGCATATTCTTCTTATACCCAAGTTCCTTTTGTTATTGAGAACAAAAAGAAGAAGGGAAGCAATGGGCAATTTGAGGTGCGATTACAAAAAAGATCTGTTCCTGTAATAGCAAAAGTTGATCTTCAGTATACGCTTCATGATGAGGAGTTCCTTAAGGAACCCAATTTATATGCTATAGCTTTTGGGGATGATAGCATTAAGATTAAATCCATTAAGGAGTTGCCAAAGGAGCCGGACTATACTCATGCATTTACCTTAACGCTGCCCAAAAATGCAGATGAAGGAAGTGTTAACCTATATTTCTGCCCACCTGCTTATCCGCTATGGTTGGAAGAAGCTAATGATGATTTGTCAGATGCTTCAGTCGCAACAACCATGAAGACCACAGGTATCAAATACATTATTGAAGGTATTTCTGATGCATTTGCGAGTACTTGTGTTAATAATCCTGCACCATTTACAAATGGAGATAAGGTGTATACTCCCAAGTCCTCAGTCGATAAAAAACCAATTCCCGTTCTAGCCGGATGGAAGTTCCGTTTGGATAAGAAGGAGAACTTTAACAAGACTCATAAACAAAATAGAACAAATAGAAATAAAAAATCAAACGACTAAAATATGGACAAAATCTATTATTTCCTTTCAAACCTATATGGTGATGAACTCCATGATTTTCTTCTTGGAGTCAATGGTCTGAACGACACTAATTTATTTAATGTCATGTTCGTAGTTCTAGCTATTATCTCCTTTGGACTGATTCCTGGCTTTTATTATAAGCTTTGGGATAGAGCTACATGGTCGTCCATAGGTAAATGGCTGTTAATGCTGTTGCTAAATGCTGTCATTGTCTTTTTAGTCAATGTCATTTGGGTTCATTGTTTAGGAGATATGATGGTAGATGAAGAGGGTGAAGAACTGACCATTGGGCTCACAAATATTGTAGGTTTCGGTTTTGCATCTGCAATTATTGCTACACTCGTTTTCTTCGTTGGATCTTTGGTCTGGAAAACAGGAAGTACAAATTGCCCAAGTACTCCATTCTAAAAATATAAGAGTCATGTCAAAATTATATGTATTTGCAATAGGTGGAACTGGTTCGAGAGTTCTTCGTTCCCTTACAATGCTTGCAGCCGCAGGCGTGGATATTCAGGCAAATGAAATAGTACCTGTCATCATTGACCCTGATGTCTCTAATGCTGATTTAACTCGTACAGTTACTCTTATGAACCGCTATTCAACGATTCGTAAGGGAATTGACTTTCATGACCAAAATGAAACGAGTTTCTTCAGAACTGAAATTAGCGAAGCTGTTCAGAACTATACTTTGCATATCAAAGACACTGAGGACAAACGTTTCGAACAATTCATAGGATATTCTTCACTTTCTCCTGAGAATAAGGCCATGATGAGCATGTTGTTCTCAGAAAAGAATCTTGAAGCCCAAATGCAGGTTGGATTTAAGGGAAATCCTAATATTGGAAGCGTTGTATTGAACCAGATAGTTTCTTCGCCTCAGTTTGACGAGTTTGCAACGTCTTTTGTTGAAGGAGATAAGATATTTATAATCAGCTCAATCTTTGGCGGTACAGGTGCAAGCGGTTTCCCTCTTCTACTTAAGACATTGAGGGATCCTAAAGCTACATTCCCCAATCACAGCATTATAAATAGTGCCCAAATCGGAGCTGTTACCATTTTGCCATATTTTAGACTACAGCCATCCGATGAGAGCGAAATTGACTCATCTACATTTATCTCAAAAGCTCGTTCTGCATTAGCTTATTACGAGACTAATGTTGTCGGTAATCAATCCATTAATGCCCTTTACTATCTTGCTGATGATGGTGACATTTACGAGAACTATGATGGCGGAACTATGCAACAAAATCCTGCTCACATAATTGAGCTCGTTGCAGCAACAGCCGCTATCAATTTCATGAATACGGATTACACCGACAGGCATATGAATCTCGAATTCGGCATCCGAGACATCAGAGATAATGATGGCGTTACCTTCGGCACGTTCCATCCAGAAACAGAAGGACTACTAATGAAACCAATGACTCAGTTGACGATGATGGCAAATTGTCTTCAGCAAGGAAGCTCACAATATAATTTTGTAACTTCTGGGGATTTGGTCGCAAATGAGACTATCTGTGAAAAGGAAAAATTCTATGCCACGCCATATTTCAAAGAATTAATAGCTTTTTTAAAGACATATAAGGGCTGGCTGAAAGAGTTGAGCGATAATAAGCGCTCATTGAACCTCTTTAATTTGGGTTGTGGTGACAAACCTTTTGAATTAGTCACAGACCGTAAACCTCAGCAGGGTGGATTCCTTGGATTAGGCAAGAAAGATTATGAAGCTTTCTATGATGCTCTCAATAGGGCTGCGCAAAAGGTTCGTGGAGACAAAGCATCAAGTTTGTTTATTGAAACATATTCACGTGCTACAAAGAAAATGGCAGAAGATAAACTTAAAATGTAATTGTTATGTCAAAGATATTTAGATTGGGCGAGGGCTCAAATACATATACTGATTGGAACGAATCTCCATCGTTCCCCTATACAAGTACTCAACGTAAGAAGATTTCAGATCCAGATGGAGCGACAGCTAAGAAGGAAATTACATCTGTTCCCTCTCCTTTTGCTCGTATAGATTTGGTTAAGAACGCTTTTCGTGAAGTTTGTGATAGCAAAAATCTTGACGGCCAAACCATTTTTCACAAGATGGTTTCAGATGCGTTTGACATAGGAGAAATATTCTTCAACATAGATCGTTTCGGTGACAAGGTTGAAATTATAACATGGAATCCTAGAAACTGTATCGACGAAATGCTTACGTCTTCTGTTGATGGGCATAAGTATTTGGGGGATGCCCTTGATAAATATTTGCAGTCGGATGCCAAAGCTTACAACTTTAAATCCATGCAGAATGTTTATATTCTCAACTACAAGAAAGGCAAGAAAGAAATGAATATAATAGGTGCAACGTCGCCTGCTACTTTGTTCTTTTCAAATGCCAATGATTTAAGCTATCTTTCAGAAGAGCTGTCCTTTGAAAAGGACAAACCATTTGATACAAACTATAATCCCCTTTATAAGCGCGATGCTCAGTATGTAAAGGCTTTGTTCTTATTTAGGAAATGTTTCCCCAATTTTGCATCCGTATTTCCTGAGTTGGACGATTATTTTGAGATTACATTCGAAAACTTATCTTCCGATCTTCGTGAAGAGATTCGCAATCTAAGCATTAACGATGCTGGTAATTTCGGGTCTATCTCTGTTAGTCATGGCACTCAAAATGATATTGTTGAGGTGCTCGGACAGAAACTGTTTAAGTTAAATGGTACGACTTCCATCGAAAATTCTGACTTCCTGATTGATTCTGCCAAGTGTGACGAGCAGATTTTGGTTTTGCCGATTGATAGAGGTAATACCTACAGCGACTTGTTATATGTGACCGAAAAGTGGGGTGACCAAAAATACGCCCAGGCTTTTGACGATCGGGATATTGCAGACCGTACGCTCCCTTCACGTGGTGACAAACAGCCATATCTGACAATCAGCGACTTTTTGGAGCCGCAAATCATTCGTGTGCCATACTTGCTGAATGAAGAGGAATTTTATACTGCCCATCATCGCAAGAATGGTGAAGAAGCTACATTTCTCTTGCCTTTGAAGCCTTTGTTCTTCAAGTATTTTGACATCGATGACATCATCAATAACCAGATGATTACTATTTCGACTCTTGCCGGATCTTCAGCTGAGGTAACTTTGCGTATTCCTATCCGTAGTAAGAAGCAGCGCAAATACGTAGAGTATACACGCTCTTACTATGACTCAGGTGCTGACCCGGATGAGTCCAATAACAAGGGAACTGTTTGCGAGATGAAAATCTCAGGCTTTGTAATGCCGAATGTTCGTTTTATGCGTCCAGACGAAGCTATATATAAAGTCGGTTTGGTTATGTTGAGTTCCAATCGCTATAAGTTAAGCTTCTACAAGGATAATCAGATTATCCCAGGCATCAAGCCTTCGATAAGACAGGGCGAAAGTGAACTTGCAAAGAATGCAGTCTATACAATAGATAAAAACAACTTTGATTTTATTCGTATATCTGCTAACACATCGGCACATAGTATCATCATTCCAAAGTTTAGGTCTCAGACCATAAACAATGAATTCAAGTTTGCTGTGGATCTCGGTACCTCAAATACTCATATTGAAGTTTCTAAAAATGGACGAGAGTCTGAACCTTATAGCTATCAGAAGTCACCTGTTAGCAAGTTCTTTGTTCAAACTTTCGATGACCATGGTGGTCCAAAGAATCTCCAGATGGAGAATAACATTATGGAGAAGGACATGTTGCCAGCTATCGTAGGTAATGGTTCGGATTTCCGTTTCCCAACTCGCACAATCTTGTCATGTGCCAAGAGCATTGACTGGTCAGCTAATTTGAACTGCTTTGAAATGCATAACATACCACTAACTTATGGTAAGCGTGTGGAGTTGTCTTATAACGATTATCATTATGATATAAAATGGGGTACTGATGATAAGGACAAGGCGATGCTCCGTTGCTATATAGACGACTTGTTGTTTATGCTTCGGAATAAGGTCGTAATTGAAGGAGGTGATCTCGCCAAGACAAAACTGACGTGGTTCTTCCCCATCAGTATGCCTGTTGGAAGAAAACAGAAACTTGCTAGAATCTGGAATGAGAAGTTTGGTGAATACTTCCCAGGTTCAACAAATGGTATAGAATCCATGTCTGAGTCTTATGCTCCTGTATTGCATTACCGCAATGAGAATACGACGGTTTCAAACCTCGTTAATATTGATATTGGTGGTGGCACTACAGATGTGGCATATTTTGTTGATAAAGAATTATCGTTTGTAACATCGTTTAAGTTTGCAGCTAACGACATCTTCCAAGATGCCTATGCTAAAGACACGGTTCATAATGGAATTGTAGATGCCTATAAGGACAGGATTAAGGCGGTTTTAGAATCGAATTCAGCAGAATCTGCAGTTCGCGATGTGTTGTCTATATTCGATTCTGACAATAACCGTCATCCGGCTAACATGGCATCCTTCTTGTTCTCTTTACGTGATAATCAGAATTTGAAGAACGTGAATAAGAATAAGATTGACTTTAATGAACTTCTTCAAGATGATGAGCAGTTCAAGATCGTATTCGTTCTGTTCTATACAGCAATCATCTACCATATTGCTCAAATTGTGAAGTTACAGCAGTTACCATTGCCTCGCCACATTTCATTGAGTGGTAATGGTAGTAAGGTTATTAAGATCATCTCAACTGACACTTCGATTCTGTCTTCATATACAAAGAAGATATTTGAGACGGTTACTGGTCAAAGTTTTGATAATAATCCTCTTGGCATAATCGGACTTGACAATGAAGGCTCCAAGGAATCGACTTGTAAAGGTGGTATCTTAGGGTCTGAACCTGATGGTAATATAGAAAAGCAGGTTATTCTCAAATCAACCGGTGATGAATTGCTAACCAATGTTGTTTTCGGTTCTATTGATGAAGCATACAAGAAGACTGTAGAGCAGAGTGCCTTGAAGTTCTTTGAGTTCTTCTTCTCTGTTTGCTCAAAATATAACATGAAGGACAACTTTGGCATAACGAACAACAGCATCAATACTGCCAAGCTGTATTGTAATCAAGATCTTGCTACCTTCATCAATCGTGGTCTAGACATACAACGTAAGGACTACGAGGATACGGACCCACTTCGCGAGACCCTGTTCTTCTATCCATTAAAGGGATTCTTAAGCAATCTTATTAATAACTTAAGTGAATAATTATGAGTTTTATACAAGATAAAGCTTTGCTAATCATAGGCGTATTATTGGTCCTGATAGTCATTGAAGGATTAATAATATATGTCCAGCATAAGAATAGGGCAAAGGGTAGAAAGAAAAGCAAAGGAGGCTCATCGGGTTCTACCTCAAAAGAGAAATATGAGAAGGTATGTAAAGAACGTGACAAACTTCGTTCAGAAGCCCATCAATTTAAGACAAATCATGATAAAATAAAGAGTGAATACAACTCTTTATATAGTCTCTATTTGCAAGAAAAAGAAAAATATGGTAAAGTGTGCTTAGATTTTTCCTTGCAAGGTAACGCTTTAAATAAGCTGAAAAAAGAAAATGAAGAGTTAGAACAAAAAGTAAGAGAGCTGACTTGTAGAAATGGCAAACAAGAAGAGTTGGATGGAAACGAGCCAGCTCCTGATGCCTCCGAAACAAGTCCAACGATTATTCCGGCATCTAGCGTTCCTAACTCGGAATTAACAATAGTTCCTGAGGATAATGCTTCTGTTCAGACTTCCAAAGTTCCTGTTCAAGAAGTTGCTTCAGCTGAAGTCCCCCAAGAGTCAGACTCAACTAAAGAAGATACCAAGGTTAATACATCTAAAGAAACAGCAAATGAAGACCTTAAGGATGAGCAGAAAAATGAAGTTCCCAAGGGAGGACCTAAAGTTGAGCCTCAGAAAGAAAAGATAATGTATGCCTCATTTCCTCGTTCCGCAGGTAGCAGTAACTATTTCTCCGACTTATCAGAGAATCTTGCAGATGACTCTTTCTTTGAGTTAAGGATTTCAACAGCTTCTGGTCAGGCTACTTTTAAGCCATTAGATTTCATGAAGATTCGCAACTATGACCCGGCGATGTCTGCAATGCTTACAGAGGGTGTAAAGCCAAATGTGGCTTCAGCTGTAGTTGGTATAGAGCCAGGAAAGGCTCACGTAGAGGGTAAAGATTGGATTATTGATAAATTGGCAAAAATAAAATTAGCGTAAAATGGTATTAACATTTCCTATGATTGCCTCCATAGTCGTTGTACTATTGGTGGTATTCTTTCAGTATACTAAATTCTCACAAAATCGTAAACGAATAGACCTGTTTAGTAAAATCTTTGCAGGGCAGGATTATGACTTAGATAAAGATGAAAACGACCTTGTCGTTGGAATTACCGGTTCTGGCAACGAGATTTTTGATGACATCAAAAGCTCGATTAACGGGTATCTTGGAGGTACGCAAGGAACCGAAGTTGACTTTGAACTTTTGAAGGATTCTGTTGATCGTCATTGTGATATGATCGAAGATGAAATCAACTCGCAGATGCCATTGCCTTTGTATTTCGGCCTGGCTGGCACTATGACAGGAGCCATCATTGGTCTGTTTGCATTGGTGTTTGGTGGCTCTATCCTTAAACTTATGTCTGGAGAGTCTGGTTCAATTGCAACAGGTGCAGCAAGCAATATCAACGATTTGCTTTGGGGCGTGGCTATTGCAATGGTAGCTAGTGCTATTGGCATCATTTTAACCTCTTTGAACACTATTTATTTCAAGGACAAAAAATTGCAGGAAGAGACCGAGAAAAACAAGTTCCTTGCTTGGATGCAATCGCGTGTCCTCTCTGCTGTACCTTCGGGCGTTTCTCAGCAAATGAAAGCGTTGGTAAGTCAGTTGGCTACATTTAACAGAAACTTCAAATCTAACACGGAGTCCATTAATACGACGTTGAATAGGGCAAGAGAGGTATATCAGTCACAAGCTAGTGTTATTGAAGAATATCAAGCCATTGACTTGGAAAGCATTGCAAATGGTGTAAGTAGTATTATGCGACGACTGAGAAGTAGTACAGAGAGTCTTGATAACTTTACTCAATATCTCAGTACGGTTCACGATTACTATAATGAAATGCAGGTGTTCGTTGAAAAGCTGGATAGAGAAACAGAAAGAATTGGAATTCTTCAAGACATCCAGAGGTTCTTCCAGTCGCATAAGGGTGTCATTGCAGAGGAAACAGCAGACGCTCATCGAAATATTCAGGAGTCGATACAAGCTGTGCAGAGATCTACAGAGCAACAAGTTAATGAGACTTATGCTGCACTGACAGAACAATCTCAGAAACTTAAGAATGCCGTTGATGAAAATAACGAACAGTTTAGGAATCTCTGTCAGGATATGCGTACAAGATTCCAGCAACAGATGAACGAAATGCCAGCCCTTGCACAAAATATGAAGAAGCTGGAGGAAATACCAGGTAAGCTGGAAGCTGCTGTGACTAGAATAACTCAATCGCAGGAGCGTCTTGCATCCGATTTCCTAACAGCATCACAGAGAATTGTGAATGCTGCCAATAAAGGCTCTGGTCAACAATCAACTAGTATTATGCAGTCTGAGCAGGGTAAATCTTCCGTTGAGATTCCTTCATCGATTAAGTGGACTGTCATTGTTGGTATAGTATTGATTACTTTTGCGACGATTGGCAATACGGCTTATAATATATGGAAGGGTGAGACAACATCTGTGCCTGTTGTTCAAAGTGTAGAAACCACCAGTGATAGTATTGCAACGACTGTTCCTATGCAAGTCGCCGACACCACTCTTGTTCAGAATCCATAATACCATCATGTAATAATAGAAATGAAGAAAGGCAAAGAATCATTCTTTTGGACCAGTTACTCCGACTTGATGACAAGTCTTTTCATCATCATGTTGGTATTATTTGTACTCGTAATTGTTCTCCTCCATAAACGAATGGAAGCGACAATTATCGAGAAGGAGCAGATTGAAAGAGTGCTCGAAGACATTAAAAGAGTTGAAGCATCAACCCGAGACTTGGAAGGAAAATACTTCTCATATAATAAGGAATACGAAAAGTTTATTCTTAATATTGATTGCCAATTTCCTGTTCGTCAGTACGACATAAATCTTCTTGATGCCAGTACACGATATAAATTAATGGATGCTGGCCAACAAGTGAAGGACTTCCTTGAACGTCACTCTGAAAATCAATACCTGGTAATTGTAGAAGGTCAAGCCTCTGCGAATTCTGAGGCATGGACAGAATACAATTATAATCTCTCATTCCAAAGAGCGCTGAGCCTAATCAAATTTTGGGCAACAAACCCCAAAGTTAAATTCTCTGACAAAAACTGTGAGCTTCAAATTGCAGGTAGTGGCGATGGAAGATTAAGTGCCAAGACCATGCGCGAAGTTGTAAATGAGAAAAATCAGCGATTCCTTATCTATATTATTCCTAAAAACATCATAAAGAAGGATATAGAATAATGAAATCAGTTCGTATCGTTTGCATATGTTTATTGTTTCTTCTCGTTTGCTCGTGTAGCCGAGAAGGTTCTGCATTATCTGAATATAGAAGTCTGGCAAAGGAGCTTAAAGTGAACTCTTCAGATTACACAGAAGAAGATTGGGAACAAGCTATAAGAAAGTATGAAAGGTTAGAAAAAAAAGTTTCACGCTGCAAGTTCTCAAAACAAGAGAAGAAAGAACTTAATAGGCTTCGTGGTCAATGTGCTGCGTATATGGTTAAAGCCATTAGTAAGCAGACGAAACGAAATGTGGAGGATGCGATGGAGCAATTCTCTGATATGGCAGAAGGCTTTAATGAAGTTCTTGGAGAAGAAGGAATTGATGGCTTATTCAATGACGATGACGAATAACTGATATGAAAAAACAGACGAAAAAAGATTTGACATTTGTTGTTAAGATAATTCTGGTGGTTATCTTGCTATCTTGTCTTTTGCCATTACCTTACGGGGCATTTGAGCTTATTAGATTTGCTTCTTTGATAGGTTTTGGGTATCTTGCGTACAAATATTACAAATCCCATGATGAGGGAAAGGCTCTGGTCTTTGGTGCATTGGCCTTACTGATACAGCCATTTTTCAAACTGTCATTGGGCCGTGGACTTTGGAATATTGTTGATGTCGCAATCGTCATATTCATTATGTATTTATTGGTTAAAAAGAAATAGATGTTTCGGAAAGCAATCATAGTAGTAACATTACTCTTTTTGCTCCTAATGCCATCATGGGCACATGAATCTTGGCACCAACATGCTGACGACATGTACGAGGTATTTGGATTCGAGAGGAACGAAGAGCTTACAAATTGGATGAAATTTGTGAGCTCTGTTCTTATTGATAATAACAACACGGACTATGCTTTTTCAAACGACGATAAACCTTTCAATTTCTACTCTTATTTGCAAGAAAAATATCCAGGATTCCAGTGTAAACATAGGCTACTATTCCATTGGGGGTATAACTCCAGGCCGTGGAGTTCTTACCTTCAAGAAAAAGTAGATAACTATGGATGGTCAGAAGAAAAGATAAAAGAATTCCAGGCAGATTTTATAGCAGAACAAAAACGTCGAAATGGATTTGCTAATGAATACACAGAAAATCTTTTCGGATTTGCTCATGGTGGTAAAGAAGCCCGGATTGCAAGAGTACTTATTTCTATCGCATATGATGTGCATATATTAGGTGATTATGAACCGGATAATACAGACTTAGACGGACTTCAGGACATAGGATCTGTTGTTGGGGATATTATAAACAATCTTACGGCTCTTGATAATCAGCAAAGTTCAGAACTACGTAAACAGTTTAGGAAAGTTTCACGAGACCCTAAGTATGAGCTTCAAGACAAGGCAACTGTTTTGTTAAACCTGTTAAAAGATAATTTCAGTAATTTGCTGCAAAGTGCTGATGATGGTAAGATAGCAGCTCATCTAAATGCCAAAGGCTTCCGATTCTTGGATTACAAAGATTCTGAGGTCATATCGAATGAACAAATGTCAACGAGCCAGACTCACGGAACGAGTAAAAAGAATGAAAAACAAAAACAATCTCGAAGTAGTGGGGGCATTGGTCTTGTGATCGTTATTTCTCTGGCGGCTTTAGGCTTGATATTAGTTCTTCTTTTCAAAAAACGAAAATAAATTATTCCTTGAAAACGATATGCAACTTAGTGAAATCTACATATACGCATTAAAAGAACTCAAAGTCTTCGATGAAGACGCGATTGAGAAGGCCATTTTATTGGCTGAGAATGATGTCGTTGAGACTGTCGAGGAGTTTATAGATTTCGTCAATTTCAATATTGAAGAAAAAAAATTTCCACAAATAACCCAGACAATCGATGTCCGTATCATAAAAAATGCTGTTGATAGAGCTAAAAATAATAAAGGACAAACCATTCATTATGTTAGCAACTCTACTGGTGGTTATCCAGAAAAATTGTTGCAGTCAAATATCGGCAATCTTTCTCCATTGTGGTACAAGGGGAACATAGAGAATATAGAGCGCAAAACCATAATGATTACAGGTTCTTCCTCTATCACCAATAATGCAAAATTGGCTTCAAAATATTTTGGTAAGCTATTTGCTAATAATGGTTATAATATCTTGACTTCTTTCTCAGAAGGTTGTGAGCAAAGTTCTATCTTAGGATGTATTGAAGCTTCTGGGATTAGTACTTTCTTCTTACCTCATACTCTCGATCCTTTATCCTATAAAGAAAAGAAAGTTATTTCACGCGAACTTGAAACAGGTCGCAGTACTCTTATTTCAGCCAGTTTGTCAGTAAAGGCCAATGAGGAGTCCATTTTAGATACATATCGTTATATAACTGCCATTTCGGACTGCCTGATAGTACCTCAATTGTCTTCTAATGATACAGTTTACCATCTAGTACGTAAGTTTTTGGCAGCATACAAACCTGTCTTTTTTATAAATTATAAAACAGGTAATGGTGTCGAATACGACTGTGCTAATATTCTAACTCCATTAGGAGTCGAATATCTTTCAAGCAATACTGCATTAAATCAAATTATAAACGCTATCGGTGATGCTGAATAACCGATATATTAGGATTTATTATTATGTGGCCTTTTATATTAATTGGTTTGATAATATTACTTATACTTATAGTATTATCGGTATTTGCATATCCGTTTATATGTGCAAGTATCGCTATTGCGTGCAAAAGATTCAATGGAATAGTGACTGGATTAATTCTGCTGCTAACCATTGCATTTTATTTATTAGCATGTACAACTCTTGAAAATTCTTTTGATAATTGGTGTTATTCTGTATATGCAGGAATCGTACTGACACCGATTTTCCTGTATTTTGGCACAGGATTAGAAGAACCGGACAGATGGCCAGAAAGCGGAGAGAAAGCTCGGCACAACAAAATAACCATTCCAATACTCACCTTTCTAACATCATCATTGTTTACTGTAGAAGGAGTGTTGCGTATGGCACATTCATATAGTGTTCACAGGATTCTGAATTATGGATGGGGGGAACCAGATGTAGATAGTTACAGGTTTTATTATGAAGAGTTTCACTATGCAGGTGGTTTGTTGTTTTTCATTTCATTATTCAGCGCATTGATAATAGGAACCAGTTTTTACAGCAGTTTTAAAGATTATCGGCGAAAACTTGCTGCCGAAGAAAAAAAGAAATCTCGTATTGAAAGAGACATCAATG
>Ga0256405_10008852_pt1 | contig 14124 bp, 12 predicted proteins | sample RumenRJG_02DNA_FD_189096 | JGI IMG/M metagenome (GOLD analysis project Ga0256405, IMG submission 189096) | Bovine rumen microbial communities from Lethbridge, Alberta, Canada - RJG_02 | ecosystem: Host-associated > Mammals > Digestive system > Stomach > Rumen | place: Canada: Alberta...
GAGGTATTATATACTCAGTTGACAAGGGTTAAGCCCCTTTAAGAATCAGAAATATTATTATAAATACACCTGTATTGGGAGGATGTTATGGCAAGTCTTAAGTTAACAAATGTAACTAAGCAGTATCCTAACGGCTTCGTAGCTGTTAAGAATTTCAACCTTGATGTTGCTGATAAGGAATTCATCATTTTCGTAGGTCCTTCAGGTTGTGGTAAGTCTACTACACTTCGTATGATTGCTGGTCTTGAGGAAATTTCTTCAGGTGATCTTTTAATCGGCGACAAGAGAATGAACGATGTAGAGCCTAAGGACAGAGATATCGCAATGGTATTCCAGAACTACGCTCTTTATCCACATATGTCAGTATTTGATAATATGGCATTTGGTCTTAAGCTCCGTAAGACTCCTAAGGAAGAAATAAATAAGCTCGTTAATGAAGCTGCACGTATCCTTGACCTTGAGAAGCTCCTTGATCGTAAGCCAGCTGCTCTTTCAGGTGGTCAGAGACAGAGAGTTGCCATGGGACGTGCTATCGTTCGTAAGCCAAAGGTATTCCTCATGGATGAGCCTCTTTCAAACCTCGATGCAAAGCTTCGTGTTCAGATGAGAATTGAGATCAGTAAGCTTCATCAGAGACTTGGTACCACAATCATCTACGTTACACACGATCAGACCGAGGCTATGACACTTGGTACAAGAATCGTTGTTATGAAGGATGGTATCGTTCAGCAGGTAGATACACCTCAGAACCTCTATGAGAAGCCATATAACCAGTTTGTTGCCGGATTCATCGGTTCTCCTGAAATGAACTTTATCGATGCTATTGTTCATAAGAATGGTGATGGAGTAGATCTTGAATTTGTGGATACAGGAATCAAGGTTAAGGTTCCGGATGCCAAGGCTAAGACTCTTCTTGAGAAGGGATACGCTGAAAAGACTGTTGTATTTGGTATCCGTCCAGAGGATATTCACGATGAAGAGATATTTATAAATCAGTCCAAAGAGACTACATTTGATGCTACAATCCGTGTATACGAGCTTCTTGGTGCTGAAGTATTCCTTTACTTCCCAGTTGGAGATGTTCAGTTCACAGCAAGAGTTAACCCTCGTACAACAGCAAGGGTTGGAGATACAGTTAAGTTCGCTCTTGATCTTTCTAAGATGCACGTATTCGATAAGGAAACAGGTCTTGCAGTAGCTAACTGATAGAATTTATGGCCGGTGCCTTTTTGGTACCGGCTTTTTCTTGTTATTTCGCCATTTTTCTGATAAAATAAAAAAGTAGTTGCACCAATCAATTAAGACCATAGTGAGGTTAATGATGAAAATAGATGCAATTGAGGCAGGTACAGATATACTTGTTACTGTAAGAAGTGGAGAAAAGCATATAGAATTTTTAACAACAGCACTCGACCGCAAAGACCCTGATTATGCGGAGCTTTTGCCTGTGGTTTCAGCAAAGTACGGCAATGGGGCTACGCTTCCGGTGGAGCTTATCTGCGCGGATGATGAACGCCCGTTATCTTTTATGACACAGGGGCTTATGTATCAGATTGTTGCTGTTGTGGATGCAAAACCATATAAATGGCTGGGAGTTGTTATCCCGTGCATCAAAACAAAGAGTGGTAAGTTGATTCACGTTATCACGGCTGTTACAGATGGAGCTGTGACCAACAGAAGAGATGAATACAGGGTCTATGTCGGCACAGATGGTATTCTTTCTCTAACAGGCAAAGATACCGATATAAGTGCGCTTATTAAAGATGTCAGCATGATGGGGATAGGTGTTGTTGCAAGCGCGGATGCTGATATAGGCATGGACAGCATTGTCAGAGCGAAGTTTGAATTAAAGGTTAAAAATAGGACGCATAAGCTTAATGGCGGAATGATGCATTTTGATCTGCTTGGCAAGATAGTAAGATGCAAGCCGTTAGATAATGATAGGGTGCTTTATGGCGTCCATCTTATGTCGCAGAACAACGCACTTACCAGATATATAAATGTCAGGCAGAGTGAGCAGATTGAGAACGAACAGTCGTACAGAGAACTTCAGAAAACACTTTTGGGTGAAATGAAGGCATACGATGATAGAAAGAATAGAAGTTGAACGGATTTATTGTAATGAAGACATTGTTTAATAAGATTGTAATTGAATTTCTGGTTGCCACACTTGTGATAACACTATTTCCTTCGTTTACGCTTAAGGCTTCAGCAGCCACAGCTAAAAATGAAACGATATGGCAGGGCGCTACTATAGATATGGGCACCGGATATAAGGAAGAGGGCGATACGATTGTCAAGGCGGGCTGTATAAGCGCCTGTGTATATGTGTATGATGAAGGTACAAACTTAAGACTGCATATCACAAATGAATTTGGAACAAAGCCCCTTAAGCTTACCCACATTTATGTTGCCAGAGTAAGGAAAGCAGATGAGGTCATAATGCCGTCTACGCTTACAGAACTTACTGTTGGAGGAAGCAAAGGTGTTACGGTTCCTGCGGGAGGCTCAGTCTGGACTGATTACGGAAAGATCAGTTTTCAATATAATAATAAGATAGAGTACTTTCTTTTTAGCAATGAGTCTTTTAACCTTAAAACAATGTGTGGTGAATTCAGGCACATAAAACGTTTCAACCAGAATGACCCTGATAAGCTTTTTAATAATTACAGACCGCAGAAAGCAGAACTATTGAATTATGGTTTCTGCGGGATTCCGTTCATGGATAATATACAGACAAGGACTGCAAAGAGAAAGAGTGCTTTTCTTTTCTTTGGAGATTCCCAGACTACCATGTCTTTTCCTGAGAGGGTAGGAGACAGGCTTAAGAGCATGGATATGACCGATACAGTGCTTCTTACGGATGCCATTGCAGGCAATGCCCTTACGCATGACAGTATCTATGCAAGACATGGTTCAAAGGGGATTGACCGTTTCAAGGCATTTTTAGACAGATACTCTGATTACGATATAAAGGGTGTATTTATCATGATCGGGTCGAATGACATCCTTTTTTCAGGGAGATATGCCATAGGAAAAGAAGTGACTACAGATCAGAGCCTTGAGAGCGCCTATCAGGAAATGATAAGGCTCTGTCACAGGTCAGGGATAAAGGTTTATATGGGCACCATAATACCTTTCAAGAACTCAATAAACAGTTCTGACAGGGCGCTTGCCTTAAGGGAGACGATAAATACATGGATCAGGTCTAACGCCGATTTAGATGGAATAGTGGATCCGGGAGTCATGCTAAGAGATATGAATGATCGCGAGTGTTTGGCGGATGCCTTTGACAGTGGTGACCACATTCATCAGAATGATCTTGGAGATCAGGTAATAGCTGGTGCTATTCCTTTATCTTGGATAATTGAATAAGCTTTAATAAAAAAACCGTTTCTTTGATATCTTAATGATTCAAAGAAACGGTTTTTTTTTAGTCGTCTACTTCCGCAACATCAGCAGGATGCATTTCGGTGTTCTTTTCCTTGTAATGATGTGTTTCCTCAAGCATCATATCCTTAACCTTCATGAGGCGGATCTGGCTGCTTCGCTCGTTTTCATCAAGCTTCATGGAAATATACTTGATATTCTCCTGATAACGAGGAATCATTACATGCTCAAGAGCGTTTACACGACGTCTTGTTTTCTCAATCTCTTCTGCCATGAGCTGACAGGACTTTTCAGTCTCTGCCAACTTTATAAGATCAGGCTGAAGTTCTGCAAGACTCGCAACTGCCGTATCAAGGTCGCTGCTTGTAAAAGCAAGACCGTATGAATATATGTCGTTTTCATCAGAAGTTCTTGTCTGGGTTGTAAATCTTGGAATATTTACACTCATTACGTTCTGTGAACCGACATTAACAGTAAGCTCCTGCTTAGGTGCCATGAAAGAAACTTTGACAGCTTCATCTGACATGGTAGATCTTGCAAGAACAAAGTTCTTGTTTGCCCTTTCAAGGCCTTCCTCTACCTTTTCACGAAGCCTCTTGTTTTCTCTTACCAGGTCCAGAAACTCACGCATGAGCTCGTCTCGCTTGTCTTTAAGAAGTTTGTGACCTCTTGTGGCGGTAGCAAGCTTGCCCTTCATTCTAGTGAGCTCCATTCTGGTAGGATTGACTGTTGGCATATCGTCACCTCACTCCCTGACAAAGCACCTTATTTATCTGTTTTTTCTGAATAATACTTATCAAGGAACTCATCCTTAATTCTCTTAAGTTCTGTTCTTGGCAAGATCCTTAAGAGTTCCCAACCTGTATTAAGTGTATCCTCAATACTTCTGTCGGTACGATAACCCTGATTTACGTATTTCTCTTCAAACTCATCTGCAAACTGTGCATAGAGCTTATCTATAGGTGTAAGAGCGGCTTCACCGAGGATGACCATGAGCTCCTTACACTCTTTACCTCTTGCATAAGCAGAGAAGAGCTGGTTCATTGTGTTTGCATGGTCTGCTCTTGTCTTGCCTTCACCGATACCTTTATCCTTAAGACGTGAAAGAGAAGGAAGAACATCGATAGGTGGCTGGATACCCTTTCTATAAAGGTCTCTTGAAAGGATGATCTGACCCTCTGTGATGTATCCTGTAAGGTCAGGGATAGGATGAGTCTTATCATCTTCAGGCATTGTAAGAATAGGGATCATTGTGATCGAACCATTCTTGCCTCTCTGACGGCCTGCACGCTCATAGAGCTGAGCAAGGTCAGTGTACATATAGCCAGGATAACCACGACGTCCAGGAACTTCCTTACGAGCTGCAGAAACTTCACGGAGTGCATCTGCATAGTTTGTGATATCTGTAAGGATTACAAGTACGTGCATGCCCTTTTCAAATGCAAGATATTCTGCTGCGGTAAGAGCCATACGAGGTGTGGCGATACGTTCTACAGCAGGGTCATTTGCAAGGTTCATGAAGAGGACAGATCTGTCGATGGCGCCATTCTCACGGAAAGATTCCTGGAAGAAGTTGGCTTCCTCGAAAGTGATACCCATTGCTGCGAATACAACGGCGAATGGTTCATCTGTTCCTACAACCTTTGCCTGACGTGCAATCTGTGCTGCAAGCTGGGCATGTGGAAGACCTGAAGCTGAGAAGATAGGGAGCTTCTGTCCACGTACAAGTGTGTTAAGTCCGTCGATAGCGGATATACCGGTCTGAATGAACTCTGAAGGATATGCTCTTGCTGCAGGGTTCATAGGAAGACCGTTTATGTCACGACGTTCCTCTGGGAGGATATCAGGACCGCCATCTATAGGACGACCAAGACCGTCAAATACTCTGGAGAGCATATCAGGAGATACGCCAAGCTCCATTGAGCGACCAAGGAAACGTACTTTACTTGATTCAAGGTTGATACCGGATGAAGCTTCGAAGAGCTGTACAAGAGCATTACCGTCATCTATTTCAAGTACACGGCAGCGACGATGGCTTCCATCGGCAAGCTCTATCTCACCAAGTTCATCGAACGCAACGTCTGAAACGCCACGAACGAGCATAAGAGGACCGGCGACCTCTTGTATGGTTCTATATTCTTTTGCCATTAGATGTCCTCCTTTGCGGCTGCAACGTCATCTGCCTGACTGGTAAGGTCGTGTTCAATCTCGTTGAATCTCTTGTCTATATCGCTTTCTGCGGTATATTTGAAACGACCGATTGCTTCACGGACTGGCAGAGCGACAAGCTTGTTGACATCAGCACCCTTGTCAAGAGCCTGCAGGCAAACATCATAGAAGGCAAGAACAAGCTTCATGAGCAGGTACTGTTTATGAAGTGAGGTATAAGTATCCTCTTCCATGAAGGCATTCTGCTGAAGAAGGTCTTCACGGATACTTCTTGCAGCTTCCATCTTGATACGGTCAGGAGCTGAGAGAGCATCTTCACCGACAAGCTGTACCATTTCTTTAAGTGACGACTCTTCCTGAAGAAGACTCATTATACGACCTTTAAGTTCCATCCAGTTTTCACCGGCATTTCTGTCGAACCAGTCGCCAAGCTTATCATAAAGTGAGTAACTTTCAAGCCAGTTGATGGCTGGGAAGTGACGTGCATAGGCAAGGCTGCTGTCGAGTCTCCAGAATACCTTTACGATACGGAGTGTAGCCTGTGTAACCGGTTCTGAAATATCACCACCGGCAGGAGAAACTGCACCGATAACTGAAAGGGCGCCTTCTCTTCCTTCTTTACCAAGAGTGATAACATGTCCGGCTCTTTCATAGAACTGAGCAAGACGAGAACCGAGGTAAGCAGGGTAACCTTCCTCACCAGGCATTTCTTCGAGACGGCCGGACATTTCACGAAGAGCCTCTGCCCAACGTGATGTCGAGTCTGCCATGAGGGCTACTGAATATCCCATGTCTCTGAAATACTCAGCAATTGTGATACCTGTATAAATACTTGCCTCACGGGCAGCAACAGGCATATCTGATGTATTTGCGATAAGAACTGTTCTTTCCATGAGTGAGTGACCGGTCTTTGGATCGATAAGTTCAGGGAACTCGTTAAGAACGTCGGTCATCTCATTTCCACGCTCGCCGCAGCCGATGTAAACGACGATATCTGCATCTGCCCATTTTGCAAGCTGATGCTGAACGACTGTCTTACCTGAACCGAAAGGACCAGGTACAGCTGCAACACCGCCCTTTGCTATAGGGAAGAGGGTATCGATAACTCTTTGACCTGTTACAAGAGGCTGGTCTGGTGAAAGTTTCTTTGCGTAAGGACGCTCGCGACGTACAGGCCACTTCTGCATAAGACCAACTTCTTTGACACTTCCGTCTGCAAGAGTTATCTTTGCGATATTGTCTGTTATCTTGAAATCGCCTTCAGCAATTTCTGCAAGTTTACCGGAAACACCGTAAGGAACCATGATCTTCTGGGTTATGATAGGTGTTTCTGCTACAGTACCGAGAATATCTCCGGCTTCTACGTTGTCGCCTACGCTTGCAACAGGTACGAAATGCCATACCTTGTCACGCTTAAGGGCAGGAACTTCAACACCTCTTTTAAGAAGGTTGCTTCCTGTTGCCTTCATGATATCGTCAAGTGGTCTCTGAATACCATCGTAAATGCTGCCGATGAGACCAGGTCCAAGTTCAACGCTCATTGGAACTCCGGTAGACTCAACGGTTTCACCCGGTTTCAGACCGGAGGTTTCCTCGTAAACCTGAATGGAAGCCTCATCACCGTGCATTTCGATGATCTCGCCTATAAGACGTTCATCGGAAACACGTACGACATCCGACATATTAGCACCGCCCATTCCTCTTGCGATGACAAGAGGTCCGGCGATCTTCTTTATCGTTCCTTTTTCCATTGATTAGATTGCTCCTCTTTTACTGGTTGTTGAATATGATATCCGAACCTACTGCCTTTTCTACAGATTGTTTAACAGCCATGATTCCCTTTCCTGTATTTCCTGATACACCAGGTATCAGAATGATCGCAGGAAGCATGTTTTCACGGTATCTGTCGATCTCAGGCTGTATACTGCTTGCCAGGGCCTCTGTTATATACACTATCGCATAATTGTTTTCTGCGAGTTCGCGGAGCTTTCTTGCAGCCTCCGTCGGATCAGTGTACGGGAATGTGTCGAAGCCCAGGGCGCCGAAGCCGTAGATACTGTCCGTATCACCCATAACTGCTATTCTAGACATACATTTCCCTTACCCTTTCCCTGAGAGATTCATCCGGCAGCTTGTTCTGCTTGCCTGAAAGAATTATCCTCACAGTTTTTATCTCATTTTCGCGAGCTATAATGTAAGCGGCTACAGGTCCAAGTGTAAATGAATTGTGGATCTGAGGACGCATTTTTCTAATGATAGTGTTGTCGCACCATTTTTCAAAGGCTGAAGGAGATATCTTGATATCATCGATCGCATCCGCATAAGGAGTACGCTCAAGATATTCATATATTGCTTCGATGCCTGTTGAAGCGGCCTTCGCTAAGGCGCCTATATCAAGTGTATCGCAATCTGCAAGAGCTTTTTCAAGGAATGAAGCATCTTTACCCATGATACATGCTCGTATTGCAGTCTTTATATCAGCACTTGCAACTGTGAGCTCTGCGTAAAGTGAAAGGATAGGCTCTTTTGTTTCCTTGCCCGCCTTGTGGATCCTGTCAAGGGCTGCTCTGTCGAGCATTATGTCGCACGCCTGACCGTCACCGGTATGAAGAAGAAGGTCGAGTGCTTCTCCTGCAACCTTTTCCATGTCGGAAGGAAGTTCCCTGAAATCGCGATCATGTATAGCTTTCTTGATAGTGAGAGGGTCTATAGTGCACATACTCTTGTCCATATAGAGTCCTTCTTCATCAAGGCGGCTTAATGTGTTTTTGATCGCAGCTTTCAGATTGTGATAATCATTGGCATAACGGAACACATCAAAAGCATGACCATCGTGGACGATCTCTGAAACAAAGTCCCAGGTTTCTCTCTTTTCTTGTTCAAACATTTTGGCAGGTGTTGATTCAGCACCGTCTGTGTTCCAGCCATGATCTGACAGCATACGGAGGCATTCGGAATAGTCTTTTGCGGAGAGCAGTGATTCTATAAAAGACCCGGAGAGAAGCTTTGTCTCTCTGTATCTTACACGAGCTACCGCATAAATGTAGTCTGTAGACAAATTACCCCTCCTTCCTGTCAGCTAAACAATATTTTCTGTATTTTGTCCTGAAGTATCTCTTTTTTCGTTTCAAAAAGGGCTGATACGGAGCAGTTTTCCTCGATACCTTCATAACTGAGTATAAATCCGCCGTCTATTGGCTTTGTCTCGGTTGAAATGGTGAGATTGCCGCCTGACACCTCGTTTATCGAACCCCTGAATGAAGCAGGGAGACGATCGAGGTCTGTCCTGTTAAAGAATATAGTTCCCTTTTCATTTAAAACAGACTTCTTAAGGATAGAAAGTATTCCTTCAAAATACTTTTCAGAAGGAAGTGCGAGAATGGCTTTTCTTGCCTCTTCTTCCATTTCACTTATAAGTTTCTGCTTTTCTGCAAGGATGTTCTGTCTTCTCTTTAATTCTGCGGTGGATTCGGCACGGGATTTTTCAGCTGCTACGCGTATAGTGCCTTCGCGCTGTATCTTAGCGCAGGCATCATCGGCTTCCTTATCCGCTTCAGCACGGATCTTGTCTACTTCGACCTGGGCGTCCCTTAAGATCTTGTCGATAACTGCATCGGACTCGCCCTTGATCTCACCGACAATCTTTTCTAATCCTGTCATACCTTACTCCTCCTAAATCCTTGTTGTTAACAGAATACGCTTTTTATTAAAGTGTGATTCCGTTGAGTGTGAGGATAGAGATAAGGAGTGAAAGGATGGCGTAGGTCTCAACCATTGCAGGGAAGATCATTGACTTACCGAACTGATCAGGTCTCTTGGATGCAAGAGCGATTGATGATACGGCTGTCTTTGCCTGAGCAACTGCTGAGAAGTAACCAGCTATAGCAATTGGAAGGCAGGCTGCAAATATTGAAAGACCGTTTAAGAGGGTCATTTCCTTTATTCCACCACCGATAACGCCCATCTTTGAAAGAGCAATGAATGCGGTAAGAAGACCGTAAATACCCTGGGTACCAGGAAGGAGCTGGAGCACGAGAACGTGACCGAACTGTGAAGGATCATCTGTAACAACGCCTGCAGCGGCCTCACCGGCAATACCAACACCCTTTGCTGAACCTGCTCCTGCAAGAGCTGTGGCAAGAGCTGCACCTAAGATACCAAAGAAAAGTCCTAAATTTTCCATAAATATAATTCCTCCGATTGGGTGAATACTGTGTTATAACAGCATCACGATCATTTTACTCTGTAGTATTTTGTGTTTTCCTTAAATGGATGAAACTCAAGTCCGCCGCCATCATAGAACTTACCGAAAAATTCGACATATTCAAGACGGTTTGTATGAACGTAAGCACCAAGCGCATTTATGAAGAGATTCAATACCTGACCTACAAGGAAGACAAGTATGAACATGATAGCGCCCAAAGGTGAATTGCCGCCCATTGAACCTAACTGGTTAAATACTGAAGCAATGATACCTGTTGCAAGACCAAGGGCAAGAAGTCTTGAGTATGAGAGCAGGTCTGAAAGCCAGCTGCTTATACCATAAACTGCGTAAGCACCCTTCATGAGGCGCTTTACAGGATTTCTTGATTCCCTGCCGCCGGTAAGAAGAATTCCGACTCCACTCGCTATGGCAATCCATGTTGAAATGCTTACGACAGGAGCAGGTATTGTAAGGTCAAGGCTGAACATTGACTTTATCATGTCGGTCGAAACAAGTACAACAAGCAGTGAACCAACGAACAGGAACCAGAAGACCACGTCATAGAGGAAATCCTTTATCCTGCCCTGTCTGATGCAAGTGTAACCCTTGGCACCAAGACCTGTGAACAGGTGAAGGATACCAATTATAAATGAGAAACCGAGCATTTTGATAGGTTCTGTTGTAGGATCAAACCAGACCGGCTTAAAAGCAAGACTTGAACCGAAAAATGTTGTAGCAACAGTTGCTACGGCATTTCCGAAGAAGGAACCGAACATTATCCCCCAGAAGGTGGTTGATACACCACAACCGAAGAAAAGCTGCATGGTCTTCTTCATGGAATCTTCCATGGTGTTTTTGCATTTGATAAGGATAAACAGGGTTCCCAGTGTTATGAGAAGTCCATATCCTGCATCACCAAGCATCATTCCGAACAGGCAGTAATAGAAGATCGATGCAAGGAATGTCGGGTCGATCTCGCCGGGACCAGGAAGAGCATAATTTTCAACAACTCCCTGAACCGGTGCCGAGTAAGGATTGTTGCTAAGCACTACAGGAACACGTTCATCCGGTGCCGGATCAGAATATTCAACTACACAGTCATATTTCCCTGTGATTTCGCTGTCAAGCCTTGCAGTGTCTCTTTCGGCGATATAACCAGTAACGAAGAATACTCTCTTTGATTCATAAAGATCCGCGATAACGCCATACTTGTCGGCTCTCATTGTGAAATAATCAATTATGAATCTTATGTCCTCACGTTTATCAGCAAACTTTGTGATCTCAGCTGTAAGAGAGGAAATGCGTCCCTTTGCTTCAGCAAGGTTTTTGTCAATGATGGAAAGTTCTTCGGTAGGAACTACACCAGGAAGTGACGGTCTTGCAAAACCAAGACTTCTGAGTCCCTCTTCAGTTTTTTCAGCATCATTTTTGTGTGCGATAACACAGATACAGGTCTGCGTGTCGTCTGCACTTATAATGGAAATATCTACAGCTTTTGCAGTAGGAGCCTTTTCTCCGAATGCCTTGTACAGCGAATCAAGCGTGTACATGTCAGGGAGAGAACCGATAAAAGCAACTGTGTTTTTTGTGCCCTTGAAATTGAGAGGCAGATCAAACGACAGCCATGGCTTTAACTGTTCAGCTTCGGTTAAAAGCTTTGGAATCTCTCCCTCGGCTTCAGCTTTCTGCTTTGACAGACTGCAAAGCTTATAGACCATATCCATTATCTTGTCACGTTTGCCAGCCATTTCTCTGTACTGGTCCACACTGAGCTGTGTGCGGCCATTGAACATTCCGAGGAGACCATCGCCCTTAGGCGGTACAGTCTGATCGAGAATTTCGAGGGCTGACTCTGCTAAAGATGCGTTTTTTTCAAAAGTGGTCTTTGCTGAGACAGTGTCGAGTTTTTTAAATACTCCGTCATCCTCGCCTGAACCTGTAAGCTCTTTTAAAGTCGGCTTTGTAAGCTGAACTGTTCCGAGCCTCTGCATGGTCTCAAGGATGGCTTTTCTGTCCTTACGCAGAGCCGTAATGAAAACGCGCTTCATTGGTAATACGGCCATCTGGCTATGTATCCTCCTTCCTATTCAAGCAGAACCCGGTTGATCACGGTAACTACTTCGTCTTTCTTTGCAAGAGCATCGCGACGGAGCTTATCAATCTCACCGTTGGCATCACCTTCGGCCTGCCTTATGTAAGAGTCACTTGCTGCTTTCGCATTGGCAAGTTCCTTGTCGCAGGATTCTCTTTCTTTGCGAACCCTGTCAGCTACATAAGCCTTTGCCTCCGCATGAGCTTTCTGGATCATTTCAGCAGCTTTAGCCTTTGCCTGACGCTCAGCTGTTTCCTGATCTTTTTCTGCTTTACGGATAGCATTGATCGTGTCTAGTGACAATACTGATCACCTTCCTCTCTGCAGTGGAATACTAAAAAAGCTTAATAATCCACATAATATTTATAGTACTCTGAAATTTATTTTATAACTATGGCTTTTAATAGTCAATCGAATTCGTAAAAAAGTTACAAGAAAATAAAAAAAATGGATTCAACTACACGATATAGAATAGTTGAATCCATATATGGATAAAATTTTGACTTACATGAACCTCTTTATGTATTCAATCTCGTTGGTGAGTGTTTCTGGAATAGGACCGCCACTTGTCTGCTGCTTCTTAAGTATAGTTTCAAGAGTATGCAGACGTTGTCCTGCATGAAGCTTCATGCGGTCGATAAGCTGTGAGTACATAGGATTTTTACCTGCAATGGTAAGAATCTCTGCACTGAAAGGACAGTACTTAAAGAGAATCTCGCGGGAAACCTTGTTAAGTCTTGGTGAACCGGTAGCCTCAAACATGATCCATGTAATGTAATCTCTTATGAACATTTCCTTGAAACTATTTTTTGACCTTTGAAGGGATGTGCGGATCTTTTCCTTTGCATCAGTGGTAAGATCATGATTTTTCTTGTAGAACTGAACATAATCATAATATTCACTGGTAAGAGAAGGCTCAGAAACATTGTTCCATGCAGCACCCTGCATTGTCTTGCAGAGCTCCCATCTGAAATCACCCGTAAGTCTTGTAAGGGTAGTGAAAAGGTCTTCCATGTGGAAGATGGATAAAACCATACGGCTGTGCGAATTTCTGTATCTTCCCTCGATATCCTGCCAGAGCATACCCCTTGTACCGGCGTTTGGCATGAGGATTATATCCGGAAGATATTCAAGATGGATAAGCTCCTTGCCCATTACCTCATAGTTTTCCTTATCAAGAAGTTCTCTGTAATAAGCGGAGAAGTCGATTTTTCTTATCTGGTTAAGGGACTTATTGAGGCTTCCCAGTGTAACGAGCGAGGTGTCAAGATTCTTTAAGAGTGATTCGCCTGTAAATACAGGGCAGTAGGTTGAAATACGACCGAATGTAACCTTGTTTCCCTGTGTAAAGAGGGTATCCATTTCAAACTTGGTCTTGGCGTGAGCGTCGACTGAAAGTTTCTTGAACTGCTCCTCTGTTATGTCATGTGAAGCCTTTTTCTTTTTAAGGTTATCAAAGTAATCTGTGTCAAATTCATCTCTGCTCGGCATCTTCTTGCCGTAGTAGATGGCTCTCAGCCAGTCGAGCGCAGTGTAAAGACCGACTTCAGACTGATCTTTCATTTCTGAAGCAAGCTTGTACATAAGCACAGCATTATCCTGTCCGGCGAGCATTTCATCCACATATCCGAAGTAGAGGAACATTTTTATATGGACAGGGATATCTTTGATCCTTGTGTTTACAGTTTTAAAGAAGATCTTCTCATAAAGGGCATAGAAATCCTTTGTAAGAGTCCTGCGGATCTTCATAGGTTCTTCATCAAGAGAAGATTTATCCGGAGTAGCCTTGTAGGCAGCCAGATGTTCCTTGAATGAAGCTATAAGCTCAGGGTCTTCGCAGAAGTTAAGGATGATGTCCATGGAGCCCTTTATTGCCTTAAGCGTTTCAACATCGGTTGTGGTACCGGCGCCCTTTTCTCTTGCTTCCTCTGAAAGGTCGGTCTTAAGAAGGTCAATCTTCATTGCGTACGCAGGGTTAGAGAGGTCAAGGATGGAACCGATCTGTTCAAGTCTCTTTGTTACAATATCTGTAAGTTTTGTCCTGTCTTCGCTGCCGCCGTCAAGAAGCTGGATGAGCGAATCTATGGAAGTAAGGAGGTCTGCTGTTTCGGTATTTATGTATAAAGAAGCAAGGCCTTCTCTGTAATGGAAGCTCTGTTCCAAAAGCTCGACGCTCTTTCTGGCATCAAGACACCCCTTTCGGATCATGCCGCTTGTGATCTGAGGGTCTCTTGTAAGAAGCTTGCCCGCATCTGTGGCATAGAAACGG
>Ga0256405_10008853_pt1 | contig 14121 bp, 12 predicted proteins | sample RumenRJG_02DNA_FD_189096 | JGI IMG/M metagenome (GOLD analysis project Ga0256405, IMG submission 189096) | Bovine rumen microbial communities from Lethbridge, Alberta, Canada - RJG_02 | ecosystem: Host-associated > Mammals > Digestive system > Stomach > Rumen | place: Canada: Alberta...
CATTATACCCTACAATGACGGCATATGAAAATATTGCTTTTCCATTACAAAATGCTCATTATAAAAAAAAGGATATCGACTCGTCTGTCAAGAGCATCGCCGTTGAATTAGGGATCGATGACCTTCTACTTCATTTACGAAAAATAATTTAGCTAATCTCATACAATCTTTTGTATCAGTTTTTGTTTTCCTTAATGGTGCACATGGTCGGAACCTATATGGAAACACATACTGTTTCACCATAGGTATATCTGTTTCATCATAGGTGGTATGTGTTTCACCATAGGTTTTTCAAATAATAGAAATTTTGCCATGATTTTAAGGTGTCGTTATAACCACTACCTATATTGAAACAGTTAAAAATAAAGAAAAAATGAGCATTTAAGCCCATTTTCTGCAACAACCCTCTATCTGTACTTTGTATCAAAGTAATAATACTTAGGTGGCAGGGGTGACAAGAATCGAACTCGCATCAGCGGTTTTGGAGACCGTTGCACTGCCATTGTGCTACACCCCTAGCGCGCTTTGTTATTATTACATAAATTAATTAAATTATCATCATTTTTTATCAATATTTTTCCGACTTTATTAAAATATCGTTTTCATAAATTAGTCTAACTCTGAAATATGGCTCGTGATTTATTAATAAAGGTAAGAATACTTTATCGCCTTCCCACATTGGGTAATTAAAGATGTCTTTAATGGGAATATAACGTAGCTCACCTTCATTACAATCAATGAGGTCACCATTATAATCAGTGATCTCATAGATATACATCTTTTCAAAGTATCCATCATAGATGAAATCTACTTCACCAGCGCATTTTAATGAATGAACATCTAATCCTGTTTCTTCTTTAACTTCACGAATAGCGCATTCATCTGGTGTTTCATTATTTTCTAAACCACCACCAACACCAATCCACTTACCTTTGTTATAGTCATTTTTCTTTTTATTACGATAAAGAAGAAGATAGTTTTCATCTTTCTTTAAATAACAGCATGTTGAGTAGCGGTCAATTTTCATAGCACTATCATATCTTTTATACTCTTTAATTAAAAGAAATGAATATGTATAATGTAGATAACTAATCTTAAAAAATAAGGAGTAATCTATGAAATCTTTATTTAAGCACAGTGTTTTAATCTTAACAGCTTTATTTATGATGGGCTGCGCTAATAATCAACCAATTAGTTCTAAGCCAGCTAGTAGTGATTCATCAATTAAAGATGACTCAATTAGCTATGATGCGTTTAAAACGGAAGTTGATAAATTTGGTGATATTACATACACAAAAGCAGTATTCAAGTATGAAATTACTGAAAAGATTGAAGGTACACCATTAGAAGCTAGAGGCAGTTCTGAAACAGGCACTGTTACTTCAGTTTTAGAATTTGAAAGAACTCCGAATGGTAATAACAAGGTCACTAACGACACCACTAAAACAACAGAGTCAAAAAAGCTTGTAGAAGGTTACCCTAATGACATTAAGGGCTGGTTTAGATGGCAGACACAAAGAAAGAATGAAGCTGAAAAATCTGATAATCTCACTTATAGTGATAAGTTCTATCTCAGTCCATTAAAAGCTTCAATGACCATTTCTAGTGATAGACCAGGTACGGCCAATGCTACTTTTGAAGGAACATACCAAGGCACAAGTATCAATACCTTAACATTTAATGAAAAAGGTCTCGTTGTTAAAATCGAAGAAGAAATAAAAACGGATATAGATGGTACAGTAAATAGTTCAATTGATGGCACTTACCAAGCTAAAGGTCATTATGAACGAGTCGCAGTGGCCACTATTACTTATTTGGAGTAAAAAAAGAGACTCGATTGAACTGAATCTAATCTAGTTCATAGAGTCTTTTTATATGCATAAAATGGTGTGGCCAAGAAGACTTGAACTTCCATGAGTTTCCTCACTGGCTTCTGAGACCAGCGCGTCTACCAATTCCGCCATGACCACATGTGAAAAAATTATATCACAGCAGGCCGCGTTTTTTATCTTCTTCTTCTTGTAACACACGGAAATTAACTTTTCCGAGCATCGTTAATGGTAATTCATTCCTGAATTCAATCTCAGTAGGAACTGACCATCTAATTAAATATTTACGACATGTTTCGAGTATTTTTTCTTTCATTGCGGTTTCATCAAAAACCTTGGCTACCACAAAGACTTTTAATGAGTTTTGAAGTTTAGCGTCAGGAATACGAATAGCCGCACAAGCGGAAACTTCTGGCATTGATTCAATGAGTTGTTCAACTTCACTTGGGAAGACCGCAACGCCAGAGACTTTCACCACTCTTTTTTTACGTTGTTTGAAATAGATGAAATCATCTTCATCCATATAACCGAGGTCACCAGTATAAAGATAACCATCTTTTAAGCAGTTTTTAGTGGCTTCTTCATCTTGATAATAGCCAAGCATAATCGCTCCACTTTTAATGATGATTTCACCAAGTTCACCACGTGGTACTTCATGACCTTGTTCATCGACAACTTTGAATGTCGCTTCAGGCATGGCTTTACCTAATGAACCTTTGCGATTAGCGTTAAAGGTGTTAACACAGTTAACAGCGATAGCCTCAGTTAAACCATATCCTTGGAATAAACGGCATTTAGAACCCGCTTGTTCCATAGTCTTATTAAAGCGTTCTTCTAAGTCACTTGGCATAGAGTCGCCGCCACAGAAACAGCAATGTAAGTACTTTAAGTTTTTATTATTAACAAATGTTGGTTCTTGGAGTAATTTCTCATAGATTGTTGGTACACCACACATACAGGTAAGTTTAGTGGCGTTCATCGCTTTCACTACTTTTTCCGCTTTAAACTTAGGAATGAGGATGGAAGAGAATGAATTCACTAAAGGAGCATGCATAGTCATACATAAACCAAAACCATGGAAGCTTGGTAAAACGCTGAGCATTTTATGACCAATCATCTTATCCTTATCAACAGCGAGGAAAGCGTAAGCGTATTGCGAAATAAAGTTAAAAGCGTAATCACTTAAACAGATGGTTTTTGGTTTACCAGTTGTGGAACCACTGTGTAATAACACAGAACATCTATTTTTATCCGCTTTTGCGACAGGTACTTCTTTACCTGTTGGTTTTAATTGATAAGTATATTTGAAACCATCGAATTTGAATCTCGCTGGCATCTTGCCTAATTTCTTTCTAATTCTAAAGTTCATGAAATTGTGATAAATGAACTTTTTCATTAAAGGTAAATCATCTTCAATACGTGTCACGTACACTTGATCCGCAATTTCACGGTACTGTTTTACTTCTTTAGCAATTCTTTGCTCAAAAAGGAACGCTACTTTAGTGTTAGTCTTATCCATGATTTGTTTCACCTGGTTAAATGGCGTGAATGGATGGATTAAGTTAGAAGTCGCACCAATCTTATTAATCGCATAGAATAAGACGATTGTTTCAGGGATATTAGGTTGAGCGATAACGACAACATCGTTTTCTCTAATACCTAATCGGTTATATAAAATATCAGCGGTCATATCGACACGCTTTAGAAGTGTTTTAAAATTAATCCTCTTGCCTTCATAGTAGATAGCTAAATCATGAGGAACTTTATTAGCGGCCTGTCTAAAGGCTTCATACATTGTATATTCGGTCATCATTTGATAAATAACCCCACTAATGAGAGAACGCCAAAGATGATTAATACATGGGTACCATAGATGAGTAAGGTATGACGACCAACAAAGCAAATTGGTCTTTCCCAGTTATATCTTTTAAAGTATGACTTTTTATCTTTAGCATAGGTGAGTTTCGATACCATAGCGCCTAAAAAGAAGAAACCAAGGTATGGGAATAATGGCATATGGTCCGCTTGAGCAAGATTATTTGAACCCACGACATCATCACCGACATATGGTCTCCATAAGAATGGCACATATGTGTTTTTACCAAATGGAGTTCTGGAAAGAAATTGACATAATGGGTGAAGGGCTAAACCAATTAAGCCCACGACTAAGAGCCATTTCCAGTTCTTTTGCTCGAAGAAACAATATAATAAGGTTGACCAACCTAAAACACCGATGACGTTAAAGTCGATTCTAAAGTCGGTAACACCAACATTGAGATTAGAAGCAACTAATGCTCCTTTAATGATATTAGTGACAATGAATAATAATGCCCAAATGCCCACCATTTGCATCGCTCTTTTGCTATTGCTCTTAGAGAAGGCACAGGATATGCCACTAATAAAGCAGAAACTAATTAAGCAAAGCCAACGCACAACCATTCTCACTGGATGATCCCAGTAGAAATGCATCGCCTGGTTAATAGCGTAATATGGTTGAAGATGTTCCGCTCCTGCCCAGCCACTAGTAAAGTTCATGGTGAAATTGAAGATGTGATCCATGACCACGAGGCAAATCAAAATACCACGGAAGAAATCGATTTCGTGGATACGGGTTTCGAATGGTTTTCTTTTAATAACTACTTCTTCTTCAGGCATAACGTAGTTAGTATACCACTTTTGGCATACTAACAAGATTAAAAATTATATTTACTAGAATTAACCAAGAATAAAGTGCGCCCAATCCTCATAAACTTGGAGATAATCATCTTCGTTATGAATCTCATGACGCATATGTGGATAGAGTTTTAACGTGACATTATTAACGCCTAAGTCTTTATAAGCTTTTTCTAACCACTTCACACCTTTACCGTTTTGACCGACTGGGTCCTCTTCACCAGAGGTGATGAAAATGATTTCGTCTTTAGAGACTTTCTTCATGTTCTTTTTCTTCCAGATTTGAGCCATACCTTTAAGGAATTCTCTCCAGAAACCACCGGTATTCATATGACCTAAATATGGGTCCGCGACATAGGCATCAACATTCTTTTCATTATATGAAAGCCAATCAACACCTGTTCTTGGATTTTTAATTTGTTTGTTATAGCCACCTAGTCCTAAATTGGTAAAAAACTTATTTGGTTTATCCCAGTTAGATTTATGGATGAGCATTTTCGCTAATACTGCGGCGATAGACATCAGTCCACCTTGACCACCATTACTACCAATAATTAATGTCTTATCCGCGGCTAATGGATATTTTTCTAATCTTGCTTGGGCGGTAAATGAACCCATGGAGTGACCACCTTGAATGGTTGGTAAGCCGTTTTTCTTGGCTTCTAGTATTGTTAAATATAAAGCATCAACAATCTTATCAAAAGCGTCCTTTGGCCATTTTTGTAAATCATCTTCTGTTGGGGCATTAAGGCCTTGACCAAAATGGTCTAAGATCCAAACGTTAACACCTTTTTCATTTAAATAATTAGCTAAGCGTTCATATCTTGTCGCGTATTCTTGCATGCCAGTAATAAAAACAAAATTGGCTTTGCCGTCTTTAACTAGCCATTTAGCGCCTTTAACTGTTTCTCCGGTTTTTAAAGCGATTTCAAAAACTTCCATGGTTTTTCTCCTTAAAAATTATATTAACTATAATGTATTCTATGAATATATTATCACGAAGGTAAAGAAAACTCTACTTAGTTAGAGGAAGTAGAGTCTTGTGCTTGTAGTTTTTTATGCTCTTCTCTTTTCTTGAGCATGCCCATAATCCAGTAATAGACGAGGTAGAATAAACCCATATAACCACACTGTAAAACATAGATGGTGATTTGATACGGGATAAGCGCCCCTTTGTATAAATCAAGGAATAAGGTGAATGGAGTGCCATCACCATGGAAAAAGAACATGAAATTACGTTCTCTTCCAATAATTGGAATACTGATATAGTCAATAGTTAAGGCAATGCTCATAAATGTAAATAAGATGCCAATCGCAAATGGGATATCTCTTTTTTCCATTTTATTTAATCCAGACACCCAGATGAATAACCCTACGAAAGCGGATATAGAGTGATTTAATAAAGCGTTAATCACGGAGAAGGAAATAATCGCGTGATTTGGATATAAGTTTCCCGCGAAATAATTGCCCATAAAGCCCATTAATAAGCCACATATCGCCATGAAATCGAGACACCACTGTTTGAATCGACCTTTAGTTAAGGCCGCTAAAGGAATGATATAGATTGGAACATCGCAGAAATAAAGCGGCCAGTTACCAACTAGACAATCCCAGAAGTTATCTGTTTCACAAAGTAGCCAAATATTCTTTGATAATTGCACGACCACAATAGCGATACCTGATATTAGCAAAACTAAGTTTTGCTTTTTAGGATCACCTTTAAATCTCTTGCCTAAGAAAACCGCTAAGGTTAAAAACAGAGCAAGAGTTAAAGTTACTGCAAATATATGGGAAAAAGAAAATAGACCAGCAGGTGTTCTACCCTCTTCCAAGAAGAACCATTTATAAAAATCCATAACGCCACTATTGTAGCATTAAATGAAAAAGAAGAAATATAAAACTCCGTAACGTGGTTATTACGGAGTCTTCTTATATTATATAAGGATTAAGTATTACTAGAACAAAGCCTTCCAGTTATTGAAGTGAGTTTGATTTGATGGATAGCTTGCAGCGGTACCATATGTGCCAAGTGGCGCGAAGAAGGCTAAACCATTGGAGTTACCAGCGGCAGTACCTTTAGCGTTATGAATAATCATTTCGCTTAATGCAGTTTTCGCATCATTGATTTGAGTGGCAAATGATGTGAATGTGCTATTACTCGCTAATTTGTTTAAGAAATCTTTACCATCAAATAAGCCAAATCTATAGAAGTCTTCATATTTTTTACAACTATTGATGACTTGCTTGAATGTGCTCTTATTGCTGTTGACTTTGTCTTTAATAGCCGCGGACATTGCTTCAAACTTATTGAAGTAATTGTCCATCTTGTTTAAGTCTAAAACTGATAATGTTTGGTCGCTGCTATAGCCATTTTCCGCGAGGAATGTATCACAGATTTCGGCTAAAACAGTTTCAGTGTCATCGCCAGCATAAAGATCATCTAACCATCTATCATAATCCCAACCAGCACCAGCTTCGACTTCTTCACTAGCAATCATGTAGTTGAAGTATGGTGAATTGAATTCAGCAAGGTCTTGAAGTTGCATTAAGCAGCAGTCATAACCAATGAATTCTAATTTTTCGTTGAGGTTTTGTGCTTCAAAGACACCATCCATTGCGGCTTTGATTTCTTGGGCTTCTAAGGCATCATCATAATAGTTTTCATCATAGCAGCATCCCTCAAAAGCACCACCATGGTTCCATAAGATAAGACCTGTCTTTTCTGCTGGATATTCTTCTAAGCCCCAGTTAACAAATGATTCAAGGGTCTCTTGTTTACCCATATTAGCATTTGGTAAAGAAGCATCTTGTTTTAATGTTTTGTTTTCAGCGTGGTATCTACCAATCTTACTGCTTGAGATACCACTTGTGTGCCATGAACGGGCGCCACCAGTTTAAATAACGATGTTAACATCGTCTGGTTGACCATTAACGGAAAGAATCTCATTAATATCGCCTGAAGCAAGACTACTACGACTTTCAAGGTCAGCACCACAGATATACATGAGAATTGTCCATTGATCTAAAATTTGCTCTGCAACAGCGATTTCAAATGTCGCGATAACTGGGACATCTTTATTGAACGCTGTGGCGGTAATTGTGGTTGTGCCTAAGGAAATACCAGTAACGACACCATTTTGATCAACTGTCGCGATATTTTCATCAGCAGAAGACCAAATAAGAGCCTTTTCATTTGTGGTAATAGGATCAAAAGAAACATTTAATTTTGTTCTCTTGCCTAATGAGACTTCAGTGTTACCACTGATGGAGATGGCGTTTGGATAAACGACATCAACAACGTCGATAGAGAAGAATTGTAAATTCCTTTTTGTGTTTCTAACGCTTGGAGCGAATGTTGTCACATTTGATGCGCTTGGATCAAAGCATAAGTAACCAGTTACGCCATAGTTAACGATTAATGTTGTGGTACTAGAAATGGAGATAATCCATTCTGTGCTACCTTCATCCCAAGCAAGTTCGCCTAAAGCTTTATGGCCAAGTTTTCTACCTTGAGAATCAGATAAAGTCTAACGACCATTAGAGATTTTGCCTAATTTTAAGCGTAAAGCATCTTTAGCGACTGTAGACATCGCACCATTGTTATATTGGCAACCCTTAACTTCAAATCCACCATCTTCTAAGCCAGTAGCCACGACACCGTATTCGACATTGCCGAAGACGAGAGTGTTACCATCTCTTAAATATGTGGAACTAGTAATGAGTTTACCAGTTGTTTTCTTAGCTGGATATTTTTCATAAGCATAAATGCTTAAGGAGAATTGGCCTTCATCATTAGTGAATTCAATTTTAGCGTCAGCGTTATCTTTAGAAGCGAAATATGTACCACCAGAAGAGGAAACATCCCAGCCTTCTTCTTTTAATAAAGCGGAATAAGATTCCACCATTGTGGTTCTACCATCTAAGACACTGTTATCAGTTGTAGCGCTGAAGTATTTAGAACCATCTTGATATGTTTCAATACTTTCTGACCATGTTTTATAGCCAACTGGTGTTGGGATAGTTGTTTCAATACTTTCTTGTGTTAAGAAAGCAGTAAGAGTTTCGCCTGGGAAGAGATTATTTGGTTCATTAACTAAGATGTCTAATGTCGCAGATTGTTCTTCATATTTAACAGCGATTGTTTGAGCACCAATACCATAGTTATCAAAGCCACTTACTTCGTAATCATCAACAGCATAAGAAACATGGTTGGAGTAATTAGCGGTGACTGTTAAGTCTAATTCATCGCCAACTTCATAACCAGTAGAAGCTTTGTTATCAACAACTGTAATGCCTGTGAGTACAGGAACATTAACAACGATTTCCACAGTAACTGATTGACCTTCATAGGTAATCACCACTGTTTGGGTACCTGGTGTTTGAGCATCATAACCACTGACATCATATTCTGTAACTTCAGTAGTTGTATCGTCGGAATATGTCGCGGTAACAGTTAAATCCAAAGGATCACCGACTTCGTAATTTTCTTGATTGTTTGTAGCACTAATGCTAACAACTTTAGCGGTCACTTTGACTGTCACAGTTGTGGACTTACCTGCATAGGTGACAGTGACAACTTGTTCACCAGCTTTTCTATTATTAAAACCAGTTACTTCATATCCTTCGACGACGACAACATCACCGTTAGAATATGTCGCGGTAACAGTTAAATCTAATTCATCACCAATTTCATAATTATCTTTATTGCTTACCGCATTGAGGGAGGTAAGAACAACAACATTTGAAGAGTTATCAGATGCGAAATTACCACTATCATCAATTGCGCTGGAGGTATAACTTACTGAATTATCAATTGGGTTTGTATTTGGAGTGCTATTACCAAAACCGTTAATATCACAAGCGGCTAAGGCCATGGAGGCACTTAATAAGACAGCCCCTAATACAATTTTTCTTTTAACTTTGTTAATCATGATGGTTTTCCTCCGAGGATTATTTGGTGATTCTTCTTTCAAAAGGTGAGTTCTTATAGAATTCATCTTTCGCTTTATACATTCTCTTTTCTGCTTCTTTGTTCATCTCATCGAATGATTTGTTTTCATTTCCGCGATAAGAATAACCAACGGAACAGTAATATGATGTCTTGCTTAATTTTTCATTAAAATTAGCAATTGTTTCTTTGATGTCCTCTTCGCTAGAGTTAACGGCTAAGATTGCGAATTCATCGCCACCAACACGATATAAATACATATCCTTCTTAGCAACTTCTTTAATGATTGTTGTGATGGTCTTGATACCTTTATCACCTTCGGTGTGACCAAAGTTATCGTTTAAATATTTAAGACCATTCATATCGAATTCAACAATAGCGGTAATGGAACGACCCATTCTTTCGATATCTGAGAATAAAGTTTCACGGTTAAATAAACCGGTTAAACCATCAACTTGAGTTTGCTCGGTATAGAGGAAAATGTAATATTCAAGCGCAGTAACTGCGACTGTGGAGTTAAGTAAATAGATTTCCGCACCATTGTTAATGAATGTTTCAATAACAACGGCAAGAATAATAAATAATGCACACACTAAGGAACCAATAGCGTGATAGAAATGTTTGGCTCTTAACTTAGCGATGGATAAATAGATAATCCAGGATAAGTAAATAAGAGCAACGATATGAGATGAGTATCTAAGTGGACCACCTAAAAAATTAAGGCGAGTTCCATCTTCACTTAAAACAAAGTGATAAACATAATCTCTAATACCTGGAATAAAAGCACCGGAAACAATAATCAGATTAATCACTAATGGTATAGCGGTTAATAGCGTTTGTTTCTTGTTGAGTTTTGTACCACACAAGATGATGAAGAAAAACACTAGTGCTGGACGGACAATATAACCAATCCAAGAAGTAATTGTCGCTAAAACTGCTAAACAATTATCTTTACTAAAGTCTTCAATAATGTTCGCTACTGAAAGGAATAACGTCGCAGAGACAATGAGGATCATACAGATGCTCATTTTCTTATTCGATTTAAAACGCTGTATGGAAATGACGTATAGGACGCTTGCCGCACAGAGTAGGATGAAGTATCTAACAATGTAATCAAATACGTAGTTCATATATATGTGTATTATTTTATGCGTTGAGCGAACGTGCGCAAGAAAAAATTTATAAAATGAAAGCAAATAGCAAAAAAGTTGAATATTTTTCACTCAATTATCGCGTTTTTAAAAAATGAATGTTACAAATTGGCAAATTTGAAAACAATTCATTATTTCTCGATGAAATCCACTATTTCGTCAAATAATTGTTCATCTTGTTCCACTAGTTTTGCTAATGAAACATCCTTGAAATAGTTAATTCTATCTTCATCAGTTTGGATCTTTTTCTCGTTTAATAAGGCATAGTATTTACCAAAGACACTATCCATATAACTTATCGCGTTATCAGTGTAGTTTGGATTATGTTTTCTACCTTCATATCTTTTGGTCTTGATATGTGGGTTTTCGATACCCTCTATGACCTTTAAAGACATACCATATGGCACCATTTGGTCATCACTGGACTGAATGACAAAGATATCATCAGTGGTATTTTCTAGGTATTTTGGGATATTAATATCAAAGATTTCTCTATCTACTTTTCGTTCATAACGAAGCAAATGTTTAGTGATGAATTTTGATTTTGTATTGAGCTGTAATAATGGTTCTATTTGAATGATTGGGGAGATAGCCACTACTTTGGTGATATCTTTTCTTAAACATAAAGTATTCAAAGCGGTATAGCCACCCATTGAATGACCCATTAAGATAATTTGTTCTTTGAGGTTTAAGTGATTTAATAAATCAATAACATCTCTAGTGGGTTTATTAAGTGAACCGAGATACTTGCCTCCTGATTCACCACATCCCGCAAAGTCTAGAGTTAAGACTTTATAGCCATGTCTTGCTAAAAGTTCAATTTCCGCCATATAGGCAGTATGACCTGGACCCATGCCATGGCAAAATAAAATGATTTTATCCTTCTTATAATTAGCGTAGTAATAATAGAAATATCTTATATTAATTCCATAGGAATTAGTGAAAGAGCTATCCTCACACTTAAAGTCCTTAAAATCCTTGTATGAATAATAAGGTATACCGACTTCTTTATCGTAACGGTGAACGAAGTATTTGATGTAATGATTAACAATAAATCCCATTAGGCTTTTAGTATATCAAGAGTATCAAATAATTTCACGGTTTCTAAATCGTATTCGACTTTGCTATTAACTGTCTTTTTATCGTTTGTGGTATAGACATGATATGAGAGAGTGGTCTCACTCATATTGAGAACACCAAACATGCAGGCATTAACATTGCCTGAAGCAGGGTCGCCAATCTTATAATCTTGCCCGGATGTATAAGAGGAAATCTTATATGACTCATATTGATTAGCTTGAGTGAGTGTGCCATAGGCATTGATATATTTGTTAGAAAGGAATGTCTTACTTGGATTTAAGCCTTTCACTTCTTCACCATCTTTCACAACTTCAGCGTATATTCCATCACTTTCAACAGAGCCGCATCTATGACCCGCTGCACCGGTAGTTACATAGTAAGTACCATTTGGGTTCTTATCATATGTGATGTCATTAACGGTTTCTTTTTCTGGTTCTAGGTTCACTACTTCCCCTAAAGCATCTTTACTAGTTGTATAACCAGCGGCATCCCATTTATATGGAAGCGTTTTATTGTAGGTATGGTCATGGGCTTGTAAGACAAGGTCAACGTGTTTTTCAGAGAACACTGGCGTGAATTTCTCAACAATGTTTTGATTTTCTGCTTTATTACTATGGTCACCTGATGAATACGGAGAGATGTGCATAGTAACAATTTTCCACTTCGCATTAGCGGCTTTATCTAAATCTTCTTTTAACCAGTTTATTTGTGCATCATTAACAGTGTTTGTATTAAGCACCACAAAGTGAGCGTAACCATAATCATATGAATAATAGCCACCTTTATAGTCATAACCGGCATAATTAATATCACTCATTAAGTAATGAGAATATGGAGAAGCTGGTTCATGGTTACCAGAAGAAGTCATATATGGAACATTGAATTTATAGTCTTGAATGACATCTAAGGCTTTTGCAAATCTAAATAATCTAAATGGTTCTTTATCATTGCCACTGCTATTGTTTTGGTCAAATTGATCCCCATTATTGATGATAAGATCTAAATCCTTACCAGCGGTATCCACAGCTTTAGCAACAGTATTACGCCAGACATAATGGAGACTTAAGTCTTTTGTTTGTGCATCACTGACGTGAATTGCAGTAATAGATTTAGCGGTTTCTTTTTCAACGATGAAAGCACCATATTTATAGCCAGATTCAGAACCAACTTTATAACTATAAGCTTTGCCTTTTTCTAAGTTTTCAACATGCACTTTATGTGACATGACTTTAACTTCACCAGTATTACCACTACCTTTGGCTTTCTCTATTCCTTCAGCGGTGATGTTACCGGATTTATCATATGTGCATAACATGCTTGTGCCATTGATGACTTGGGAATCGCTGAAATCAGCGGCTTCACCTTTATCACTTTGCACTAAATATAGCTTTGTATCTTCTGTTTCTTCATTAGTTAACCATGAAAAACCACGAGAATAGATATCTGAATAATATGTCATGTTAAAGCCCATAGGCGCCCCACTTAACGTGTAATTATCATAGTCAGGGGTAAACTCAGGTCTAACAATGTTATATTCTGGTTCAGGATTACTTTGTGGTGTTTTATTACAACCGGTAACTAAAAGACACACAGTTGCAAGAACCATAAAAGGAATATTAAAAGTTTTTTTGTGCATCATGATAAAAATCCTCTCTCGTTATCAATGATATTTGCTTCTTTACTTTAGTGTAGCATTACAAAGTAATAAGAAAACATAGATATTTATTATTTTCATAGGATTATTTTGTTTGTTTTGCTTTTTCATTTGTTAGATAATTGTGGCATGAGTGAAAAAGAAAAAATGTTACAAGGTAAAATCTATGATTCCATGGAGGAGCCTTTATATCATCGTCGCTTATTAATGAGCGAAATTTGTATCAAATATAACAACTTACCAGAAGCCCATCCTGATAGAGCTAAACTCCTTAAAGAGATTTTCCCACATAGTGATGAAACATTATTTGTGAGAGGTCCAGTCTTCGTAGATTATGGTGAAAATACATATTTTGGTAAGACCGTTTATTTTAACTTTAACTTAGTGATCTTAGATGTTTGTCCAGTCCACATTGGTAATAACTGCTTCTTTGGACCAAATATCTCAATATTGACCGCACTTCATTCCTTAGTGGCTTCAGAAAGAGAATTATATTTCGATGAAGAAAAGGGCTATGTTACCGATAGAGAATATGGCGCCCCTATCACTATTGGTAATGATTGCTGGTTTGGGGGCAATGTCACTATCTTACCAGGTGTCACGATTCACGATAATGTCGTTGTAGGAGCTGGATCAGTAGTCACTCACGATTTAGAAAGTGGCTGGGTTTACGCTGGTAATCCGGCAAAAAAGATTAAAGAAATTAAAAAAGAAGACTCCATTTTTCTTAAGAAAGAACTCTGGTAAAGTCTTCTTTTCTTTTTTATTAAATACTTTTTTAGCTAC
>Ga0256405_10008856_pt1 | contig 14118 bp, 7 predicted proteins | sample RumenRJG_02DNA_FD_189096 | JGI IMG/M metagenome (GOLD analysis project Ga0256405, IMG submission 189096) | Bovine rumen microbial communities from Lethbridge, Alberta, Canada - RJG_02 | ecosystem: Host-associated > Mammals > Digestive system > Stomach > Rumen | place: Canada: Alberta | collected...
TCTTTTCTTTTGTTTAGGAATTTTTCCCAGGCTTTATTGTATAATCTTTGCGCTTCAAGGTATCTTATGGAACCCTTTTGATGGTGACTCATGGTTTTTTGATGTCGTATGATGTCGTCTGTTTCCCTTGTTAGGTCTAGATTGGGTATCTCTGTGCCATTGGAAAGTACAGCTAGTTTTGTGCATCCGATATCAATTCCCACTTGCATTAGCGGACCAATTATATTTTCCGGAACATGCATATATTCTATGTTAAAAACAGCGTAGTATTTGCCGTGTTGTCTTTTAACTGTTACGTGTTTGATTTTCACGCTCTGGTCATTTTTGTCACTTCCACGACGTAGTAGTTCCAGGTATTCTTTGCTTGTTTTGAATTTGACTAATCCTAATTTGGCTAATTTTATTTTATCATATCCATTTTTATCCGGTGTGATTCTTACATTATTGTTGTTGTTTATTATTCTGAATGTGGATTTTAAGGTTTTTTTCTTGGTTTTGTAAGCTGGATACGCGGATTTTAAATATGGATCATCATATCTTTTAAAAGCAGTGATTAGGTCTTTTTGTGCTTGTTGTCTGCTGCTGGATTCTGCTTTTTCCAAAAAAGAATACTCACACCCCAACATCTCTAAAATAACACTGCAAGAACTATCATTCACCTTTATTTTTATATCATCCCCGTAACCGTATTGAATTAGCATTTTTTTAAAGTTGTTTATGAATTCTAATTCCTCGTTGTAGATAAATCGTCTAATGCCGATGTTGGATTCGATTTTGTTGATGCTGGCTATTTTTTCTCCATTATCATTGCAATCCATTTTACCGGGAAAAATTCTAACCTCAATATTCTTTTTAACCAAATTCACCATCCTGAAAAATCCCCAATATGTTTTTATAGAATATAAAAATCAACCATAAGGAAATGGTCAATACAAACACAATACAAATGATATAGTATAATTTCAGATGTAAGTTATATATAAATACTAAGAAAGAGCATTTGGAAAGTAATCCTACTATCTTAAAACATGAAAAAATAATAAATAAAATAAAACAAAAAGTACACTAAACAGAATTAAAAAGAAAAATATGAATTCTAAACCCGCAAAAACAATAAAACTTCAATAAAAACTACATCCAAAGTAAGTACACACAACTGTGCAATTCATCCACGACCTAAAAAGAGGTCGTGGTATTCTTGCATTATTAAGATAAATATTCAATTCTTGGACGCTGCTTCTGTTCATGCGGAAATCCTTTCGGCTTTTGAATCATGGGCCATCCAACGCCTCCCCTTTTAATTTCAAACTTTCCGGAATAAACCAGCTTTCCATCTTCATCATATGCATTGCCGTAACATGGCGCATTTGGCCCATAGCCATAGGTTATGCTCCATTGACCTTCAAATCTGAGCTGTCCGGAAGGATAATATTCCTTTCCCTGAACAATACCCTTTACGTCAAATATTCCTTCACGATACACTTTGCCATCCTCAAAATAGGCTATTCCAAATCCATATGGTGAGCCGTTTAAAGTATATCCCTCATACAATAGTATATTGTCCTCACTAAATATCCTTTTGTGCTCAATCTTATCCCTTGGATAATAATTGACCTTATCGTAGAATTTTGATTGTGAAATGATTCTATTTGATCCGACCTCATCGATTGAAACTGACCCGTAGCTTTTCTCGATGACATCTATCACAAACAATGATTCAGAGGTGTTGCCCTGCCTAAATCCGTTTTCATTTAAAAACCTGATTAGTTTTGACTTTGCTTCATCTGATGATATCTTTACATAATAATGTCTTGACTTGCCTCTTGATGTGTATTTGCCAACATACTTTTTAAACTCGTCAATCATCTCCAAACGTCCCATTTCAACCGATTTGATTTCCAATTCCCTTTTATAGCTTTTCCATGCATCCACATATTTTTCATTATCAATCAGTTGGTCAGCCCATAAGCTAAGGCATGTTTCATACTCCCTTTTTACAAATTCCAGCTCAACCTCATCAGACACTTCCATCTCAAGTATCTTCTCAAAACATTCAGAAGCTTTGCCGTATTCATACCTATCCATGAAAACCTCTGCCCTGATGGAGAAATAATGGTGATTTTGAGGATATAATCTTATTGCATTGTCTAAAAGTTCCAATGCCTCATCACATTTATCCAACAGATACAGGCATCTTGCCTTATATCCTATTGCACGCTGGTTGTTCAAATCCCTTTTTAAAATCTCATCACAGACATCAATAGCTTGTGAATAGTTATTATCAAAGCATAATTGCCTACATTGTTCAAGCAGTTTTTCAGTTGACATAAAATCACCTTATCCTAACTCATCCAAGGTTTCCATTTCAAGTATTCAGTATATTGCCAGTCGATTTTGTCCTCGTTTTTGCAAATCCTTCTAATTTCATCCCTAAGCTCCATCAATGCCCTTCCAAAGAGGTTTTCACCATCATCTGAAATGTAAATTAATGGTTCATTACCGGTTTCTAAAAGCCATTTCTTCAGGTTTTCATCTTGCATTACCTTAAAATAGCTTGCATTCAATATGACAGAATAATTGTAGATTTCCCATCTCTTTTCCGCATCTGGTGCCAATTTCAATTCATTCAATTCATCAAAATCCTTATCCTTTTGACCGTATTTGTCAAAGTAGAGATATTTTGAAAGAAGCACCGCATGTTCGATTGACTTGAAAGTGAAAGCATCTGAGTAAAATTCCTTTTCATCATCCATGCCAATGAAATCGTTTACCTCAATTCCTTTTGGGGAATTTGGATATTTTGGCTTGCCGTCTTCAGACCAGAAATAGCTAAGTAATGGATGTGGCTTGTATAGACTTTTAGAAGCTCTAAAAGACCAGGATTGAGGCTTTGGGAATAATTTCTTGAACTCCTCTGTACTATAAGGCATGTTCATTACATAGTTTTCACCGGCACCCATTCTCCATCCAATTGTCCATGCAGACAGCTGCGGATAAACAAGCCATGGTGGAGCTGCGAACTTATTATCCTCCAGATATTCTTTAATTGTATTTAAGTCTTCAAAGCCCACAAGCTTAATATATCCTTCACGTGGCTGATAGAGATAGTCGATTTCAATCAAATGATTAATAAAAAGGTCAAATTCATCATCAACAAATCCCTTCAACTCTTTTTTCAATTCATCAACAGATCGGATAAACACTGATGAGCCATTCCGGAGATTTGAGTGCAGTTGCCTTATTTTGAATTCAATGTACTCCTGGAGCTTATAGTCCTCACATTCTATTTGAAGGCCTCTATAGCCCAACCAGAATTCATTGTCGCAATTTTTGCAGTGATAGTTAGGATTGTTTGGAGGCAAAACGCATCCTCCAAGAAATATTTCTCCTCGTTCGGCCTTTTGAAACATTTCAGGATTCGGATATCCCCAGACCATTGGAATCAATTCCCCTCCGCAATCAGGGCAGAATCTTGTATTATACCTGAACTTGATTTTGTCAATCCATGAAATATAATATTCTCCAACTGCTTGTGCATTTTCCTCTTTGATTTTATCAATGATTGATGCAAAATCATCTAAATCCTCATCCAAACAGTATCTGAATGCTTCGATGAATTTTCCTGCTTCAATCATCAGGTCATAAATTTCAGTTAATATTGGCGAGTTTTCATAGCATTCAATTGCTTCATCGACTTTGTCAAGTTTAAGCAAGGCCTTGATCTTGTTTTCATATAGCCAATCGAAGTTTTTGATATTTAATCCTTCATTGCAGCATTTAAGGGATTTTTCATATTCTCCCAACTCATAGTATGCCATTGCCGCATTGTTTTTATAGTAATAATTGTTTGGATATAGTCCAATTGCCTTTTTCAGCAGTTTCAAAGCATCTTTTGGCTGATTTAAAAAGCAATAGGAAATTGACTTGTATCCTATTGCAATCTGATTTTTGGAATCAATTCCTAAGACTTCATCACTTAGTTTTAAGAGCCTTTTAAAGTCATTGCACTCGTATGCATCTTCACATTTGTCTAGTAAATCCTGTATATTCATATTATCACCGAATGGAATTTTTTCGATAAATCATCTAAAACTAAACGTTTCAGGCGATGGTTCGAAGTGGTTAAAAACTTTGTTAATAAATTGTTAGTAACTACTCATTAATAAATGTTACTATTTTGTGTTTAATTATATTTTACAAAATTATGAAAAAACATGAAATCTTAATTTCCATTAATCTGGTCTTCCAATTCCTTGATTCGAGCCTCAAGTACAGAATTTTTAGCTACAAGATCAGGAATCCTAGAAATTTCAGCTTCAAGCTCAGGAATCCTAGAATTTTCCTCTTCTAAATTTAAAATCCTCTTATTAGCATATTCCAAACTTTCCCTAAAACCATCAAAAGGATGAAAATCCTCAATAACCTCCGAAGAAGTATTATCATTAACCATATTCATCAACCTCATAATTAATAACATGAATAAATCTAACTTAAACAATGAAAAAAATAGAATATTCGATAATATCCTATTTTCCATTAATCTGGTCTTCCAATTCCTTGATTCGAGCCTCAAGTACAGAATTTTTAGCTACAAGATCAGGAATTTTAGAATTTTCAACTTCAAGATCATGAATCCTAGAAATTTCAGCTTCAAGCTTAGGAATCCTAGAATTTTCCTCCTCCAAATCTAAAATCCTCTTATTAGCATATTCCAAACTTTCCCTAAAACCATCAAAAGGATGAAAATCCTCAATAACCTCTGAAGAAGTATTATCATTAACCATATTCATCAACCTCTCATAATTTTTTTCTTCATCAAAATATGCATCAATCATCAATACAATAACTGAATAAAGTGCAAGTTCCAATCTAAAATCTAAATTCCTTGAAATTTTAATATAAAGATTAACTACCCTTTCAGTTATCTCACAAGCATGATTACGTGGTGCAAAAAGTACAATCACCCCTAGATTTAATGCATTTTCCTTAGACAGGTACTTATTACTATTAATTATTCCATCCACCATACTTAACCTTTTTGATATGTTATCCTCGCCAAGGTCAAGGAAATATGGTCTTGTAATGTCCGATGGTGAGCGCACCAGCTGTTTTTTAGATGCATCATCATTTAAATGGGATGCAATGCATATTAATGTAGGCAAATGTTCATCAACAACCAATTGGATATCATAATCACCAATTTTTTCCAATTTTTCATCACCGACAGGCTTTGACTGGTGTTCCAATGCAACTGCAACCCTTTCAAATAGAAGCTTGTAATCTGGATCTGCAATATATGCCGAATCCATTTCACCTCCAGTGCCATCTTTGAGATGGACCATCCTATTAATTTTTTTAACAAAAACACCGGGAACTCCCAGAATCTTTGTATACTCTGAGGGCATCCCACTGAACATTATGCTATGGGCTTTGTCAAAATGTTTTGAAAATTTCCGCTTTCTCATATCATTACTCCTATTTAAGTAAGTTAAAACAATGTTGTGGCTTTAAACTCAACTTAATGAGTTTAAGGTTAAGTACTTAATCCATTCAATAGTTTGCATTCTAAATTTTAAAAAATTTTTCAAACTGCGACAAAGCACAAAAACATCGAATCACAAAATCACCAAAAAGTAACTTTAATACCAATAATTAAATATGACCTGAAACAAACTATAAGCAGTGATAAAAATGGATTTAGCATTAATTTTAAGGATAATCAACATTTTACTGTTGGTAATAATAGCTGCACTGTTATACATCAACCGCAAAGCCGAAAATCAAAGATTGCCTAGATTGGCATTCATAATTCTTCTGGCAATGTTCATATTGCAGTTTGCATTCTTCAAATAGAAAAAAAATATTTTCACTATCAAAGATGAAAATCTCTTGTTTTTATTTTTTTGATTATCTCTTGCAAGGTAACTCCTTATATTAATCAAAAATATAAAATTAGTTTTTAAAGTTATCGATTGCAAATTCACGAGATTTAATCAGTTTAAAATATAAATCATCTTCTTTAAAATGATTTTCCAATAGAAAATCACATATTTCCAAAGACTGCTCAAGATAACCCAACTCATTTAAAATCAATACCTGGCGCAACATTTGCCTTTTGGTAATGTTCAATCGGGATTTAAAATCATCATCAATATCACAGTCGAGTTCATATTCACAAAATCCCTTGCCATAAATTGCATAATCATTATCTTCAACTTTTAATGATTCCTTAAAACAACCCAATGCACCATCAAAATCATTTAACTTCAATAATGCCGTTGCCTTTTTATTCAATAATTTGGATAATATTTTATCCTTGAATTTTGACGGATTCACCAAAGCCCGGTTGTAGCTGTCAACAGCCTTTTTATACTCTCCTTTTGAGAAATACTCATCACCTGAATAAATGTTCAATTTCAACTTGGGAAAATGGTCTCTTTCCTCATTTGATTTGGCTAAAAGCAACTTATGATATTCAATGTTTTTTAAATTAGTGTCGGCTTTTACGGCACGCTTATAATGTCTGAATGATTTTACAAAATGCTTTTGACCATACAATGCATAGGACTTGTTCAATAATGCCTCTCCATATTCCGAATCATAAAAGAGCACCTCATCAAATGATTTGACTGCTTTTGAGTATTTTTTCAAATTTAAAAACCGAATACCCTCATCCAAAATATTTTTGATTTCAATTTCTTTAGAGAGATGTTCCACCATATATTTCTGATTCAAATTGTCTTCATCAATCCTTTTGATAAATGAATCATCCCTGCTCATCCAATTTGTGGACAGGTTTCCCATACTAAATTTCACCTGATTATCTCGAACTTCAAAAGAAAGCTCATCCGGAACATTTAAACTCATCACTATTACCTTTTAAAATCGTGAAATAAATATTTAACTTTCCAAAAAATTACATATCAAACCATTGAATTCGCAACCGCTGCATCTTACGGTATGCTTTGTGTAATCGTCATGGGAGATGTTTTCGACTACTCCTGCCAGATACTCTAAAATGAATTCATCCCTGACGTATTCCTTTTCATACAGCTTTCCCTCATCCAGGACATACAGCATGAGGTTTTCAACATTCACATCTTCCCTTTCGCTTAAGGCCAATCCATAGTAACCCAAAAGCTCCATGTAAAATGAATGATAATTTTTAATCTCGTCACGGGTACGTATGAACTTAATCAGACTTACCCCATCATTGTCGTTGACTATTAAGTCAATCACTCCGTTTATGTCATATCCCTTTACTTCCAGGCTGACCGGATAGGATGTCCTGACCACATCAAAGTTGCGACCGTATTCCTGCCAGTAGTCAGCGAAATTATTGAACAGTTCCCTAATGCTCTTTTCATTTGACATGAACGAATAAGATTTGATTACTTCAGAAACCAGATGCTCAATGCCTTCCCTGTCCCAATCTGTCATGAACTTGTCATTGTGCAGACGGTTTACAATAATCTGAAGCTTGGAATCAATGAACTTGTTGATGTTTGTCGGATTTTTAAAATTCAAGTTGCTTTCAAGATTGTATCTCAAAGGGCAAAAGAGGTAGTCCTGAAGGATATCCTCAAAATCGACCTGATTGAAAAGGTTGGTGTCTCGAATCATATGGGAAGTCACCTTTTTCATTTTGAATACATCAGAAGGTTCTATTTTAACAAGATCATTCTCAAATTCCTGCAGTACGACTGGAGTCTTGCTTCCTGTTCTTGGAAGCACTGTAGACAATATGAGCAATTCCTCTGCACGGGTGTTTGCAACATAAAGCACCCTTTCCTCCTCACGGTCAAACTCGAAAGGCTCCCTGTCTTCTGAAATCTTATATTTGAGGAACCTGTTTGGAGTCGGATAAACCGGATAATTGTTGAAGACATGGGATTTCCTTTGAGGTGAAAATTTTAAAGGAAAGCTTCTGTCCTTGATAGAGGCTGTAATTACAACAGGATATTCAAGGCCCTTCGCCTTGTGCACGGTCATTATGTGAACCTTTTGTGAGTTGTCCTCCTCCTCGTTGATTGGACAAGAATAATACTTCAGGGAACGGTAGAGATAATTGAAAAGCCCTACAAGGTCATATTTTCCCATGATGTTTTCATAATCAGAGATAATCTGGGATATCAATGAAAGATTCAGCAATGCCTTTTTGGCTTCAAAGTCACTTCTTGACGAGAGCTCATCAACATAACCTGTAATCTTGAGCAGCTCGTAAAATACCTGTAGAGAAGTTAATCTAACTTCACTCAATGATGATTTCAAGTCATTTAAGCTATCGAAAAAGTCCAAATCGTGCTCATCCACAATTCCTATACTTTTCAAATCGTTTCTTGAATATGAGCTTAAGTCAATGACCCCAACCCTTTTGAATATCTCCTCCAGGGTGTCGTCAGCATAATCACGCACCACATCCATTATGGAGCGGGATTTGGCAGACTCATCCAGGGGCTTGAAGTTATTTTTTATATTAACGACATTTGCATGATACCTTCTTTCAACATCATTCAAGATGTCCTGGGTTTTTTTAGATAACTTGAATACCTTTGAGGAATGATAATAAGTATCTGTAAATGATGAGAGGTTAATCCATTGACCTCCATCCCCATAATATGCAATGCGAGTGGGATCAAACGGCAGCATGTACCACATCAAAGCCAAGACTGCCTTGACCTCATCCTGATAAATCAAATCGTCAATCCCCTTAAGGTAGAATGGAATCTTTTCCTTTTCAAACTCATCCAGAATATCCTTTTTATCCTTATGGCTTCTGAAAAGAATGCAAACATCACTATATTTTGTGATTTTTCCAGAGCTTTTCAGGTTTTTGACAATATATGCTATTCCCCTGTACTCATCATCATCCCTCTTGTTTTCAAGCATATAAACCGGCATCTTGGAATCGTTGGTTGTTCTTAAATCCTTCGGATTTACACGCTTTTGAGAAATGAACTTCTCGTTAAACTCGACAATGTCTGATGTGGAACGGTAATTATTGACCAGTGTTCTTTTTTCAAATTCATCGCTTGCATAATAGTCATTGAAAAATTTAGGGTTGGCTGCCCTGAATGAGTATATACTTTGATCGGCATCACCTACAACGGTGAATGTGTCTGCAATGCTTTTTAAATGCTCAAAAATCTGCATCTGTATCGCATCAGTATCCTGAAACTCATCAATCAGTACGTTTCGGTATTGAACCCTGTTTAGATTTTCCTCATCTGATAAAATGCCCAATGCCTTGACAAGCAGATAGTTTTGGTCACAGACATGTTCGGCTTCCATCAATTCAATCCAGTCATTGTATGATTTGGCAATCTGGAGATACCTTGCCTTGTAGACATCACATCTAAATCCCAGTGCCTTTATTTCCTTTTTGGTCGGATACTGAGTCTGAGGGTGTGTCCTGTAATATTCGTCAATATATGAGAGATACTCATCGTTTGGACGGTATTTTGACTCTATGTAGCTGATAAGTGCATCACTGTCAACTTCAAATAATGCATATTCCTCATATTTCTTAAGCACCTGTCCAGATTCGTAGTTTCTCAAAAATGCGGGGCCAGTGAATCCCAAATCTCTTCTGTGCTTGTTGAAAAACAGGTTTCTTTCGGATTCCCTTTTAAGAAGGTTATACGGAATGTCGCAAAAATCACTTAAGATTGACCTGCAGAAACTGTGGATAGTGCTTATTCTCATCTGGTTTATGACATTCAGTTCAAGTTTTGTGTCCTTTTTAAATCTTTCACGAAGCTCATCAGCTGCCTTATTTGTAAATGTGATTACAAGTATCGATTCTGGTGATGCACCATTTTCAATTAAAAAGAGCACCCTTTCAATTATCACCCGTGTCTTTCCGGCTCCGGGGCCTGCGTTGATTACAAGAGGCTTACCGATGTATTCCACGGCTTGCCTTTGATGTGTGTCCAATTCCACTTCAGGAGGTATTTCACGTATTGTGCACCTGTCGGCCTTTTTGACCGCTTCAAAGTTCAAAGGCCTTGAAAGTGGATTTCCTTCACTGTCAAATAAGTTTAAAGTTAAAATATGAGTTTTAATAAATTGATTTAGGTTATCTTCAATGAGCATCAGGGCGTTTTCCTTATCCTCTGAGTTTAAATCGGCAATTGATATTAGGTCATCCCCATCTAATCCGATTAATGATGGCATTATTGATGACACTTCAAGGTTATCAGCTATTAGGTATATGTCTTCGTTTGTGACTTTTGGATTATGGCCCAAAAATGAAAAGTCGAATTCATAGTCAACATTTAAAAACTGCTCAATTCCCACAAAATAATCTTCATAGATATATTCAAACAATACTTTATGTACACTTTTCATATCATCTATTGTTAAAGTTAAAGAAGAGTCATTAAAAACATCAATAGTGAATACCAACTTCCTTTTGGTTTGGCGACAAAACAAATCTAGGATAACTTTTGCACAGGCCATGGCAAGATGATACTTTTTCAGCACAATCAACTTTTCCATGACGCAACACAAGTCATACAAATTCCCAAATTTACTTTTCAAAAAAGTAAAAACACTACTGTCTCTCATTATAATCATTAAAACGTTTGGTTATAAAAACACTGTCGATCCATTCCGGCTGAATCAAGCCGGCAGATATATCTTCCTTAATTTCAGAAACTATTATTTCCCCATCCTTTTTTGTCAACCTTTTGAATTTGACCAGTTTGGAAAATGAGTCTCCACTTCCTTCAACGAATTCATTTAACCTTACTCGGCATTGGGCTTTTTTATCTTCACTTTTTATCATGCATTGCCTTTTAAATTCATTTTTAATGCCGTTTTTGAATTCCTTTGCTTCAATAATCTCTCCATGAATATGAAATATTATTTCAATGATATCCCTATCAAGCAATATGGGATACTGCCTTTTGACATTCCTTATCATCAGGGTGTCATAATGCCTTCCCACAATCCTATTCAAGTCATTGATGTAGGAAACCTGCTTTACTGCATTGGCAAAATAATACTCAAGATAACGCTTGATTTCAAAATCACTGATATTATCATTGATGATTTTAGATTCGACCCTGTCATGAATCAGATTGATATCCTTGGATGATAATCCATACTTTTTTAGATATTTGACGAAAAACTCATTTTCTTCACTTAAAAGTGAACTCAGATAATTGACTTTTTCCTGTTTTTCCAGACTGGCGACTCTTGATTTGAAATAATCCTCCAAAGTAAATACAATATTGTCCGTAATTACCTTACCTGAATTAACGTCACCCTTCAACTCCTCAACGATGAGTTCACATTCCTCTAAACTCAAATCATATGAGTACAAAAGATAATTAAAAAATGGAGTGTCGTAATCCCCTATAAGCTCATCCAATCTATCAACAATAACATCACTAATCATGCTTAAAGTAAATTTTTGTTTAAAATAAGATAAATAGGTTATGATAAATATTAAAATTCAAACAGACATCCTTCAATACAAAATGCCATTAAAATAAGTAACAAAGGGAATTCATTAATTCTAATGTTAATAAATATAGTTTCTTCTCGTAAAAAATTGTCTACACCTAAAAAAAATAAAAATGTTAACTAGATACGAAATCTAGTTAAATTAATTTATATTTTGAAATTATTCCTTTCTGTTTCTTGTCCATACACTTCCTAAAATAACAAATACTGCGATAATCAAGTACACGATAGGATTACCTGTACTGTGCATTTTTGCAGCAACAGGTTTTTCGGGAGTAGGTTGAGGAACGTCTGGAGTAGGTTCCGGAGTAGGTTCCGGAGTTGGGTCTGGAGTTGGTTCAACATCCTTGACAGTAACAGTAGCATTATCGAAGTTGTTGCTTACATCACTCTCATTGGTTGTTGTGTTTACAGTAGCATCGTTTGTAAATTCACCTGATTTAAGTGCCTTACATAAAATGTCTAAAGTAACCCTTTCTCCATTTTCAAGCTCTCCAATTGTCCATATACCTTTTGAGGAATCAAATGATCCTTTATCAGCAGTGTATGAAATGAATTCAGTTGCAGACGGTAAAACATCTTTAACTAAAACATCACATGCTTTGCTTGGACCATGATTAATCACGGTAATCAACCAGTGCATTTGATCTCCTACATAGTATACCTTTTTATCGGAGGATTTTATAAGCTCCAAATCAGCAAGCTCATAAGCGGTTGTTGAATTGTTAGCCTTGTTGTTGCTTTCATTTTTGTCCGGAGTTGAAGTGGTAACCTCAACAGGGTTGGTAATGTTACCAACGCTTAAGACTTTAGTCACAACAACTAGTTTTTCAGTAGCGCCGCTTGCCAATTTGCCTATAGTCCAAATATTTGTATCTTTATCGAAAGTACCTTTAGAGGCAATAGTTCTAATCAATTCTAATGAATCTGGAATGTCTTCTTTAACCTTAACGTCTTTAGCTTCACTTGGGCCATGATTTGTTACAATGATAGTCCAAGTCAATTCTTCGCCAACGAATGCCTTTTTACTACTTACGAGTTTAATGATTTCCAAATCGCAAACAGGATCAACATGTGTAGTATTGTTTGCTTCATTGTTCGTCTTGTTGGAATCCGGAGTTGAAGAGTTTACAACTACAACGTTAGTGATATTGCCTTCAACTAAAACTTGAGTTTTAATACTGATTGATAATGGAGTATTAGGAGCTAAAGTTCCAATTTTCCAAATCAAAGTATTGCCTTCATGTTTTACATATTCAGGCAAACTTATTAGTTTAAGACCATCTGGTAAAGTATCGTTCACTACAACGTCTTCAGCAGTGCTTGGACCTTTGTTTACAACAGTAATAGTCCATTCTACATAATCAGTAATATTTACATTGGTTGCGTTAACTGTTTTTGTAATTACTAAATCACAAATTGGTTTTGCAACAGTAGTGTTGTTTGCTTTATTGTTGGATTCGTTGGAATCCGGAGTGGTTGAATTTACAACGACTATATTTTTAAAAGTATCATTTACTAATATTTTTGTGACCAAAACAAGGGAAACAGATTTACCAACTTCTAAGGTTCCAATCTCCCAAATCCTAGTTTCATTAATAAATCTTGTACCACTTGATGGTGTTGCACCGGTGATTACTAAACCTTTAGGTAAGGTATCGTTCACCACAACATCCATAGCGGTAGAAGGACCTTTATTAATAACAGTAATTGTCCATTCGACACTATCATTAACAAATACACTAGTAGCATTTACCTCTTTAGTGATTACCAAATCACAAATAGGATTTGCAACGGTTGTATTATTAGCATGATTATTTGATTCATTTGAATCCGGAGTAGTACTATTAACTGAAACAAAGTTTCTATTAATGCCTTCAACAGTAATCTTAGTGACAAACTTAAGAGTTACAGGGTCGTTTACATCCAAATCGCCAAGTTCCCAGATTATATTATTGCCAACTTGTTTACCTCCGTTAGGAAGTTCACCGATGATGATGACTCCTGCAGGCAAGGTATCGTTAACAATAACATTTTCAGCGATGCTAGGACCTTTGTTAACAACTACAATTCTCCATTCGACAGTCTCATTAACGAAAATACTTGAAGCATTTACCTCTTTAGTGATTACAACATCACAAATAGGATTAACGGTAGTATTGTTGTTAGTGGTTTTGTTTTCGGTTTCATTGGATCCTGCAACAACAACATTAGTCAAGTTACCTAATTTGGTAGTCTTGAATGTAATGTTGAATGAAGCAACTTTGGATAATTTACCTTCAAGATAGAAGATTTTATTATCTTTTGTAGTCCAGTTACCTTCAACGTTAGAATAACCAACAAATTCTAAACCATCATGTTTTTGTTCTTCAACAAATACACCAGTCAAGTTACATTCACCAGTGTTAGTAACAACAATAGTGAAAACAACATTTTCACCAATAGTAACAGTCCTGTTGACAGTGATTTTTTCAACAGTCATGTTAGGCTGATATACAGTAACATTTGCAGTACTGTTTGTTTCATTGGTTACATTGGATTTAGCAGTTACATTGTTTACTAAAGTACCATTTGTTAAAGCTTTGAAGTATATAGTGAATGTAGCATTTCCACCTTTAACAAGAGTTCCTTGATAAGTGAAAACAT
>Ga0256405_10008857_pt1 | contig 14116 bp, 8 predicted proteins | sample RumenRJG_02DNA_FD_189096 | JGI IMG/M metagenome (GOLD analysis project Ga0256405, IMG submission 189096) | Bovine rumen microbial communities from Lethbridge, Alberta, Canada - RJG_02 | ecosystem: Host-associated > Mammals > Digestive system > Stomach > Rumen | place: Canada: Alberta | collected...
ACCGAAATCAGTGGCAAAAACAGTATATTTAAATGTATTTTTAGGAGCATTAATCATATCACAAGGATTTTACTCAAAAACAGCCATACAACAATTATCTGAGAACTAAAAAATTCAGACCCCTAAAAGTATCATGCATTTTATAATCTTGAAAATACCAATCCCGTGACACTCCTGAAATTCTTTAAGGAGTTCAGGTTTTAGTGGACATATATAGAGAATGGTAACTTATCAGTATGTAATTTTACTTTCTTATAATATTATCTAAATAAAAGTGGCACTTCCAATGTTGCATCACTGTGTTTCTTTGATTCTTCGTAATCAACTACTCTCATCAGATATATGATAGCATTTCGAACTATTTTTGCTAGTTCTAAAGTTTTTTCATATAAATCTCTCTCATCAATGTCACCCTCGTTTATAGAGAATAATTTTACTTTTAAAAATCTATGGGTCAGGGCGTTACGTGGTTCTGTTAATTCATTTTCCTTACCCCAACGTAAATCTTCGTTAATATCTAGTAATGCAGTCAAACCATCATTATCAAAATCCAAATCTCTAAACCTAATTGTATTATCATTACATTCTGAATACCATATACTTTTAAAATTAATACCTCTTTCCTTAATGCCTAATTTACAATAGTCATTGATGAAATAAGCTATTTTATCTAAGATATTATAAAAATTGCTGAAAGCATCTTTAAGTAATTGTGTATTGATATTTTGAGATTCATAGGATAATGTATTGACCAATGAAACAGTGTTATCTATAAATTCCAAATTTGAATAGGCATGTTGTGATAATATCAGATATAATCTGCTGGAAACATAATTCATTTTAATCTCGTTTAAAAATGAAGAATATTTTAAATAAGGAGCATCTTCAAAGTCTGTGCTAATTTTTGAAACCATTCCCTTGAGAAGCAGGGTATCACCAATAGCTGAATTGCATTTCTGGCAATAGTTGCAGGTATTGAGGTATAATTTATTCATTAGGCAGAATAATTTTGAAAACCCTTCGATGCTGACTTCTTCACCAAGGGTTAATTCAGATTCATGTGGTTTATTTAATACATCTTTATCGTATTTTTTCTCCAAATATTCAATCCATTTATTTATATTGTCCAAATCTTCCGGATTCAAGTTATCTTTTTTACTTGCCTCTTTATAATGCAAGTATGCATTATGAATAAAAGAAAATGGATTATTAGTTAGTGAGGAATATTCTATTAGACTAGATCCTTTATTTATAATAGCTAATCCAAAATCAGGATTATCCCTCAACGCCAAATCATAACAATCCAATGCATCAATATATCGGCCAGTCTTACTGTATACATTGCCTAGATTGGTTAAAATAAGGGCTTTTAAATTAGAATCGATATCTTCAACTGAAAGTGCGTTTCTATAATTATTTTTAGCTTCTAGAAGAACAATTTTAGTGTTTAAGTATCTTTCTCCAGTTATATCATGATAAAACAAATAACCATTACCTAAATTATAGTACATATTTTCAGTAGATCCCATCTTTGACCAGTCATCAAAATTTTTCTCAATTAAGTCAATGCCCCTTAAAACCATAGGTGCATCTTCTTTTGCTGCGCCTATATCAATATATAATGGTGCCAAATAATAATTAGCTAAGTTTTTTTCTTTTGATTCTTCTAATTTTGTAACATATTCTAATGCAGAGTCAGTGTCTCCAAAATCTATTTTTTCATTTGCTTTGATAAAATGAGAGTTTATCTCATCATATTCTTTTTGCATAACAATCATTCCTAGGTCATTATATAGGACAGGACAATTTCCTTAATTTTTCAAATATTCTGCAAAATATGTTTTCATTATGTTTATCATAATTAAATTCATTCATATAATCAAATTGTCCTTTTAATCTATTTTTGCCATTATAAAAATTAACCAACTGTTTTTTTGAGTTTAATGATTTTTTTGAGTCATTATCAAAAGCTAATTTAATTTCAATGAAATTCATGATAAATATGTTAAGTAAATAGGTATTTTTTTCTATATTAAATTTTAATAAGTCAAATGATTTATTACTATGAGCTATATCATTTCTAATATCATAAAGTTCTTGAAAATCTTTAGAATAATCATAAATTGGATTATTTCTAAAATTCATTATTAAATTAAATCTTTCTTTCATAGTATCGTTTTTAGTAATCTTTTTAAAAACTAATAATGACTCAAGTGAGGAAACCAAGTTAATAATTTTAACTCCCAGTTTAAAGTAAGTATAGTGCTCATAATACTCCTTTGAATCAAGTGTTGACTCCGCAACTTCTTCATCAAAATTAACTTCTCTTTTCACAGACTCATAATACCATTGAATTGCATTTAATAAATTCTCCTCAACATACTTCAATTTTTCTTTATTTATTAAACTTAATAAATAATCTAAATGAAATCTTTTCATGTGCTCTAAACTTTCACTTAAGTTGAAAGGCCTAACCCTAATTGTTCTTTTACGAGTGGTATTTAAATCATCTTGATTAATAAAAAAAGCAATGATTTCTGAGCTTAAAGGTAAAACATCACCCATTATTCCAAAACCATTAATATGAGGGGGCTTATATAAGCTAAAAATTGATAAGAGTTCATTAACCTTACTTAATGCTTTATCTTTAGATGATTCTTTAGTTCCAGAAGTAGTTAATTTTACAAAACAAAATGGTTTTAAATTTTGCATATAATCCATTATAATTTTATAATCTATTGAATCTTCTGAAATATTATTGTTATTAAGACACACTAAAATTTCATTTTTAAAAGTTTCAAAAGGATAAATAATCATTGAACCAAAATCAATTGTATCATCAACTGTAATGCCCGAAACAGGTATAAAATACGTCCATTCTTTAAATCCATCATTTAATATTTCTTCAAATTCATTGAATCTTGATTTCAAGTTCAATTTAATTTCTTCATGTCTTGAATCTAAGTTATATGATTTTATAATTACTTCACGAACAAGTTGATCAAAAATATAATTTTTAGGAAATTTAGCACTTAGATTATTCTCATTTGAAATTTCATTTACAATTTCACTTAATTCTTCATACTCTTCAAGACTTAATTCAAAAAAATTTTCTGAACTCAAATGATAAACTGCATTTTCAAGAATATTTCTAGAATTAACCCTGTTAATGTTACTTTCAATTAATTTTGCAATTTCATCAATATACTTTTCAAAATTCATAAGTTTAATTTATTTTCAATTAATATAAAGTTACTTAAATTAGTAAAAAGATTAATCATATAAGTTATCTCGTATAAGCATAGATGTTCTAAAAAATATTAGAGTTATTTAATTTCATACTCATCGATTAACTCTTGTAACAAAACAATATGAGACATATATTCCTCTTTAATAGGTATTTCTTTTTTAATAGCCTTATAAAATTCTAATTTATTTTCAATACCCTCTGATTCATCACCAATTAATCTTATACTACTTTTAGGATTTAAAACATTTCTAAAGACATCAACGTCCTGATTTAACTCCAATAATAATTTTAAAAAAGAGATATATCCATCAAGAGAATAACATTTATCTATAGCTTCAAAAATTCTTCTCATATATTTCATATTTTCATGATTTTTAGATATGAATTCTTTTATAAATTCATATTCTTTAACTCCAGTTTTTGAAAAAAATATTGAAAGAGTAGCTAAATGAGAATTATCAATAAAATATGAAATAATATCTTCTAATTCTTCATATGTATAATCCAACTCCCAAATGAAAATTAACTTATAATTTTCATTTCTAAGATTTTTTCCTCTGACCATACCCAATTCTATAGCTTCACTTCGAAGGGTATCATCATTAGGTATTGCCCATTTTAAATATTTCTTTAAAAAACATCTATCAATAGAACACATTACAGACAATTCTTTAAAATTGTAATCATAATGAGGATTTAATGTTTTATTATTAAAATAGAATTCTTTTAATAATTCAAAATTATCAATAAAATATTCCTTGTAAGATTCACAGAAATCACGATTAAATATTATAGGCATGTTTTTTGATTTATCAATCAAAATTTTAGTCATATATTGTATTATATTGGAATTAGGCAAATTCATATCCTCTTTTAGTTTTAAAAACCATTCATTATATTTTAAATAATAATCTAAATCTAATAGAACAAAATTTTCATTTTCAAAGTGATTTAAATAACCAATAAATTTTTCAAAGAATTCTGGAGTAATATCCTGTTCGGGAAGCTCTATGAAAAATTCACCATTAAATTTATCCTTTTCAATAGGGTTTTCTTCATTTAGCATATTATAAATTTTTAAAGAAGAAATGTTACAATCAAATAATTTTCTTATGAAATAAGGTCTATTAAATAATTCAAACCTGTTGTTTTTATAATAATTAAATGCATCCTTAAATTCATTAATATCATTATTTATTAAAACACCAAACAATTCATTAATAAACACTTCAACATAATCTTCACTATTTTTTATCTCATCCATCAATTTAATTAAATCATTTGCACTAAATCTATCTAAATTTTCATTGAACCTCTGAGAAACCAAAGTTCTATCGATTTTTTCATAGTTATCTAATGCATTAGAACATAATTTAATTTTTTCAATCATGCCCTCATCTATAAATCCAAAATCACCATCGTTATCAATTGAATACTTTTCTAATGCCATTGAATATTTTAAAGCTAATTTATTTGGAACATAATGAGTATAATCCAATGTTTCCAAAAAACCATAAACTAACGGAATCTCTTCTTGGATAATTTTTTCGACATCTTCATAAATTAACTTAATATATGAGTTTAATGTACTGTTTACAAATTCAGGATAACTATCTTTCATTTTAAAAAGATACTTTAATAATCTGGATCTCAATCTCATTAGTTCCGTTGAATAAACAAGAGAAAAATTAAAAAGAGTTACACCCATTCCGGTTGGCCTATCTTCAAAATGGCGCCACTCTAAAAATCTTAAATTCTCAATAATAAATATGAATAAATAATCGGCAACGATTGGATTAACATCTATTAAATTATTTTTATCTTCAATTACATCCATTAACATGTGTTGGAAATGAAATTGTTCATGTTCAACGCTATAACGATTAATGGAATAGTTATCATCAATATTAATCAAAATATCATGTGTTAATGAAGGATAATCAGAAATTAATTTCAGTGAATATTTAAGAATAAATTCATATTCGTTTAACATGAACAAAAGATTTATCATCCTATCTGTTGAGTAATGATGTCTTAAGTCAGGTATTTTAAATTCCGAAAAATCATATTCTTCTTTTTGCTGGTTTTTATAATAATCCATTATAAAACGCAATGTTTTAGCTTCATTAAGTCTGAAGAATATTTCATGAAAAGAGATTTTATATTCATCGCTCAAATTCCTTTCAATATTATCCAATATAGTTAAATACTTCTGTTTGAATTCACTCATTCCAAATATATTTAATACATCCCATATTTTGGATTTTAATTTGCCAGGATATTTTTTTATAAAAGTTTCAACGATTTTTTCAAAATCAAAAAAGTCATTTTCAACAAAAGCCAAATAAGAAATGTAAGTTGATAAAATGGAATCTTCAAAATAATACTTATTGTCCAGTTCAAAAATTAAATTGCTCTCAAGTAACCTTATAAAATCAGTATCATCTTCAGTTATTCGATAATCAAACAATTCATTTATTAAATTAATTATTGCTGAATTATCTTTTTCAATGACATCAAAAAATGAAAAAATAGATAATGTCTTTAAAAGATTTTTATCTGAAAAAATATCCCTTAATTTATCATAATCCTTAAAATAGTTTTCATATATTAATCTTGGATTTTCGATTAATGAAATATCTCTGTCTTTGATAATCGGTTTTATTGCCATTAAGCAGAGCGCAGGATTTCCTTTAGATACTTGAACTAATTGATCAATGAGAATTTGATTGAACCTAAGGCCTTCCTCTTTTAATATATTTCCAATAAGGTTTCTCATGAACAGATCGGAATAATTACCTAATTTTATAGATTCCCCTGTGAAATTCCTTAAATTCTGATAAAACATTTGTAAGAATTGATTTCTTAAACTAAATATGAATTTAAACTTATTTTCATCATACATATTGTCCAAGCCTTCAAGAAAGTCAGATAAGTTTGAAAAATCGTCAGTATAATCATCTATAATAAATAAAAAATTATCCAGCTTATTAATTATTTTTCCAATGTTATCAATTAGACCAGAGGAATATCTTTTTATGACAATTATCCTATAATTGTATATTTCTGAAAATTCACGAGCAACTTCTATTGATAATCTGGTCTTTCCAACACCCTGAATACCATGTAAAAGCAGATAATCATTGTTTGATAACTTTTCAATAGCATCCTTGAATAGATCATCATCCTTGTAAAAATAATTTTTTAAATTAGGTCTAATTCCGTTTTTGCTATTTTGGATAAATGAATCAAGAGAATAAATTCCATTCATATTAGGAACATTTGGAATGTAACTGCCAACATTTGGAAAATATTGCAGTTCTAGTGATAGATTTTGAATGTTAAATATTGTTAATTTCGTTTCACTATTAAACTCATTCACCAAGTCTTCTAAATCTTTAACTTCCTTTGGAAGAATTTTACTATTGAATATCAAAATAATTTCACTAATATCTGAATTGGAAATTTTGGATTTATCTTCATTGAAACAATGTTTAATATCATCATTTAATTTTTTCAAAAATTCACGAACATTATCATCCCTATTTTTTGTAGTAACCTCACAAAAAACAAATGTTCCATCATTTTTTTGAAAAACTAAATCCGGAGTTCCTTTCGAAGTTTTATTTTTACCAATGACCGCACCCGGAGCTCCGATGAAATTATATCCCTTAAAATTCAAAAAATCAGAACTTAACTTTTGAAAAGTAGATTCATTCATGGATTTTAATCCAGTTTCTATAATTGATGTGACTTCAGAAAACATAATCATGTATACTTCTAAATTTAGTTTAAATAAAATTGTTGAATTAAAGTCTGATGGTTAACCCATAACAAAAATAAGTAGAAAATCAGAAAAATAATTAATACAGTAACCACTGCATTAATTATCATAAAAGTACTTAGCATTACGGAAAACTTTAATCATTACCTTAGACATATTCCCTAATAACATTAAGAATACGTTCCTTATAATTATACAAATCGGAAACCTGTTCAATATCTACTTTCTCACCAAGTTTACCACCATTTCGGGTAAGGGTAATTTCATCATAGAATTCAACACGAAGATGATTCTTATTATTGAAGTATAGTCTTACAATAGGGAATCTCTGATTATCATCAAATAAGATATTGCAATAATGTTTTCGATCCCTCATTGCAACACGGTCAGCTTCAATAATCTCTGAAGCAATTGATTTGACAATAAAATAAGCATCCCTTTCTAATTCAGTAGTGATAATGCCGTCCTCATTGTTTTCATCTTCAGCCTCTACAGCATTATTGTCCTCTTGTTCTTCTTCATTTGAAGCCACTGCATCAGATAATGTTTTGTTAATCTTTTCGTTGATGATTTCAGAAACGGCAACAGTGATGATGTTTGCGAATTTCTCTTTCACATTCTGTGTCAGTATTCCGTCATATACCTGTTTTCCAATGGCCTTGATGAATTCATCTGAGGGGTTTTCAAATTCAGCTAATAAAGTTTTCTTGATTAAATTACGATATTTCAGATTATCTGCGCGTGAAACAACTTCATCAATGTCGAAGTTAACTTTTTTGAATTTTTCCAATTCTTTAATGTCCTTTTTAGTTAAGTTTAATATGTCAATGTCAAGGAATGGTTTTTCATCCATTCTGCTGTTATCTTCTCCAGTTGTGAAAAATTTATATTCAATTCCGTTTGTCAGTATTCCAATTTGAATATCTGTTATGCTGAAATACCTATACAATTGTGAGATGTTGTCTGTGCTTAGTTCATTTGTTGCAGACTTGCATTCAATGAAAATTATTGGATGTCCATCTTCCAATATTGCAAAATCTACTTTTTCACCTTGTTTTGTTCCCACATCTGCTGTATATTCTGCTTTTACCTCTGCAGGATTAGTGGTATCATAACCCATCAAACGTAAGAATGGAGTAATCAAAGCAATTTTGGTTGTTTCTTCACTATCTATATGTTCAAGCTTTGCAGGGATTGTTTTTGTGAATTCTTTTATTTCATCTTCAAATGTCATCTGTGTTCACTCCACATATATTTATATGATATTAATTTATGTTATTTGTAGATATAAATACTTAATAGAAACTTCTATTATATTTTTATGATGATCTTTATATGATAGAAAAAAATTTTTATAAAAACTGAGCCAATCCTCCAAAGAATATAAGACATCAGACCAGAGAATTTCATGAGCTAAAAATTGGATTTCCATTTCCAAAACTGGTTAAGGACAAATAATATGGATAACAAGTGCTACATTTTGTGCGAAGCCAACCAAAACCAAGAGAATCATCAGGTATTCTTGTTTAAGAATTTTATACCTTTATGTTTTAATCTGGACAACAGCATAAACCTATGCAAGTGGTGTAATAAAAAGTATCATGCATTTTATAATCTTGAGAATGCCAATCCAGTGCCACCCTTGAAATTCTTTAAGGAGTTAAGTTTTAGTGGACAGTACTATAATTATAATATATTTAATATTCCCAATTTTGAAGTTGTGAATCAATATCTTTTTGGTCAGCTCTAATCTGTTCTTGTTCAGCTAGTAAATATAAAAGTTTAGATATTATGGGATATTTTTCATGATTTTCATTGTAAAAATTCTGATAATCCTCAGCAATTAATCGTTCACATTTTCCATCAACTGAATAACCCGATTTATATACTTTTTTTGAATCAAAACCTCTTTTAAAACCTAAATTAATTGTTTTATTCCCATATTTTTCAATAATTTCACAAACTTCTTCACAAGGAATATTATCCATATTTTTTTCGAAAATACCTAATAGAAAACCAATTTTGTGATACATATAATTTAAATCATCGCCTTCCAGTAATTCTTCACATGTTTTAATCCATGAATCTAAATAATCCTTATCAATTAAATTATTTTCATCACATCCTGGAATAATTTTCCAACTTGTAAATACAAACACATATGGAAAGTAAAAGCCTATTCTTTTTTTTGAACGTTTTTGAACAATATCACAGAAGAAATTAGGCTTTTTAATAAATTCTTCATGAATGCATAATGGTTCAATCAATTCAATTTCTTTAAAACATAGAGCAAAGTCTAATTCTAATTTAACTAATTGTTGTTTATTAAAATTATTTTTGTATAAAAAATTCAGTAATTCTACAATTGAATCATCAAAATCTAAAAAAGATTCCAGATTTGGAGAAATTTTAGATAAAATATCTCCAATATAATTAACCTCAAGTAAATCCTTATTATCATTCAATGTTAGAATTATTTCATGACATTTATTATATTCTAAAAGTTTTTCAATGAAAAATTTCAAATCAATAATATTTTCGCCAAAATACCAATGAGGAATATTAACCCAATAAAAATCCTGAATATCACGAGGATACTTTTCAACTATGTCCCATGCTTTCCGAGTTGCTGGAAGTGCAGTTAAAATTAATTTAATTATATCAAAATCGTCATTATCTACTTTTAAAATAATTTTTTCAATGAATGATTCGTCGGATTTTGCCTTTAAAAATATATATTGTTTTGAAAAACTTGAACATGCTTCATTGCCGCCCAATAAATTAAGTGCTTCGTCATCAATATCATAGTCTAAACAATAATATGCAATAAGATACGGTTTTTGGACTACATTAACTAAATTTTCAATTCCATTAAAACCATTAACCTCATATAATTCATTAATAAACTGAATTCTTTGTTTTTCGAGATTTGCTCCACGGTCTTTATATTTACCAGTGAGAGTGTTCGGAAAATCTGAATCAAATGCCCATCTTATTTTTTCAATTAAGTCATGAGGATTTAAATCATCATACAACTTATTTAAGTCTTTTATTTCATCTTCATAATCCTCATTTTTTGAAAAATCATGATATCTTCCAATAACATCTCGAATTTTATTCCAAACAACATATTTATTATCTAAATCATCTTTAATTAAATTTAGTTTGATTAAAGAAGATTTTTTAAATTCATCAGAAGATTTATCATAATAATCTAAAATTAAACACCATTTTTGAGAATCAGTTGATGAATATTTTAATAATAATTGCTCTAAATTTGTGATGTAATCTATTATTTCACTTTTTAAATCTGAATTTAAAGTATCCCAACTATGATTTTTATATTTAAAATTATATAATGGTCCGTTTTTAGAAAACAATAATTTTAATATTTTCCACCCTATTTCAAAATCATTAGTCAAAATATCCTCAAGTGTTTTTAAACGATATTCAAAAGAGACATTGCTTTTTAAATTAAAATTTACAAATAGTTTTTTAAGACTCGAAGTTGGACTAGGAACTTGATTTTCTTTGTAAGAAAAATGAGACAACATAACCAATATTTCCACAAGATCTTCAAAATAAATTAAATCATAAGGAATACAATCTAAAGCCCAAATCAAATCTACATATCGAGTTGAATAATATTTGCTTTGGAATAATGAATCAATAATTTCAGGTTTATTATCAAGAAGTTTTTTTAATAGATTTATGAAAGTTAAAGGAGATGCCTCTGCAAAATATTTTAAATATTGATTAGAATCATTCCAAAAATAATCCAAATTTTCATTTAATTTAATTAAAATGTTTTCAATAAATATTTTTAAATCAATAGAACATGTCGTGAAATATTTTTCATACATCGAAATTAATACCATAGATTTGAGAATACCTTTTTTTAAATTTGGAGATATGACTTTATCATCAGTTTCTCCTTCAGAAAATAATTTAAATACCACATTTTCAAATCTTTTCAAATGTCTATCTGAAACATGTTTAGAAATAAAGAACAATAAATCTTTAGGAGATTTTAAAAACCATTTTGAAGCTACTTTAACTAATGGAGTATCAGGTTTATGAAGTAGTTGTTCACATTTTTCAGTAAAATCTTCAAAATTCATTCTACTCAATTCTTCAATAATAATTTTATCATCAGAATTTTCATTCCATGATTCTAAGAAACATATTGTTATTAAGACATTCAAATATTCATTATTAAGCCATTCGGGATTTGTAATATCTTTATTTAATAATCTTTTAAATATTGTAACATTTCCACCAGATTCCTCGGAATAACGTTTTGCTTCAGAATAAGAAATATTAATATTTTCTAAACTTTTTGTGAAACTTATTTTTTGAGGATCTTTAAGTTCAATTTCAGCTTCAGAGGGATCAGAATCAAATAAAGGTTTATATATTATATTATTTGAGTCATTATATTCCTTATAATCAAAAGTTGGAATTAATATTAAATTTTCTCGATTTAAATAATACTCTAATGTTTGCTTATCTTCAATTATAAGACACTTATCTAAAAATTTTTCTTTATCTTTAATTGTACTAATTACAGAATATAAAAATGCAATTGCTTCTTCAATATTAGATGCTTTAACATTAATATCTTTATCGTTTTCCAAATGATTTAATAATATTTCAGATTTATCATTTTTATCTGTCAAAATAATGCTTGGTTGAATTTTATATTTACCTGCAATGCACCATTTATTCCACCAATCATCTAATCTATGAACTCCATTAATAGGTATATTTAATTCATTCGCTAGCCATTTTTCAACTTCAGGAGCAGATTCTATCCATTTTTCTAAAGTATGAGCATCATATAATCTAGCTTGCTTCCATTCATTTTCTTGATTTTTTTCCTTGTGCCATTCAACTAATTCTTCGTAAGAACAAGATCTAGGAACAACACCAATAAATGTTGTTTCTTCCTTATTAATGCCCTCAGGAGGTTTTTTAGTCCTATTATTATAATCCTTATTAACTTTAGATAAAGGATCCTGATTGGTTCCAAATTCCCATAATGTTTTTCCTTCTGGAACAAATTGTGTTTTTTTATTGTTAACAGTAACACCATCAGGACCATGCATAGACACACGGTCTTCAACAGGCATATAAATAAAATCCAAATTATCAGTTGTTCCATTAATTAATTTATTTATTAATAAAGGCAACTTTCCTTCAGAATCTCGACTATCTGCCCAATGATTTAAATCAATGACTTTAATAAACATAATATCAATTTAATTAACAAGTTTAATTATAAATATTTAAATTAGTTATATAAAAATTTACTTCTAAAAAATTTAATTTGAATATTTTATAACCTCACTTCAACAATTTATTAAGAAAATCAAATTAAATAAAATAATTAGAGAAGATTTATTGTTTAGAAAAACACATAACTTTAATTATGATAAACATTAAAAAGATAAGGAATTCTTATTTATATCTAATATTTAGTTTGGTTTCTATAATTGTAATTATTTTTTTCAGTTACGATAAATATTCCGTTTCAGATATTTGTATTAATATTTTTTGCAGCATTCTTGCAGCATCAATACTAGCAGCATTCATTGAAGAAATGAATATTAGACAGGAAACTATGGAAAAAAATAAGTTTAAGAAAATATATTTTGAAGAGATTAATAATGATTTTTCCCGAATTATGGGTCAAATACTTTGGTTTGAAGAACACAGAGATGATGACTTCATTGATTGGAACCAAAACATTGAATATTTTTTAGATTATAATTTTAAAATAAATGCTATTCAAAGAACTGAACCTTATAAAATATCATTTGAAGAAGCAACAAAAAGACTTGATGAAATAAGTGAAAAATATAAATTTGATAAAATTCAGATAATGGCCGATGATGAAAAACTTAAAGTAAGTAAAATGTTTAATATCATATCTCATGATTGCATTAATTTATTTTTTAAATTTAAACAAATAGAAAGTAATAAAATAGAGTTGGACATAGGAAATTACATTAAACTTGAAGATTTAGAGGAAATATTAACTAATATGAAGCATTGTTATTATATTATGAGCAATAAAGAAAAAGCTTATGGAGTGGGCATAATATTATTGATTTCCTCAGCAAACAAAATACGAGAAGTGGGAAATTATAATAATAATATTAACATTGGAATGAACGAATTCCATATTAACATTAATTTAGAACTATAAATTAACTAATTGATGATTAATGTGAGAAAATCTCACAATAAATACTCATTAGTCTTTATTTACCTCTACTTCATAGATACTAGCAATATCAATATATCTAACTGTACCTCCATTAATATTAATGTATTTTAACCATCCATTTTCTATTATTATATTTGCTTCTCCGTCAAGTATTAGTTTTTCAGCACCATATTTAAGTATTATTTTATTTTTAGGATTTTCTTCTCTAATTTTTAAAAACATGTTTTCAAAATTTTCTTGAATCATAATAAAATCCTCCTATTAAATTTATGATAATATATATTTTTTAAAATAAAAAATAATTACTATTAAAAAACTATCTTAATTACTAAAATTCATCAATGCCCCTGTTATGAATCCATTCACGATGCTTTCCAATAGCTACCCTGACAATAACATCAATCAAATCCAACTCATCTTCCTTTTTGAAATAATAATAAGCAGGCCCTTCAAGCATTTGTCTTAAATCATAGAATGGTTTTGGTTTTACTGCATCAGGATTCATCAACCCATAATTCTTTAATATCTTTACATTTTCAGTTTCGTATTTCTCAAGTTTGAATTTTTGGACTTTAGTGGTAACAGTCTTTTCTTTCTTGTCAAATATCTTTGCAATCTGTGATGAATCAATTAAAATACTGGATTCGATTAATAATAATGTTATTTCTTTTCCTTTAACGGTGATTGTTGTTGGATGTGAATTTTCACTATCTACTATTAGTTTGACTCTTTCAAAAACTTTGTTGATTTGAAATTTTTTGATGGAAGTTAGTTTTGAATTTTTAATTCTGTTTAAAAATAGTTAAATTTAATAAAGAGTTGGAGTAAAAGTTTTTATCATGCCAAATCA
>Ga0256405_10008858_pt1 | contig 14113 bp, 10 predicted proteins | sample RumenRJG_02DNA_FD_189096 | JGI IMG/M metagenome (GOLD analysis project Ga0256405, IMG submission 189096) | Bovine rumen microbial communities from Lethbridge, Alberta, Canada - RJG_02 | ecosystem: Host-associated > Mammals > Digestive system > Stomach > Rumen | place: Canada: Alberta...
GTTCTCAGATGCCTTCAACCAGATAATGGTTGCCGGATATACATCAGATTCACTGGAAGGCGTAAATGTCTTTTCCGCAGTGATGGACAATAACTCAGCTGCAGAGTACAGCTATGAGGAGCTCACAACTCTTTCTGCAAACAGGGGTTATTACAAGGTTAGAGCCGGTAACTTCACGGTAAGTTCAGTTCTTTTGGATAACTCAGACAGACTGGCAACCAAGGCAGATGTCACTGAGGGCGAGTCAGAGTTTGGCAATCTCGCCAAGTTAAAAGAGATGCTGGATACCAAGAGAGTATTCAGAGGAGCAACATCAGGAGAGTTCCTTACAAAGGTTCTCGGTGATGTGGCCCTTAACAAGAGTAACTCCAACACTTTGGAGGAGACCTATACATCCCTTGAAAACACCATCGGCAATCAGAGGCTTTCAGACTCAGGCGTTGACGAGGACGAGGAAGCTTCAAACCTGGTTAAGTTCCAGAATGCATATACACTTTCCTCCAAGATGATACAGACTCTGACAGAGATCTACGACAGACTGATCCTTCAGACTGGAGTATAAAAAACTGAGATAGAAAAAATGATGGCAGCATCTGCAAGAATTTGCAGGTGCTGTCTTAAGTTTACGGGAAAACTGCCGATATAGTTATTGAAAATCTTATATTCTGCAAGGATGCGTATGTTTAGACAAAGGAATGTCTTTTTAGTGAGGGATAACTATGCGCATTACTAACAAGATCATGCAGAACAATTCACTTTATAACATTAATAATAATAAGGTCACTGAGGATCAGCTCAACACCATGATGAGCACAGGAAAAAAGATAACCAGGCCTTCAGATGATCCTGTTATCGCCATAAGGGCACTTCGCCTTCGCAGCAATGTGACCCAGCTTTCACAGTACTACGAGAAGAATGCCAAGGATGCTGAGAGCTGGCTTCAGGTTACTGCTGATGCTCTTTCAACAATCACTGATGTTCTTACAGACTGCGTAAAGCAGGCTACAAAGGGTGCCAACAAGGATCTGACACTGGACGATCTTGATACCATCATCACTCAGATGGATGCTCTTGCACAGGAGTACTATTCAACTGGTAACGTTGACTACGCTGGAAGGTACGTATTTACAGGTTATAGAACAGATACAGCTCTTACTTACGACAAGACTACAACTGCAAGCTACACAGATATCAACGACGAGTTTGGCGCTGGTAATATCGCAGAGTCAAGCAGAGTTGTTGGCAAGTACAAACTTGAGAATGCTCAGATTTTAGACAGCAGTGTTTCAGCAACTCTTGAGAGCGAGATAGTAGAAAAAACTGTTGGAAGACTTCGCCTTTCCTATGACAACCTTGATTATGTCGAGGGCGATGGAAAGTCAGCAGTTCTTAAGTATCGCGAGACTCTTGGCCAGCCTGCTACAAGCTCAGTTACAACTTCAATGAATTCAGCAAGTCTTACATTTAAGGATGAGCTTGGAGTTACACACTACGCAGCAATTCCTCTGAATGAGTCGGCCAAGGACGACTACACAATAACAAGCAGCCTCGACAACATGATCTATTCTTCCAGCAGAAACAGCGATGGAACTTACACCATCACTGGACAGAATACAGAGACCAATTCATCTTACAAGCTCACAATGGCGGCGGATGGAACTCTTTTGACTAAATCTGCAAATGTAGATTCAGCCATTACTTCACTGGAGGCCACACAGGTGTCCACCATCACATACACTAATCCTGAGGGAACAACTCCCAAGGTTGTAAAGGTTCCCCTGCTTCCAGCCATCGATCAGAGCTACACTATTGGGCTTACCGATGACGGATATACCGCAACGGTTAACAGCGATGGAACCTATACAGTTACTAATAACAGCAAGATTGAGAATGGCGACGGCTCTTTTAGCAACGAGATCATACAGGTTACTGGGAACGGAAGCGTGTACTGCTCCTATGTTGAGACCAGTATCACCATCGACAGCGACCACATGATCTACAAGACCAGCACAGAAGAGGATCTTGATGAGGCTTACAACGATCTTGGCCGCAATCCTACTGGGGCACATGCATACCTCAATGCAGCTACCGGCGAAGTTCTTCTTAACGATTATTTAAAAGAGAAGCTCTCAACCCTTCCGGATATCATCAACGCCAAGTCCATCGACATGGTTTACGACAAGAAGGAGTGGGCAAAGGGTGACATAAGACCGGAGAATCTTTTCGCCTGCGAGTACACAGACGAAAACCAGAAGCAGATCCTTTACAACAAGGGAACAGCGGGACATGGCATCGCCTATGACGTTGGCTTTGCTCAGTCAGTAGTTGTTAACACCACAGCTGACGCGGTATTTACCACCAATGTGAAAAGAGATGTAGGCGACCTTAAGGATAAACTCTCACAGCTAAAGAACATGAGCACAACCTTAAAGACTCTTAACGAGAGACTTGAGAGCGCTCAGGACGAAGAGACCAAGGCCAAGATAAATAACCAGATAAGCTCAGCACAGAAGGCTTACGACTTCTTGAGGGAAGACATCCAGAAGGAATTCGAGCACAAGATCACATCCATGCAGAAGTCCCTGGATACAGCAAACGTGGCAGTTACCGACAACGGTACAAGGTCAAAGAGACTAGATCTTATCAGCACAAGACTTATGAGCCAGACCACAACCTTTAAGACCCTTCAGTCTGAGAACGAGGATATCGACCTGGCAGAAGCTGCAACTCAGCTTACAACTGCGCAGGTTACTTATGAGGCAAGCCTTATGGCAACTGGTAAGATTAGTCAGACAAGTCTGATGAATTACATTTAATTGTGGCAATTGTGCGACATACCGATTATAATTAATGATGTAGAAAATTGTTGGGAATAAGCGGGTAAAACCGCATAAAAACAGTGATTTTAAAATTCACGGAGGTACAGCATGAAATTAACAACTAGGATTTTCGGAGAAGTAGAGATTGAAGATAACAAGATCATCAATTTCCCAAATGGTATCATTGGGTTCCCTGATCTTACAAGGTTTACTCTGATCCATGATGAAGAGGAAGAGAGTGGCAAGAATACAATCAGGTGGCTGCAGTCAATTGATGAGCCTGGATTTGCAATGCCTGTAATTGATCCCCTGGTAGTATGTCCTGATTACAGTCCTTCAGTTGATGAGACCAAGGTAGCGGATATCGGAGATATCAAGGATGAAGACGTGCTGGTTCTTGTAACAGTTACAGTTCCTCATGATCTTACCAAGATGACAGTTAATCTGATGGGACCTTTTGTTATTAACACAGAGAGCATGAAGGGCGTTCAGACAATCGTTGAGAACAGCGATTACCCTGTAAAGTTCCCTATCTATGATATCCTTCAGAAGAATAAGGAAGCTAAGGAGGGTTGAGCATGTTAGCATTATCAAGGAAAAAGAATGAGGCAATCATTATCAACAATAATATAGAGATCACCGTGCTTGACATCAGAGGTGATCAGATAAAGCTCGGTATTTCTGCTCCAAAGGAAGTTCCAATTTACAGAAAAGAAGTTTATATTCAGATCCAGAACGAGAACAAGCAGGCAACAGACGTTGCAGGAATCGACGCACTGAAGAAGCTGCTTTGATCAGAGCGGTTGGATATGTAGTATTTATAGTGTTAGTAGGATAAGAGTGACCGGCGCGCCAGAAGGTGCGTCGGTTTTATAAATTCCTTAGATATTCCGCAACATTTCTATATTCGCAGCCCTTTAGTATTGTGCCTGATCCACCGTTGTACAAGACATACTTACCTGTTATAGTTCCATATTTCCTTTCTGTGAGATTCAAATGTTCCTGATTTAGAAGGTGTCGTAGCTGCTTTTCGTCGGCTTTGTCACTATGCTTTACCTCATAGATTTCGCAGGAATCTGTTTTTGAATCATATATGACCATGTCAAATTCCCCTACATCAAACAGCAGTTTGAAAACCATTTTTGACCTTGGGAGCGCCTTCCTGGTCTCAGTGAGAACGATATCTTCAAGCATGATCCCGCGAACATCTTCCAATATCTTATGGGTGATGAGTAGCTTTTCTCTTTCGCTAAGGACCTTAAACTCTCTGTCTCTTAATAGTGAATAAACCAATGCCTCAGCCTGACAATACCGCATTCCGGGCTGAGTAAAGATCACTTTCTTTTCATCCATTCCAACATCTACTGAAGCCGTTTCTATATCGATATAGTCTATCAGGTCAAGGGCTTTGAGATATTCGCGGATCTCTGTGGCTGCAGCCTGAGAGACTGACTCTGTCAGATCTTCCTGTTCATGGATGCTAAGGATATTCTTTAATGTGTCAGTGATGCCAGAGATATCCATGTTGTCCAGAGCATCAGATCTTAAGTGCTCATCAGGAGCAGAGCGAAGCATCTGGGCAGCAGACCTTAGATCTCTGGAGACAAATTGCCGAAGAATGACCTCTTTGGTGAATTCATGGTTCATGTCCTGGATGATCCTGTTTATGGCGTTGGTCAATTCATCCGCTTCATACAGCTTTTTCAGATGCCTGAAATGACCACCATTCTCATAGTATGCTAAAGAGTGCTGTATGTTTTTACAGATGGCAGTGTCAATGTACCTTCGTGCGCTCTCATCATCCCTAAATGAAGCATCAAAAGAATTGACATCCTTGTTTTCGAAACCAAGCTCGCCCGCCTTTAATGTACCGCCATATCTAATGTATTCGTCAACACTGTCTGTCCGTAGGAGCCTTGAGTGTTCTCTAAATGGAATGAAGGTGGTATGGACCATGATGGCCCTGTCATACAGTTCCTCATTGGCGGCGAAGTAAAATCCCAGAGAATCCGTTCCTGACAACACTATCTTCATACCTCCGGCTGCGTAGACATCCGAGAATAGTGATGCAGAATCGATAAAATCGCTGATCAATGTGACTTCATCAATGAATATATATTTAAACCCTTTCTGCCACAGCATCTTAAGGTCTGCATTTATTGAAGCAATGCTGTCGGAAGGAGTAGCCTTGATGTAAACAGCCTTTGACAGCTCTTCCGGTTTCATGTCAAGAAGGAGCTGTCTGATAAGTGTGGTTTTCCCTGTTCTGCGAAGGCCGTAGATCAGGCATACTTTGTCGGATTCCCTGCTATATACATAGTTTTTAAGGATCTCATAGCAATCACGTTTCTCATAACCCTTGGCCTGATCAGCCATCACTGACAACCTTGCGCCAAGCATGGCATTGGAGGTGAGGTTCAGTGAAAGAACGTCTTGGCCAGCAGAGGTAGGAGTTTTAAGCTGTATCTCTTTTTGATAAGCCTTCAACCTTTTTTCAAGTTCTCTGCGTTTTTCAATCTGCAATTTTAGATCGGTAAACTCGGATTCCGACACCAGGTCATAATGACGCTTACCTGTCGCATCCTTCCATTGATGATAGAAATAGTAAGTGTTGTTAATCTTCTTTTTTGTCACACCACCTGCTGGGAGCTTATTTATCTCTTTTTGTAGTTTTTCTATCTCTTTGTCCATATCTTTAACCCTCAACCAGATTTTAACCCATATTAACTCTTTGGTCAATGGGTTAATTTGGGTTAAAATGAGACAGATATTTTCGATAACTTGAATTGGCTAAACCGCAGATATTATAATTTATATTAAGAAATGGAAAAGGCGGTAATCAAGCAGATATGCGGATTCTGTATTACGACTGGGATGAATTTAATGGCGAAGATTGCAGGGATGCCATGACAAGGCTGGGGCATGAGGTGGAGACCATCAGACTTGATCAGCTTGGTGGAGATCTGACGCCAGAGAACGAGCAGGAATTTAAGTGGCGCTTTGATCGCAGTGACGATTCGGGGAAAAGATATTTCGACCTGGTTTACAGTTTTGACTATTTCCCAAGTATTTCTGAAGTTTGCCAGAAGTATGACATGCCCTACGTGAGCTGGGTGTTTGACTGCCCGCATTATCCGCTGTTTTCGCCGTCAATCCATAACAAGGTAAACCGGATATTTGTTTTTGACAGAGATTTATATAAGAAACTTAAAGATAGAGGCGTTAAGACTGTTCATCACTGCCCGCTTGCGGTAAATGCAAAGAGGCTGTCTGAGCTGTGCAAAAGGCTGGACAGTGAGACTGGCGGAGAAATTGCATATCAGCACGATGTCTGTTTTCTTGGCAGCCTCTATGACAATGAGTTTAATTTCTACGACCAGTGGACAGGGATTCCGCCCGAGATCAAGGAGTATCTTGAACAGGTGATCCAGAGCCAGGAGAAAGTGTTCGGGTATGATCTGTTTTCTGATGACAGAGTCCTGTCCGACTCTGACATTGAACGGATCAGGGATTTCATAAATATAGAAGATACAGGAAGATATCGTATTGATTACAGCGATGTGATAAGGGATATATTCAGGAAAAAAGTTACTGTCAATGAGCGCAGGAACATCCTGACTGAGATGGGGAAACGTTTTGATACAGTTGTTTATACCAACCCTGATGCAGCGCCAATTCCCAACGTTGAAAATCTGGGCGTTGTATCCTATACGGACAAGATGCCAGAAATTTTCCGCAAGAGCAAGATCAACCTGAATATCTCTTTAAGATGCATTACCTCTGGCGTGTCGCTCCGGGTCATGGATGTACTGGCGGCAGGTGGATTTCTTTTGACCACATATACATCAGAAATTGCTGAGTACTTCGAGGATGGCGTTGACCTTGCCATCGCAAGGACACCTGAGGAGATGATAGACAAGGCGGAGTACTATCTTACGCACGAAGACCAGCGAAAAGAGATCGCGCGAAACGGCCAAAAGAAGGTTTTTGAGAAGTTTGCATACACAAAATTACTGCCTGACATCCTGAAATTCTAAAATTTTTATTAATTTTGCATTTTTTTGCCCCATGCTATAAAGAAAATATGACATTATCCGATATAGAAGACAAGAAATCGTGCATAGACACCTAGTGTGTTTTACAGTTACAGTCGTTGTTGACCGCAGATCACGCCCTGATCTGACATGGAGGTAAAAGATTATGGGATTAGAAGCTATCAATGGTTTTAGTCCGCTGATGCAGCAGACACAGCCACAGGTTAAAGCACAGGTAAAAGAACAGAGCCAGTCTCAGTCTGAGATTGTAAACAGTGAGGCCAGTGGTGCTACCAATACCATTGATCTCAAAGTTGAAGCGGCTGATAATTCATCATCAGGCGGAGATGCTCAGAGCGGTGCCCAGAACTTCGCTAAATCTCAGGACAGACTTGAGGCCACAGAAGAGCAGATCCAGGAGGACAACGAGAAGGTCAGAAAGGCAATTTCTGAGATGACCAAGAATGTCAAATCCAATGCTGAGGCAGTATTTGGCATCCATGACAAAACAAACCGCGTCACTATCAAAATGGTGGACAAAGAGACTAAGAAGGTCATCAAGGAATTCCCTCCCGAAGAGACTTTGGATATGATCGCCAAGGTTTGGGAGATCGCAGGCATCATGGTGGATGAAAAGAGATAATCTTACAGCTCACCGCAACCAGGAAATATTGTGCACCCAGGGAAGCGGTGCGACAGGGAAGTCAATGTAACATGCTCACGGATTGAGAAAGGAGAACACTATGCCTATTAGAATCACGGGAATGAATTCAGGACTGGATACCGAGAGTATCATAACAGCGCTGACAAGTAACAAGCAGACCAAGCTTGATAATTTCAAGGGTGACCAAAAGAAACATACCTGGAAGCAGGATAAATGGAAAGAGCTCAATAAGAAGGTAGTAAGTTTTTATAATGGCGCTCTCAGTAACATGAGATTTTCTTCCGCTTATACCAAGAAGACTACTACAGCCAGTAACGCCAATGCAGTCAGTATTGTTACAGGCGGTACAGCCATGGATACTACCCAGACATTGGACATCACAAGCCTTGCAAAGGCTGCATATCTTACAGGTAACAAGGTTACTGTAGGAGAAGACGGTCCTGGTGCCAAAATGTCTACTTCTGTTGAGGACATTGGTCTTAGCGCAGGTGAAAAGATAAAATTCCAAGTAGGAAATGATGAAACGAATGTCCTGTCTGTTGATATTGAAGAAGGCGATACCGTTGAAAAAGTACTGAATAAGTTAAAGAAGGCCAAGACTGCAAATGGCGACAGTCTTAACTTCAACTATGACGAGAATAATGGAAGATTCTATGTTGCAGCTAAGGGTACAGGTGAAGCGAAAGCTTTCCATATGATATCAGATTCAGAATCTGCCAATGCAATGGAAAAACTTGGATTCGCACTTAATGAAGACGGGTCAAATTATGTCGAAGGCTCAAGAGCAAAGATCAAGCTAAATGGTGTCGAATACACATCAGATAATAATGTATTTGAAGTTAACGGACTGACCATCACTGCCAATGAAGAGGCTAAGGGCATTACTCTTACGACTAAGCAGGACACAAGTGGCATTTATGATAATGTCAAGAAGATGATAAAAGAGTACAATGACCTTATGAAAGAGTTTGCAACTCTTTACAACGCAGATCCAGCCAAGAAATACAGCATGCTCACAGATGAACAGAAAGATGAGATGTCTGACAAGGAAGTTGAGGAGTGGGAAAACAAGATCAAGACAGGACTCCTTAGCGGCGACGATACAATTTCAACTATAAGAAGTGCCATGAAGAATGTCATGACTTCCGGATTTGATATTAAGCTCAGTGATGGAACAACAAGCAGATTGTCACTTGCAAGCTTTGGCATATCAACAGGAAGCTTCTTCTCAACAGAAGAAAATGAGAGGGATATGCTTCATATTGATGGTGATCCTGATGACAGTGGTACAAGTGGAAATACAGATCTTTTGAGAAGTGCAATATCAACTGATCCTGAAAAGGTTCAGAATTTCTTCATAGAGTTGTCCAGGTCTCTTTATTCCAAGTTGGGCGATCTGATGAAAGGAACTCAGTACAGCAGTGCATTTACAATCTATGAGGATAAATTGATGGCTTCTCAGTATAGTGCTTATAATACCAAGATATCTGATGCTCAGAAAGCACTTGAAGCAGCTCAAGATAAGTATTACAAGCAATTTTCATCAATGGAGAGTGCTCTTTCTAAGATCAACTCGTCCAGCAGTTCAATATCAAGCTTCTTCGGTGGGGGCTGATAAACTGACTATATTTCACAATAATTTTGCGAGGTAGACAATATGCCGGTACTTACAGCACAACAAAGAGCAGCCTATGCGCAGTACAAGAATAATAAAGTAAATTCAGCAAGTGGACCTGAACTGACGCTTATGCTCTATGATGGAACTATTAAGTTTTTAAATATTGCTGAGGCTGCTATTGAAAATAAAGATATTCAAAAGGCTCACACAAATATCATCAAAACAGAGCGCATAATTGATTATCTCAGAAACACCTTGGATATGAAGTACCCTGTTGCCAAGGATTTTGAAAACATGTACTCATACATCTCAAGGCGCCTTTTAGAAGCTAACATTACCAAGGATAAGGATATAATCACTGAGGTCAATGAACATATGCATGCCATAAGAAACAACTGGATAGAGGTAATGAAAGCCAATAACATCATGGTTAAGGAAGCGTAAGAGAGGGCAGAGATGGTTGCATCAAGTTTGGATCTCTTAGAAGAGAGTCTTGTAAAAAAGATAGCTGTTCTTGACAAGATAGAAGAGCAGACTCAGAGGCAGAAGGAAGTGCTGCAGGATCCGGAGAAGGTGGATGAAGCAGCATTTGATGAGACTGTAAATGCAAAAAGTGAACTTATAGATCAGATACTTCTGCTTGATGAGGGATTTCAGAGTCTTTTTGATAAGGTTAAGGCAGAAGTTGAAGGCAACAAGGACAGATACGCAGATCAGATAAAAAAGATGCAGGGACTGATCCAGGAGATTACTGGAAAGAGTGCATCAATAGAAGCTAATGAGCGAAGAAACAGAGCTCTTGCTGAAAAGTATTTCAGTACCGCAAGGGAGAAGATGCATCAGAGCAGGAGCTCTTCTTCTGCGGCTTTTAACTACTACCAGACCATGAACAATTTCAAGAACATTCCACCTCAGTTCATGGATAAAAAGAACTAAAATTAAAAAAATTAAATATAAACAGTTAAGTTTCCGTGATTGCTGTCGATAATTATAGTGTAAACCAAATTAAAAGCAGCCATGGAAAGGACTCCGCTAAGGTCTGCACAAATAAAAAGATGGAAAGGCAGCAGGGAAGCGGGCCCCGTTCATGGAGGATTAATTATGGTAGTACAACACAACGTCACAGCGATGAATGCAAACAGACAGCTTGGTATCACAACTAGTGTTCAGGCTAAGTCAAGCGAGAAACTGTCATCAGGCTACAAGATCAACAGAGCAGCAGATGATGCAGCAGGTCTTGCGATTTCCGAGAAGATGAGACGTCAGGTAAGAGGTCTTACACAGGCTTCTGAAAATGCTCAGGACGGTATCTCTGCAGTGCAGACAGCTGAAGGCGCTCTCAATGAAGTACACGATATGCTTCAGAGAATGAATGAGCTGGCAACCAAGGCTGCTAACGATACATTACAGTCAACAGACCGTGATTACATTCAGGCAGAGATGAACGCTCTTGCATCAGAGATTTCACGTACAGCATCTGCTACAGAATTCAACAATCAGCCTCTTCTTAACGGTTCATTTACCGGAAAGTTGCTCCAGGTTGGTACAGAGTCAGGTTCTACTAACCAGATTTCAATCAATATCGTTAAGATGTCTGCTTCAGCTATTGGTATCGGCAGCGCTTCAATTAAGGTAACAGGTTCAGATGGTGTGAATGCGCGTAAGGCTATGGATGCTGTTAAGAGTGCTTTGGAGAGCGTTTCAAAACAGAGATCTGACCTTGGTGCTGTTCAGAACAGACTTGAGCATACTATCAAGAACCTTGATAACGTAACTGAGAATACTCAGGCAGCTGAATCACAGATCCGTGATACAGATATGGCTAAAGAGATGGTTAAGTACTCCAACAACAATATTCTGGCACAGGCAGGACAGTCAATGCTTGCTCAGGCTAACCAGACCAATCAGGGTGTACTTTCACTTCTTCAGTAATAAATGGTATTAACGTCCATAAAAATTTATAATTTGTTAATAAAATATAGGGTTAAGTTTTAAGATTTATGGACGATAATATATGTGTAAAATAAAACAGAGATGATGTGTAGGCCAGCACTGCAGATCATTTCACAACAAGCAAACGAGCAGCAAGGATGCTGCCGTACAAATTCAAGGAGGAATTATTATGGTAGTACAACACAACATTACAGCGATGAATGCAAACAGACAGCTTGGTATCACAACTGGTATTCAGGCAAAGTCAAGCGAGAAGTTATCATCCGGTTACAAGATCAACAGAGCAGCAGATGATGCAGCAGGTCTTGCAATTTCCGAAAAGATGAGACGTCAGGTAAGAGGTCTTACACAGGCTTCTGCTAACGCTCAGGATGGTATTTCAGCAGTACAGACAGCTGAGGGTGCTCTTAACGAAGTACATGATATGCTTCAGAGAATGAACGAGCTTGCAACAAAGGCTGCTAATGACACATTACAGTCAACAGACCGTCAGTACATTCAGTCTGAGATGAACGCTCTTTCATCAGAGATCACACGTACAGCATCTGCTACAGAGTTCAACAATCAGCCTCTTCTTAATGGATCATTCACCGGCAAGAAGCTTCAGGTTGGTACAGAGACTGGTTCAACAAACCAGATCACAATCAACATCTCTTCAATGACAGCATCCAGCATTGGTGTTGGCAGTGCTAATATCACAGTTACAGGTTCCAGCGGTGTTAATGCTCGTACTGCAATGAACAACATTAAGGCAGCTCTTGAGTCTGTATCAAAGCAGAGATCTGACCTTGGTGCTATCCAGAACAGACTTGAGCACACAATCAAGAACCTCGACAACGTAACTGAGAATACTCAGGCTGCTGAATCACAGATCCGTGATACAGATATGGCTAAAGAGATGGTTAAGTATTCAAACAACAACATCCTTGCACAGGCTGGACAGTCAATGCTGGCTCAGGCTAATCAGTCAAATCAGGGTGTTCTGTCTCTTCTCGGCTAATAACTGTAGAGGAAATGTATTTGAACGTCTGTTTAAATCATTGCAACTACCAAAAAGGGCTCCGGTTTCCGGAGTCCTTTTTTAGTGCCCGCATGCAATATATCATCAATTGGTGTTACAATAAAACATATAGATATCTGGGCGAGGGAGAACTGATATGGAAAGTTCAAATATCCACTTTAATACACTGGTAGTGATAACTCCTGCAGACTGTCAAAGGCTTACAAGGCTCTATCCGAGGCTTGTAAAAAACATTGACTATGGCGATATCTGCTTTGTTGGAAGAAAAGAAGTAGGAGAGATTTTAAATGCCGATGAAAACTTAAAGGGAAGAGTGGGATTCATTGATGAGGACAGCATAATCCCTTTTTCTAGTGTTCATGCCGTTGTAGCTAAGCGGATGGAAAATATACTGGCGGGAAGAGAGCTCCCAAGAGGTATAACCGGCTGGTATTACCAGCAGTTTCTTAAGATGCAGTATGCCTTTTTGTGTGATGACAGGTACTACATGACCTGGGATGGAGATACAATACCTTGCAAGAAATTAAATATGTTTACTCCTGATACCGGCAAGCCCTATTTTGACCTGAAACACGAGCACCATAAAGAATACTTTGATACCATGGGAAAACTTCTTCCTGGGTTTGGTAAAGTTATTGGCAGATCTTTTATATCGGAGCACATGTTGTTTGATGCTGAGTATATGAAGGAACTAGTAAAAGAGATTGAGGGAAATGATGCTATACCGGGGAACTGCTTTTGGGAGAAGATATTAAATGCAATACCAGAAGAGCAGATACAAAATTCAGCTTTCAGTGAGTTTGAAACCTATGGAACTTTTGTTGCTATAAGGCATTGCGACGCCTATGCTCTCAGAGAGTGGCATTCCTTCAGGCTTGGAGGAGAGTTTTTTAACATTGATACAATTTCTGACAGGGACTTTTTGTGGCTATCAAAAGATTTTGATGCCATTTCATTTGAGAAAGGTCATTCAGTAAGAGAAGATAACGCAGGACTTTTTGACAATCCCTATTATCAGGAAAAACTGACGCCAAAGCAGATGCTCCAGGCTGCTCAGATGGAATTTAAAGATGGCTATAAAGAGGTTTGGGATGATGACGATTCAATAGATACTGCCAATGAATCAAGCGGGCAGTTCAATTCTGCCGGTGGTGACGAAAATGAGCCTGAGAAGAGCAGCAGGCAGATACTGCAGGATCTAAAGAGAGTTTTGGAAAAGACACCTGACTTTATATCAGATATTCCTGTGGACGATATCATTTCCTGTGTCTATGTGGAACTCTACGGACTTAGACAGTTATATGAAAAGAGTCATTTTGAAAACCTTGAGAATGAACTGAATAGCTTTACGAATGAACTTGAAAGCGCAAAGAAAAACAAAGATAATATGTCGGCGCTTTTGATAATGGATAAGCTCATAACCTTTGTAAATATGCTACCTGACAATGAGCTTGCCACGGAGTTTATAGAAAAGGCCAATTTTGACGCCGCATATATAAAGCATGTCAGGGATAACACTCTTGTTGTGATCGGAGACTCCCATGTTAATTTCTTTAGTGGCAACGAGAATCTTTCATTTATTCCGATAGGTCACGATATCAATACCTGCGTCGGAGTAGAAAATTCGCCTGTTACTACGCTGCACTTTGGACCATGTCTTGCCTACAATACCAACAGGTATGGCTCTACTAACAGATTCAGAGAAAAGCTGGACTGGGCCCTTGAAAAGTTCATAATGCCTGATGCGAGACTCTTATGTGTATTTGGCGAAGTGGATATAAGGGCGCACGTATACAAACAGGTGGCTAAACAGGGAAAAGATTACAAGGCCATAATAGATGATATACTTGATAATTACATGGAGTTCCTCATCTGGCTTAGAAATAAGGGGCACGAGGTACTGTGCTGGGGACCTATTGCTTCACAAAATGACGCTGCTCCCGTGACAGAAGAATATCCAAGGACAGGAACTACTTCAGAAAGAAATAAAGCGACAGAGTACTT
>Ga0256405_10008860_pt1 | contig 14111 bp, 16 predicted proteins | sample RumenRJG_02DNA_FD_189096 | JGI IMG/M metagenome (GOLD analysis project Ga0256405, IMG submission 189096) | Bovine rumen microbial communities from Lethbridge, Alberta, Canada - RJG_02 | ecosystem: Host-associated > Mammals > Digestive system > Stomach > Rumen | place: Canada: Alberta...
AAGGGTAGAAGTGCGTCTACTGCTCTTTTTGTTTTTTAAACTACACTCCCCTATTGAGAGTGTTTTATATATATCATTTTATTTTACAAGGAGGAATGTTATTTTACAACATCACAAGTTCATACGCCTGCACTCGTTGCAGAACACTAAGCACTTGTAGCCAAATCCCGATTGGGAGCTGCAAGTGCTTTTTTATTTTTAAATAAAAAGGAGAAAAAACAATGAAAAAAAATCAAAAATTAAAGAGAAGATGGTACAGGATTTCTGTTGCCGCTATTGTAATGACAGTGCTCAATTTTACAATATCAATTATCGAAGCATTCACAGCACTTTGGTATATGCCGGGCACTCAGGGTTTTGACGAATCGGGAAAAGCATTTGCAATGTTTTTCCTTTCCGGAATGATTTGTGCAATTTGGATGTGGTTTTCTATTGAAACACATTCAAAAATTTGTCAGAAAATTCAAAAAAGTCAAAGCATAAAATCCACCCATTATCGTTCACAAATGAACGATTTAAACGAGGATTTCAGAGCTTGTGCAGAAAGTGCTGAAAACAGGCGCTTTTCAAACCTCTGTTCATTCTTTTTGGAGGAACAGTAAAAATTTATGTAAAGGAGAAAAAATGGAAAAAATAATTTATCAGGATGATGATAATGTTCAGGAAACAAGCGCTGAGGAAACAAGCGCTATGGAAATAATAATAGAAAAACTCAAGAATTCCTCGACAAAGGAATTTGAGCTCACAGGATATGAAACGGACAAATTATCCAAAGAAGATGCAATTACATTGCTTGATTGGGTAATTTACAGTATAAAAAAATGCTGCTCAAAAGAGCAGGCAGAAGATATATTTGAGAGTGCAGGATATGACTTCTCAGATTACAAAATCGACTATGAGTTTCACAAACAAAGATAAAGGAGAATGATTATGTCAACAAGAGTAATCTCAGCGGAAGAAAACACACAGGAAAAAACACAGGTGAAAACACCTGAAAACGAAACTACATCTATAAGCACTGCTGTTAGTGATACTATTCGGGAAAATGAGAGTTCAAAGGCAGAGGTTGAGATAACCGAAATGCCGAACCCTGAATTGACCGTTGTGGAAAACACTCATACAGCTATCCAAGATGAAAAAGACTTACTTCCAAAAGAGGTAAGAGCCAGCGAAGATAAGACTAAGACATTGACAATTCCATCTTATGAGGAATTGAAAAAGTCCGAATTGTATATGCCTATCGTCAGCATTGAAAGTCTGAATGATAGTCAGCTCGCACGGGCTGCGCAAAATAAACTTGCAGCAGAGATGGACGTTAGAACTTTCATCTACTGTTTTATGCACTTTTATTTTTGCAATAACACCGAACTGTGTAAAGAGTTTTTGGTAAAATCAAAAACTCTTTCAAAAGGTATCAAGTACATTACTGATACCTTGAAAAAGAACGCCTCCGGCGGTTCGGTAGGAATCGGTGAAAGCCGAATTATAGAGCTCTTTATTGAGTATCTCCGTCTTGATGACGCCGAGATAGCGGTTAAAGAAGCCGAAGCGAAAGCACTGGCGGAAAAGCAGCGCAAAGAACGTGCCGCTGCCGCTAAGAATAAGACCAAGAAACCTGCAAAGTCATCTAAGGCGAAGAAAGATACTGAAAAATCTTCCAAGCCTAAAGCTAAAGCAAAAAAGGAAAAAGAAGAGCCCAGCGCTCAGATTGACCTTTTTGCTTCATTAGGAGGTATCTAATATGTTACTTCCTAAAAAAGCAAGCTTGCGAAAAGCGGTAAAGCCCCTGTCAGAGCCTCCCAGAGAGGCTCTGGCGTACTTTCAGACCACACGAGGAATAAACCTCGTGGCAGTGTGCAAAACGCTCAGAGTCGAAAATAAGAGGGTTTTTACTATTCTCTTTTATGAGCGTTCAGCCGGTCTTAAATATGCTACCTTCATAAATCGTAGCTTTGAGGTTGTAACCCTTAAAGTTGCACCACCAGTAAAATGGTATAAAACATTTGAAGGTCCTCGCGCAAGGCGGTGGAACTATAAAACGTGGGAGTATGAAGGTGGCGAATCGGCAAAATTAATTAATGTAGGTTCTTATTTTACATACTTCAAAAATGCTCAAAAGGATTACCCTTTTGAGAAAAACAACTTTTTCTCTTGGCTAAAATTAAGAACCGACGCAAAAAAAAGCGTCGATTCTGAGAAAAGAATATATGCCACCAAAGAGAAAAAAAGGAAGATGTTTGAGAGCAGGTTCAATCCTGTAAACAAACGTTTCTTAAAGTGGGCATACAGTTTGTATAACCGCGGAACTTTTGATGTTAATAATCGGTTCAACGGTTATTGTACGGAATGTGGGCACAATTTTATTTCAGAAAGACCGTTAAAACACGGTCAGCCTTTTATCTGTCCTTCTTGCGGCGCACATCTTACAATGTGTTCAATCAAGAAAGCAACAAGGGAAAAGGAATATGCAGCACATTATATTGACCGTGATAAGAACGGCACATTAACTGTAAGGCATTTTCTGATATATAAAAATTATCTCCACGATAAAGCGGAACCCTCATACTTTGAGTATGAGAGGGACACCTTTGATCCCGATGTAAGTGATAACGGAATTTTCCGTTATCATATAAAGCGTTGGGACGGTTATTGGTATAACACCAAGCCATCCCAATATTCAAGGTGGCAGATGAAAAATATCTGTTATATTGGAGCTCCTCTATATAGAGGAAACTTCAAGAAGGTTCTCCTCAATGATAGCGATAGCAGATTCATTCATTCGGCTATTGAATATATGCCGAAAGATTATATGTTAAGGTCAGAGGAGTATTTATGTTCATATTGTCTTGCTCCAACTCTTGTGGAAAAACTGGTTAAAGCCGGTTATTTCTCTGTAGAGGAAGGTACGACCTATAGGGAGTTGAAGGTAAATAAGAATAAAACTCTTAAAGAACTGTTTGCGGATATTACGCCCGAATATAAGCAGTTTATTAAGAGCAAGCGATATTTTTCAATGTCATTACTTGAAAAAGTAAGGCAATTAGTAAAAAACAACGTTAGCATTAATCAGCTTGCGGAGTTTGCTGAAATAGAAAAGCAACATAATAATTATATATCAGACTTTTCTATTGATTTTGCTCTTAACCTTATTGAAAAATTCCGAGTAGCAAACGTTACTCGGACAAAGGCGTTGAACTATCTTAAAGTCAACGACCTACATATGTGGAAAGACTATGTTTCTTCCACTCTTTATGTATTGTGTGATAATAGCGTTAAGAAAAACGCTTTGTTGCCTAAAAATCTCAAAAAAGCCCACGATGATATGGTGAAGGCTGAAAAAGAGATTAGAGATAAGAGGGAAAAAGAAAGAATAGCAAAGCTGGATAAATTTTGTCAAAAGGTCTATCAATTCTTTATGGATAGTGGGCTGGCTGACTATAAAAAAGGCGGCTACGCTATCGTCTTCCCAAAAAACAGAGCTGACTTCATAAAAGAGGGAACTAATTTAAGCAACTGCGTTGGTTCTCACTTTAATTATTTTGAAGAACACGCTCTTAAAAAGGGCTTAATCTTCTTTGTTCGTAAAGAAGATGACATAACACATTCTTATGTCTGTGTTGAAGCCCGAGTTGTTGCGAATAAATTATCCATATCTCAGTGTTATGGGTATGGCAATGACCTTAGATTGGGCGATAAGGAAACGCCCGGAAAAATTGTTAAACCGTTTGCAACAAAATTTGTAGACGAGTTGAACAAAGTTTTAAGATTTAAAAATAATAAATATATTATGCCGACAGCGGCTTAAAGAAAGGACTATAATTATGTCAGAAAAAATGATTTTTACAATTACTACCGAAATCAAAAACGCATTAGAACTGCTTAAGAGAATCGCCTCAAAAAACAAGGCAGGCGGCGCAATGCCTGAAGGTGTTTTGTTTAAGGGCGATAACCTCGCCGCTATGAACGACCTTTTAACTGTGTCGTTCAAGCTGCTACCTTCAGAGTTGGGGCTTACACCTCAGCTTTTTGATGAACCTGAGATTTTACCTATCAAGGCAATTAATGTAATCTTGGATTCCGCTGAGGGAACGGAAATTACAATTTCAGAAGATAAGTGCACATTCCGGATAAAAAAATCCGGTAAGAAAGCAACAGCGAAAATCAGCGGCTTTTCTAAGTCAGTTGTATTCCCGACTATCCCGCCGGTTGAGTATGAAAAAATTGACGAAATTTCCGTCGATTCTTTTATTGATGCGGTAAACGCATCTAAACACGCAATTAGCAGTAACACTGCTAAAATGATTTATACCGGTGTACACCTAATTGCTGATGGCGAAAATCTTATGATGTTCGCCATTGACGGCTATAGAGCTGCCTTATGGTCAACACCATATAAATCAGAAGGAAACTTCCGCTTATCAATACCGGATAAGTGTCTGGATGTTTTAATTCAGGCGCTTTCTAAAACGTCCGGCAAAATGTCGGTTGTACAGACGAAAGTGAAGAACAAAGCTGTCTTCATCGTAAACGGCAACCGAATGGTGATAAGGACTCGACTCCTTGAAGGAAACGTTGTCGAGCACAGTCCAATGTTTGCGGACGGTCAGCACAGATTGATTGTAAACAGGAAATCTCTGATTTCCGTATTAAAGTCAATTACAGTTATCGCCGATGATTCGGCTACAAAGGATAAAATGCTTATTACCTATGGTAACGACAACATTAATCTGAAATACTCCTGCGCTACAGCGGAATATGAGGAAAATGTTTCTGCTAAAGGAGGAAATGCTGAATCCGAAGTAAAAATGGGAATGAACCTTCGCTTTCTGCTCGATGCGCTTAACGCGATTAAAACAGAAAACGTGTCGATAGACTATAAAGGTTCGGAAAATCCCATCCGAATTACGGCTATATCCGATGATGATACTGCTACAACAGTTCATCAGTTGTGCGTACCGATGCGCATTACTGAGTAATTACTAATTCAGCCGTTCTTTTTGAACGGCTGAATAAATTAAGGAGGTAAATATGTATCAACTTATAGAAATACTTGGACAAAAAGCTCTCTTTTCAAATAGCCGGATTTCCAAAAGTGACATTCCTGAAGGAATGTACCGTTATGATTTTCGCGAAGATGGTGATAATTATTTTGCTACTCTTGAAAAAGATGTAGTTGTAAATTATTCCGGTTCAATTATTACTACCGAATCTATTGATTTAGGGGAATCTGGCTATATTGAACTTGATAAAGATTCTTCACCAAACTTTTTGGGTGTAGATTGTCCTTTACAAGTTTACATAGATTGCTGGAAAGGGGAGTTTTTATGTTAAGCATAATCAGCGGCAATGACGCTGTTTTTCTGCCGGGTAAGATTCACGGCTGCGAAGAACAGCTCTATGTAATCTATCTCAACGAAAATGCTAATGACGGCAATAGTAGTTTTGAGATTGAAATTCTCGACGCGCCTCGTATTCTGAAATGTTTTTCAGATGTAAATGGCAATGTTGAGGACTTTTTTGGCAATCTTCCTGATTATTATCACGGGGAGTGGAAATACTGCAATAAGGGTGACAGTGATTTTGATGAACTCTACGAGGCTTATCAAAACGCTGACTTTATTGTTGGTAGAGACGGTAACCCATTTGAGGAAATGATATTCCTCGTAAAATGGGCTATTTCAAAAATTACAAATTAAAGGAGTACTTATATGACAACATATATAACAAACGAAGAAAGACACACACTTATGTGTGCGGCTAACCTTAGCACACAACTCAATGCTTTGTGTCTTGCCTTGAAAAATAGCGTTATTGATCGCTATTTTGAGGATGAATATATCGTAGATATATCGAACATTGAAGTCCGATACTGTCGTGTTCGTAATGGGTATCTCATGGACCTAAACGATGGCGATAATTATTGCCTTGCCCGTGAAGAAGAACGCGTTGGAACAGATGCGTTTATCAACTACAACAATAAAGGTCGTTACAGAGCGTATTTCCATATAACGGGCGACACGTGGGTAGGACTTGATGTAAGAACAGCAGAAGATTAGTATCAAAAAAAAGGAGTCGGCACTTGCCGACTCCTAACTATATAAGGAGGACAGTATGTCTAAGAATAATAATCTTACCGATTTCGGTAAGAAAATCGGCGGCGCTCGCAAAGATTTGTGGGCAAGCAGAGGACTTTATGTTTCTGACTTAAACGAAATGAACGAGAGAGAAGCCAATAAGTATGTTGTCAAAGACAACATTTGGAAACGCCCAAACTATGAAGCCCTCGCAAAAGAGGGTATTCCTACTGAAATCTTATATTTCAGGAATGAAATCAGGAAGGCTATAAGCCCTAAACCCAATTTCTTCTATTATGACGGTGACAAAGAGCGTGGTCGTAAAGACTACATTGAAACCGTCAGATTAATAGAAAAGCTTTGCAACAACCTTAAAACAACTGACGATGTTATGCGGTTGTTTGAACAGCTATATCTTAAAAATGGGTTTATGGAAGAAGCCGATTACGGCTACAGATACACATTAAAAGGGCGTCACAATCCCGCCATAACCGATAAATTATATCGGTTGGTGAGGATTTCATCAGAGGAATATTTCTTGTATCATTACAAGAGGAAAGCCTCTAAAGAGCAGTTTGCTGTAGCAAAAGCAGATAAACTGCCTAAAGGGGTTGAAATACGTTTTAATGACGGTTCTGGGTATTCGAGAACCGGAGATTGGCGTGACAACACATATTATGTCACTCTAAAAAACAGGATATTGGAAATAAACTTCTCAACGAAGGATGAAGCATTTAAATGGGCAAAAGCCAATGCTTCAAATATTTCCGAAAAGAAGAAAAAATTTACGCCCCCTCAGCTCGAACATATTGAGCGCACAGGTCCGAACTATCGGGCAGGTGTTGAGATAACCGGAGACGATTATCTTAGCACCTTCCAATTTAGAGGCGGTGAGTTCGGAAACTGGCTGAATCAAAACGATAGGCAGACCTCAATGAATATGGGGTTTGAAGCCTTAAAAGATTTAGCTAATGCGCTTCATATTTCAGACTTTGACATCGCTTTAAGCGGTACTCTCGCGATTGCTTTTGGTGCGAGAGGGCGTGGTAAAGCGGCTGCTCATTATGAACCGTTACGGAAGGTCATTAACCTTACCAAAATGCACGGTGCAGGCTCTCTCGCTCACGAGTGGTGGCACGCGCTGGACGATTATCTCGGTTCAACTGTAGCAACAAGTTCAAATTTTCTTTCTGATATTTCGTATAAATATCAGCCAATGAAAAAACTTATGGATGCTATTTCGGTTCGCAAAGAAACCGAAGAAGAAGCCAAAGCAAGACAGGAAAGAAGTAAAGAGGCTTTTAAAAAGGCTGACGAAAAACTTGTGGCAACCGCCGAATCTTGGATTGATTATTATATAAAAAAGATTAAGGAGAAGTGTCCTCAATCAGATTATGATGTCAATGATTGTGAAAGAACGTGCGGCAATATTAAAAAAGCGTTTCTTAAGGGCGATGAAAGCTCTGTAGCAGACCTTAACTTGTTACATAAAGATGTAACAAAGCACGTCATTCCCAAAAAAGGCAGAGATACCCTTACTTACTTTGTTCAAGCAATTAACAGAAAAAATAAAAAGTCTGAAAGTAACGGCAGTAAATTAAATATTCGTTATACACAGACTGATTATTTTAAGAACTCAAAGAAGATGGATAGTATTTACCAAAAAGACGGTGATTACTGGGTTTGCAATAAGGAGCTAACAGCCCGCGCTTTTGCGTGTTATATTAAAGATAAGCTGGCTTATAAGTCAGATTATTTGGTAGGACACGCTGAATCAGCTATTTCGTTGGATTCTGATTCGGAGGGCAATCCTATTATTATCAAGGCTTTCCCGGAAGGAGAGGAAAGAAAAGCAATCAATGAAGCTTTTGATAACCTTTTCTTAAATCTCAAAAAGGATGGGTACTTGAACCACAACAATAAGGTTAAACCTATCGAAAAATCTTATACGGACTTTTCAAATGCAGTTCAACTGTCTATTTTTGAATTGCTATCAACACCTATTTAATGATGAATTATGGGGTTGGCTCTATTTATTTCTGAGCCAATCCCTCTATTCTCTTGAAAACAAATTAAAATAATGATATAATAAAAGAAAGAAGGGCATAATGTTAAACGAAGAAATAAGAAAAATTGTCATGGGATTTCGACCTATAGATGATGATTTTATGAACATTATATTTTCCGAAAACACGCCGCTTGTTGAATATGTTATTCGTGTCATTCTCAATAAAAACGACCTTGTTATTGAAAGCAGCAAAACACAAGTTGACACACATCATATCGGTTCTCGAAACATAACCTTTGACGTTCTTGCAAAAGACAGTGCAGGAAATAAATATAACATTGAAGTTCAGCGCTCGAACTCAGGAGCCGATAAAAAGCGTGCGAGATTTCATTCAGCGTCTATTGATGTGAATTCATTAGAAAGCGGACAATCGTTTAAGAAACTTATAGATTCATATATTATTTTTATTACCGAAAATGATGTCTTAAGAGGTAATAATCTTATTTATCATATTGAACGTAGTATTACAGAAACAGGTAAAAAATTCAATGACGGAGCGCATATAATTTACGTGAATGCTTCATATAATAACATTGATAGCGAACTTGGTAAACTGGTTCACGACTTTATGTGCAAACAATCAAATGAAATGTTATGTAAACCATTAGCAGAAGTTACTTATAAATATAAAAACACACCAGAAGGAGTTGAGCATATGTGTAAGGCAGTGGAAGAGTACGGACAAAAAAGAGAAAACATTGGTTGTCAAAAAGGAATCATCAGTACAATAAAAAAGCTCTTGAAGAAAGGCGTACTATCCAACAAGGAAATCGCCGAAGCAATGGATATGTCTGAAGAATCAATCAATGAGATTGCTTCACAAATTAATTAAAAAAACAACCGCCCAATTACGGGCGGTATTTTTTTGCCAAAAATCTCCGACACGTGTCGGAAACTTTTTGTTTCAATAAAAAAGCAACTATCAAATTAATGATAGTTGCTTTATAAAACTAATATGTTATTTATGCACCTACAGTTGAAAGAACGGTGTTGAGAAAATCGTCGTGTAGAGCACTGCCCTTTTCGTTAAGCTTTAAGTATTCCAGCGGCTGACACTCTTCTTCAACCTTGTTGGGAATATACATTACCGATGAAAAAACTCTCTGGTCTTCAAATAACCTTTTCACTTTTTGTCTGGAATATTGTCTGCTTAACTTTAAATGATGTATGCAATACTGTTCAATTTCAGAGGGACGACATTCCTCTTTTTCTTTTACAAAATGGATAATAGAAAAATCCAACAATGTGAACTTATACTTTGAATCCTTCATTTATCATCACCCCTTTATAATTCTAATAATAATTTAATAATGGCTATAGCTTTTGAATTAACATATATTTCTATGTCTGAATTATCTGATTCCAATAATTCAAGCGGTATATTAGTGTTTTGAAACACTAATATAGGATCGGGTTTCGTCTTACGGTCAAAGCCAATAGAAAATTTCCCTTCTATATTAAATGCTCTTTTTAGATTATTTGTTATATAGCACGTAAAGTATTTTCCTTCGTTTGCTTTAAAATCATTGATATAAGAATCTTTTATAACGACGCTGTTAGCAAAACAGTTAGCTAAAAAGAAATGCCTTAACTCGCAATCCTCAACGATAGATATGTTTTTGAAATGACATCCAGAAAAACTTAGATTTGATAGGAAAGATTTTTTTATAATGATATTCTCAAATACACAATCATTAAAATTAACCTGTATTATTGAGTTTTCTATAATGTAGAAATCTTTGAAAATACAATTATTGTAATTTAACAAACTGTTCTTTGGACGTATAGAAGAATTAACACTGTTCAGAAATTCAGATTTGCTTACATTTCTAAGCATATTTTCACCTTCTTATGCGTTATTGTGCTTATAATATATTAAATATCATACCTCTGCACAGTGTTTTTGTCAACTTCCTCAGCGATACATCTTATGTTATACTTTCCGTCGCCGATTTCGTCGCCAAAAGATATGTTGTGTATAATAAATACTTTATCATTACTTGTGAACAAAGAACCTCTGATTGATTGACCGGAACGATTGATACCGACAAAATCGCTTATCTGACCTTCTATGCGGTCTTCTGTTTCCAAGGTAGAATCAGTTTCAATGCTATTGTCGTGTTCATCTTCGTGAGAGTCATTCTGAGAATTTATTTCTCTATTCTCTAAATGGTTTGTATCAGTTGTGGCTGTTTCTACAGCCGGGGTAGCCCCAACACTTTCAGATTCACTTTCTTGTTCTTTAGGAAAGTCAGAAGTGTCGTCCGAAACGTCGTCTTTACCAAGTTTTGATGAAATAGGTTCAAGTGGTGTGTTGCCGTCGGTATTTGAATTTTCAGTTGGAGCAGCAGTAATAGGCTTTTCATCATTTACGGGTTTTTCCTCAAATTCTGACATATCGCCTTTGTATTCTGTCCAATCATTAGCAGCGGCATAGGTATCAAGGTCAGCTTGTGCTTGCCTCTTTTCTTTTCTAAGTGGGCACGAAACTGTGACTATGCTCATTGGTTTAATACCGTATCCCATTAAATGAATAGCATATTTTCCATCTGAATTTGAGTCAACATAATATACTGTGTTGTGAACATCAACATAACGAGTGTCTTTTACATTCTGAGAAATTATATATTTGCGTTGGTTGATTTCACTTTGTTGCCTTTCTATTTCAGCAACAAGCTGACTTGTTCTATTTTTAAATTCTTCATATGAGATTTTACCTTCACTTAGAAGTTCAATATCTTCTTCTGCTGCGTGTTTTTGTAATGCTCTCATTCTTTCAACAGATCTTGTTGAAATACTGAGAACACGAGATATGTAATCGTTTAGGTCTTTGTTTTTTATATCCGTTTTAGCTTTTTTCAATAAGGTCTCAAGTTCAACAAATGCTGAAAATAGTTGCTCATTAGTAAGGTGCCTTATCTGTAGATTTTCTAAAAATAAATCAATTTCCGACTCTATTTCACTCTTTTCATTATCAATAAAAGCCGGAATTCTTCTAAACCCATTCAACATAAAAGCGCGAGTTCTGCGTTCGCCGGAAATGAGAAGGTATTTTTTTCCTTCATTTTCATTACTATTAATTCGTTTTACGTGAATTGGGTTTCTTAAATCGTGAGCTTCAGGTATTGAATCAGCTAATTCCTTTATGCTTGATTCTGTGTCATATTTACGAAAGCTCTTGTTTTTAGGATTGATTTTAATATCATCAACCAATATCTCTCGTACAACATATTGATCAGCTTTTACGGTTGCATTTTTTACTAACTGTTCTTGATAGTTAACATCACCGAACGGGGATATCCTTTTTCTATTTGCCATTTTATTCACTCCATTTCATTTAATCTCGCAAGGAATTCATCTGTAAATTTCTTAAAAGCTACATTGAGACGCTTGCATTTTCTCGTTTTCTTTCTGTAATCCGGTATTGTCAGATTTTTTTCAAAAGTGTCAGGACAATCTTTACTATATGGTAATATGGTATGAAAGCAGTATAAATATTTGCTATCCTGCATTTTCTTAACAATATTATTTGCTATCTCAGTTTTTTGATAGTTATTGATTAGCACACCTACGTAGAAGTTTTCTTTTTGAATGGTTGTAAGCAATCCGATATTTTGTAAAGTTGTTCCAATACATTCTGTTGACTGCTTATCTGGTTTAATGACAATGAGATATTTATTGCAAATATTGTAAAAGTTCGATAAAGCAGTAACACCTTCTTGCGGACAATCGCAGATTACATAATCATAATCCATAATTCTGTCAGACTCCATTATGGCTTTTCTTAATAATAGCTCTGGTTCGTCTAAGAAATGGTTTTTTACATCAAGTTCAGATATTCCCGAAAAAGAAGGGATAATATCTATTAAAAATGGTTTTTTATACGGTGGACCATAATTAAAAGAATAATGATAAATAGCCTCATCAAAGTTACAGTTGCCAACTAAAATATCATAAAGATTTTTATTTGACTCTTTGTACACTCCGAGGTGTTTTGAAGTTGTTGAATTATCGTCACCGTCGATTATTAGAACACGGTTATAATAATCACTATACTTACTTCTCTTCTTCATAGAGAGAATAGCCGCTAAATTTAATGCAACTGTACTTTTGCCAATTCCACCCTTTTGCAAGGTAACGGCTATAAACTTTGGTTGTTTTTTCATTAAACATCCTCCTTTTATGCTACATTGAATTGTGTTCGCTTGCTTTTTGCCTCTTTATCCAATTTTAATAACTTGATAATGCCGATATTATTATCAGCAAATATGTTATTTAACCCATTCTTCTTTGCAATCGGAATAAGAAACCTATAAAAGAGTTTGAGTGCGTTTTGATATTCACGACATATATTGTTTTTATAGCTGATTCCTAATTTCATTGCGATAACTTCGTTTGAAAGGTTTTTCTTATTAAAATGTTTCATTTTGAGAACTCTATATGCGATATATATTGAAGCATATTTATCTATATTTTTTTTAAAATCGTCCGATCTGGTAAGATGTTGTATTTTATAATATGTTCTTCTTATAACTTTTTTATAAGTGGCAACAATATTAATTGTATCTTCTAATGAAACCGAACGATTCTTAAAAGCAGCATATATCGTTGGTTCGGCGTTATTAATTAATGCCGAGAATTCTTCTTTTGATAATTCGCTAAGGTAGCAGATATATTTGTAGTGTTCAAGTAATATCTTAGTTTGTAAAAGCGGCTTTTGTTCACGAATTTTTGACATTAAAAAACACCTCCTGTCACACATTCGTGAACAGAAGGTGAAAATATTTATTTGTAACTATATTGACAATTTTGTAATATTTTGATAAAATCAAAATTACGTTCTTTTCCTCGTTACATTCACATTAAGACTAATCATAGATAGCGAGGGATATTATAATGTGTTTAGAACGAGATTTAAGAACATACTTACAATTTTATAAGCGGCCGGAATTAAAACAAACATCTTATGATACTATTTTAAGAACGGCTGAAAATATGATTATTCCTTTTCTCGGTTCTTCTGAGACTTCAAAAATCACTTCATTTGATGTGATTGAAGTTATGAATAAGCTCCGATATGAAAAGAATTACTCCTATTATTCGCTTAAAAGAACAAGAGATTTGCTGAACTCGTTTTACGAATTTGCTGTTTCTGAGAAATTAGCGGAAAGAAATGTAATTGAGACAGTTCATTGTAAAAACACTGAAGCAAGTTCAAAAAAGATTCCGCTGTTCTTTACATTAAATGAGATAAAGAGATTTTCAGCAGCAGCATTAGAGCAGAAGACGAATGGTGAATATGCTCGCTTTTATGGTCCGCTTATGCTTGTTTATCTTCACACTGGTTGTAGATTAGGCGAATTATTAGCATTAAAGCGGGAAGAAGACTTTGATAAAAAGTCAAGAAAGATAGTCATTCATTCAGACATTGAGCAAATAAGCAGAATTGGTGCTGACGGGGAGAGAAAAGGTGGTTGTAAAATAATACACCAAGAATCCCCTAAAACCAAATCATCAAACAGAACGCTTTATCTTAATGATACATCTCTTAATATTCTGAACTATTATTATTCAGAATCAAAGATTAGAAATTGCGAGTACTTAATTCCACCTTTTAAGAAAGGTAACTTATCCGCAAGTCCTTCATCAGTCCAAAGTACATTCACTGCTATTTGTAATAAGGCAGGTATAAGCAAGCATAAAGGTATTCATACATTGCGACATACGTTTGCAACACATCTTTTCAAAAATGGTGTTGATATAAAAACAGTAAGTGCGTTAATGGGACACGCATCTGTTAGAATTACGTATGACATTTACTGCCATATTATAGAAGAAGAATTACCGGATGTAGTTGGCATTTTAGATGAAGTATTCAGTTGATTATGCTTATGAGAAAAACGCATACGAAACTGCAAAACTCTGATGCGGCGGTTCAAATCCGCCTGTCGCCTCCATAACAAATTTTT
>Ga0256405_10008862_pt1 | contig 14109 bp, 13 predicted proteins | sample RumenRJG_02DNA_FD_189096 | JGI IMG/M metagenome (GOLD analysis project Ga0256405, IMG submission 189096) | Bovine rumen microbial communities from Lethbridge, Alberta, Canada - RJG_02 | ecosystem: Host-associated > Mammals > Digestive system > Stomach > Rumen | place: Canada: Alberta...
GTCAGATCGGGAAATTCCGGCCGGAAGCTCACGGTCTCAAGCGGTGTGAGGATCCCGCGCTCCCCGTCCCAGTCCATGACGGTCAGGGAGGAGGCCATTTCGGACAGCACATACAGCGTCCTCCCGTCCGGGGAGAAGATCCCGTGGCGCGCGCCGTGGCCTGCCGGGACGTTTGCCTTCGACACGAGGGTCATGTCCCGGTCGTATACAAACACCGCGTCCAGGCCAAGATCGCAGACCAGCACGAACCGTTTGTCCGGGGAAAGAATGCACTGGTGACAGTGGGGTCTCTCCTGCCGTCCCCGGTCCGGACCCAGCGCCCCGTCCTCCGGGACCCGGTGCTCCGTCAGGGACGTCCCGTTCCCATGGATATGAAGCACGCTCCCCGTGTGGTAGTTGGCGCCGTATACGTCCTCCCCCTCCGCGGAGAAATGGCAGAAGGACACGCCCTGAGCGGGGAAGGGTCCTCTCAGCCGCCGCCCGGACAGCAGGGAATACTCCGCGTAGGCCTCCCCGGCCTCGGGATCCCGCACCGCCGCGGCGATACGTCCGTTCCGCAGGGAGCACCAGCCGGGAGAGGGCATGGACACCCGTCCGAGCTCCGTCAGATCGCCGTTCTCCTCCAGTCCGAAGAGGACCGCGCCTCCCTCCGGCACGCAGGACGCAATATAGAATTCCGCACAGAAGGTCTTTGTCATACCAGCTCCTCCATCCGTTCCCCGGCACACTCGGCCATGCGGCTCAGAAGATCCCGCTCCAGCTCCAGCAGATCGTAGATCCCGTCCTCCGACAGCACGCCCCGGGGCAGCTCGTCCGGAGAGGGAAGCAGTCCCGCCTCGTCGTCCTCGAAGTCCTGCCGCCAGTCCGCGCCTTCATAGTACGCAGCCAGCTCCCGGAAATCCGCCCGGGCCAGGTCGTAGCCGTCCAGCGCCGCCGTCATGGCCGAGAGGGCCTCCACCGCCCGACGCATCCGCTCCTCCATCTCCCGGATCCGCCGGGTCTGCTCGTCTCTGTCCATTTCGTCCGTCTCCTTCCGTCAAAGCTCCGCGCCGCAGAGAAGCAACTTGGTGATATACAGGGCCGCGCCCTCGTTCTGCAGGTTGTAGGCCAGGGGCAGGGGCTCCCCGATGCCGGCCGCCACACAGCTGACGGAGCAGTTGACGGTCAGGGTGCGCCCCGTGCCGATCTCCCCGGAGGTCAGCCGGGAGTATACCGCGTTGATGAGCCCGCCGTGGGTGACGCCGATGACGGTGCGCCGCCCGGACACGTCCAGCATATCGTCGATGGCCGTCAGCATCCGGGCCGCCGCCGCCGGGACGCTCTCCACGTTGCCCGCCTGCTTCTCGCCGCCCGGAAAAAGCTGTTTCCGTTCCGCCAGAGTCAGGCCGGAGAGGGAGCCGTAGTCCCGCTCGATCAGGGAGCCCAGCACGGCAGGCTCGCCGATGCCGAGGGTTTCGGTGATATACCTGGCCGTGTCCGCCGCCCGGGAGAGGGGGGAGGTGCAGACCGCGGGGAAGGACACCCCGTTTTTGCGGGTACCGGCGATGACCCGGGCGATACCCGCGGCCTGAGCCCGTCCCGCTTCGTTGAGGGGCACGTTTTCCCGCCCCTGCAGGCGTTTGATGAGATTCCAGTCGGTCTGGCCGTGACGGATCAGGCAGACAAGGACCCTTCCTTCCAGAAGATAATGGGCCGCCAGCTGAGGGCTGACGAGAATATACGGAGATGTGGGCAGGACCCTGCCGTGTCTGAACTGACTCAAGGGAGCACCTCGCAGAGAGAAAACAATCGCACGATATATTATACTCCCCCGTCTGCCCGCTGTCAAGAGAAACTCCGCACCCCGGGAGGGCTCCGCGGAGGGAAAAAGAAAAAATCCGGAAGCCGTAGCTGACTTCCGGAAAATGCGCATGGGGGAAGGGGAGGATTTACGGTTCGAGATCCTCATCCTCTTCGTCCAGATCGTCCTCGTCGTCGTCGATGAGAGGCTTGTGGCAGTTGGGGCAGATGACGTCCTCGGGGTTGACCGTGTCGTCAAAATAGACCTTGCCGCCGCAGTTGGGGCATTCGGCGCAGTAGAACTCCTCCTCGCCGTCTTCTTCCTCGTCCTCATCACCGTCGTCGTCGAGATCCAGATCGTCGTCCTCTTCGTCGTCCTCGTCGTCGTCGAAGAAGCGGTGGTGACGACCGCAGCGGCCGCAGCAGCCTTCGTCGTCGTCCTCTTCGTCGTCTTCGTCCTCGTATACGAATTCCTCCACGTCGCCCAGGTCGTGATCGATCTCGTCCAGATAGTCGTTCACGGTGTCCATCTGCTCCGTCAGGGAATCCACCTCGGCCGCCAGCTTGCCGCAGAGATCGGCCAGCGCCGCGATGATCTTGCCCTCCGGCGTGGTGACGTCGAGGTTCGAGCCGTCGATGAGCCCCTTGATATAGGAGCTGGTTTCCTTCGTGGTCATGAGGTTTCTCCTTTCAAAGACGCGGCGGACCGGAGAGCGGGATCCCCGGCCGCGGGCGTGTTGTTGGACTGTGTTTCGGCGGATTTACGCTCTTTCGAGATATTCGCCGGTTCTGGTGTCGATCTTGATGATGTCGCCCTGATTGATGAAGAAGGGAACGCGGACAGCCGCGCCGGTCTCCACGGTAGCGCCCTTGGAGGAGCCGGTAGCCGTGTCGCCGCGGACGCCGGGCTCGCAGTCGGTGACCTCCAGCTCGACGAACATGGGGGGCTCGACGGCGAAGGGCTTGCCCTGGTAAGAGCGGATGGTGCAGATCATCTCTTCCTTGACGAACTTGAAGTTGTCGCCGATGAGGTCCTTGCCGATGGGCTCCTGCTCGAAGGTTTCCTGATCCATGAAGTAGTACAGGTCGCCGTCGTTGTAGAGATACTGCATTTCGCGGCGGTCGATGCGCGCGTCGTTGTATTTGTCGGTGGGGGAGAAGGTCTTTTCAACCACCGCTCCGGTGATGACGTTTCTCAGCTTGGTGCGAACGAAGGCCGCTCCCTTGCCGGGCTTGACGTGCTGGAACTCGATGACCTGCATGACCTGTCCGTCCATATCGAAGGTGATGCCGTTTTTGAAATCGCCTGCTACAACCATTGTCGTGTGTTCCCGGAGAGATCCCGGGATACGCTCCTTTCCGTTTGTCGGTGTTGTGGTTACAATACGCTTTATTATATCGGATTTTCGCCCCGTTTTCAAGGGGTCTGGAAAAGAAATTTGGGAAAACCGGCTGATTTCTGAAAACTTTTCCTTCCGGAGGACGGGGCGGAGGACTTTTTTCGGGAAATTCAGAACAGGTGTTTACAAATCTCCCGGATTATGGTATACTGTTGTCGGAAGAGCGGGCCGGCGCCCCGTCGTGACGGAAGGAGTCGGCTGACAGTATGGACGGAAAGGAACGGTATTATGCAGAACGAACTGGAACCGAAGGAAAAGCAGGTCTATGATTATATAAAGGAAAACATCCGCAGAAACGGCTACGCGCCCTCCATCCGCGACATCTGCGGCGCGCTGGGGATCCGCTCCACCTCCACGGTCCACACCTGTCTGGACCGGCTGGAGAAGAAGGGGTACATCCAGAAGGAGAACGGCAAGAGCCGCACCATCCGCATCGAGGGACTGAGCGGCGGAGATCCGGCGGCGGAGGACGAGCGGCTGTCGGTGCCGGTCATCGGACGGGTCACCGCGGGCGAGCCCATCCTGGCGCTGGAGAATTACGAGGGCTTCGTCCACTATCCCAAATCCATGCTGCCCATGCCCGCGGGACCCCTCTTCGCTCTGAGGGTCCGGGGGGAGAGCATGATCGAGGCCGGCATCATGGACGGGGACATCGTCATCGTGGAGCAGACCGCGGACGTGGAGAACGGGGACATCGTGGTGGCGCTCATCGAGAACGAGGCCACGGTGAAGGTCTTCTACAAGGAGAACGGCCACTACCGCCTCCAGCCCCGGAACCGCACCATGATGCCCATCATCGTGTCCCGCCTTTCCATCCTCGGAAAGGTGGCGGCCAGCATACGGTACTACTGATCCCGGTCTCTGCGCCGGAGAATCCCGATACAGGAGGACAGAGAACATGAAGCCCATTCAGGTAGGTCTTGTCGGACTGGGACGCGCCGGATCCGGCATGCACTTTCACGAGCTGAAGGGACGGCAGGACAAGTTTCACTTCGCCGCCGTCTGCGACATCATCGGGGAGAGGACCGAGCCCTTCGTGAAGGAGTTCGGCTCGACGCCCTATACCCGGTATGAGGACATGCTGGCGGATCCGGCCGTGGAGCTGGTCACCATCGCCACCCGGTCCTGCGACCACTTCCGGCACGCGAAAATGGCGCTGGAGGCCGGCAAGGACGTCATGGTGGAGAAGCCCTTCTCCATGAAGTCCGCCGAGGTGCGGGAGCTGATCCGCCTGGGATCCCAGCCCGCCGGTCCCCATCTCTACGTCCGGCACAACCGGCGGTTTGAGCGCGGCTTCGAGCTGGCGCAGGAGATCGTCGACTCCGGAAAGCTGGGACAGGTCTACGAGATCCGCCTGACCCGCAACGGCTATCAGCGGCGCAACGACTGGCAGACCCTGTCCGAGTTCGGCGGCGGCCAGCTTCTGAACTGGGGCCCCCATATCATCGACCACTCCCTGCGGTTCTGCGGCGGCGACTACGTGAAGCTCTATTCCGAGCTGCGCCACGTGGCGGCGGCGGGCGACTGCGAGGACCACATCAAGATCGTCTTCACCGGCGTCAACGGCCGGATCGTGGACATGGAGATCTCCGGCGGCGTCGCGCTTCCCACGCCGGAATATCTGATCTACGGCTCGAAGGGCTCCCTGGTGTCCGGAGGCGGGAAGTTCCATCTCCGGTATCTGGATCCGGACGCGGAGCTCTCCCCCGTGACGGCCGATCCGGAAACCCCGGGCTCCGGCAAGGGCTTTGGCAATCCGGAGAAGCTGGTGTGGAAGGAGGAGGACGTGGAGATCGGCGGAGAGGGCACGGACCGCATCTGGGACGCTCTCTACGAATCCATCCGGAACGGAAAGGCGTTCCCCGTGACCCTGGAGCAGGCCGCCCGCGTCATCGACGTGGTGGAGGAGGTCAAGTGGGGCACGATATTTGAGAATAAATAAGGAGGCATTTGCATCCTCCTCCGCAGTCGGGACAGGAATGTCCCGACATGGCTGATTCCGTGCAGCGTATAGTTCTGCAGAGGCGAAGCCTTTGCTTTAATAAAGGAGTTTTTGCTATGGCAAACGACATCATCAAGGGCATGGGCTTCCATCACGTGGCCCTCAAAACCGCCGATCTGGACGCCTCCATCGCGTTCTACGAAAAGCTCGGCATGAAGTTCTACACCTCCTGGGGCGAGGGAGACGGCCGCATCGCCATGATGGACTTCGGCGACGGCGGGATCCTGGAACTGTTCGCCGGCGGAAACGGGGAGGAGCAGGCCAATCCCCGGTACATCCACTTCGCCCTGAAGGTGGACGACGTGGACGGGGCTTACGCCAAGGCCATCGAAGCAGGCGCGAAGCCGAAATCCGCCCCGAAGGTGGTCCCCCTCGATTCGAAGCCGGTGAAGCTCACCCTGAACTGCGGCTTCGTCTACGGACCCGACGGGGAAGAGGTGGAGTTCTTCCGCATCCTGAAGGCTGAATAAAAAAGGAGATTTCACAATGCTGGCAACGCTTGTATTCGTGGACGTGGTTCCGGGCATGGAGGACGCCTTCGCCGAAATCACCGCCTACAACCATGAGAATTCCCGGAAGGAGCCCGGCAACGTGCGCTTCGACGTGCTCCGGGACAACAGGAATCCCTCCCAGTTCGTGCTGTACGAGGTCTACCGGGACGAGGCGGCCGCCGCTGCCCACAAGGAGACGGAGCACTACAAAAAGTGGAAGGAGACCGTGGCGCCCATGATGAACACCCCGCGCCGCTCCATTCCCACCACTCCCCTCTGCTTTGACTGAGCGGATCCTCCCGCGGACAGGCTCCCCCCTTCCGCGGGATTTTTTCCTGTGCGGCGGTCTGAACCTGGCCCGGTCCCTGCTGGGAAAGGTGCTGGTGCGGCGGGAGGGGGACCGGATCTCCTCCTGCGTCATCACGGAGACGGAGGCGTACATGGGGGTGACGGACCGGGCGTCCCATGCCTGGGGAGGGAGGCGGACGGCCAGGACCGAGACCATGTACCGGGCGGGCGGCGTCTCCTACGTGTATCTGATCTACGGCCTCTACGCCTGTATGAACGTCACCGCAGCCCAGGAGGGAAATCCGGAGGCCGTGCTGATCCGGGCCGGGGAGCCGCTTTCGGGGCGGGACGTCATGCTGGAGCGGCTGAAGCGGACCTCCCGGGCGAAGAAGACCGTGTTTCCGGAGTCCCCGGAGGGATGGAGCGAGGAGGAATGGGCCGGCCGGCTGAGAGGTCCCGGACGCCTCTGCGCCGCCATGGGCATCACCCGGGCGGACAACGGGCGGGAATTGTTCTCCGATCCGGATTTTTATCTGGCGGAGGGGTGCGAGGTCCCGAAAACCGTTCTGACCGGTCCCCGGATCGGCATCGACTACGCCGGGGAGGACCGGGACCGTCCCTGGCGGTTTGTCTGGGACCGCGAGGCGGATCTGTCCGGGGAGTGATCCCGCGGGAGGTCCGCTTTTTCCGGTCCTTCGGTTTTTCGACATGTTTCTTGTGGTTTTCTCCAAAAGTCTCCCATTGATAAAAAATAAAATTCACAAATCCGGCAAAATGTACTTGCAAAACCGGGTTGCGTATTGTATAATATCCTTGGGAAAGGATGGTATTGCCATGACAGAGAAAACCGTTCCCGGGAAGACTGCGGAGGACAATCTCCCCGCGTATCTCTTTCACCAGGGAACCAATTATACAGCGTATCAGTATCTCGGGTGCCACCGCCTCGAGGGTGAGGACCCGTGCCGGACAGCCTTCCGCACCTGGGCGCCCAACGCGAAGGCCGTCTCCCTCGTTTCCGACTTCACCGGATGGGAGAAGGGCGCTCCCCTCAGCCGCATCACGGATGGAGGCGTCTGGGAGATCGTCGTGGAAAGCGAAGAGCCGCTGGACGGCAAGTTCTATAAATTCGCCCTGACCGGAGCCGACGGAGTCACGCGCCTCAAGGCCGACCCGTATGCCTTCCAGTCCGAAACCCTGAAAAAGACCGCCTCCATCGTGCGGGACATTTCCGGCCACACGTGGAAGGACGCGAAATGGCTGGCGAAGCGGTCCGCCACGGTCTGCCCCAAGCAGAGAGGGTTCAAGCCGAAGGTCAGCCACTTCTACTCCGCGCCCCTCAACATCTACGAGGTCCATCTGGGCTCCTGGCGCACGGAGGACGGGCTCAGCACCGCCGAGGGAGAGCACTACCTGAACTACCGGGACATCGCCGACCGGCTCGCTCCCTATGTAAGCGAAATGGGTTACACCCACGTGGAGCTGCTGCCCGTGATGGAGCATCCCTTCGACGGCTCCTGGGGCTATCAGATCTGCGGCTACTACGCTCCCACCTCCCGCTACGGCAGCCCCGAGGACTTCCGCTATTTCGTGGAGACCCTCCATGAGTACGGCATCGGCGTGATCCTGGACTGGGTGCCGGCGCATTTCCCGAAGGACGCCCACGGCCTCTACGAGTTCGACGGTCAGCCCCTGTACGAGTATCAGGGCCGCGACCGGATGGAGAACCGGGGCTGGGGCACCCGCTATTTCGACGTGGGACGCCCCGAGGTCCAGTCGTTCCTTGTGTCCAACGCCCTGTTCTGGCTCCGGGAGTACCACGCGGACGGACTGCGCATCGACGCCGTGGCCGCCATGCTGTATCTGGACTACGACCGGGAGCCCGGCGAGTGGATCCCCAATTCCGAGGGGAACAACCACAACCTGGAGGCCATCGCCTTCTTTCAGAAGCTGAACACCGCCGTCTTCGCGGAGTTTCCGGACGCCCTCATGATCGCGGAGGAGTCCACCGCCTGGCCCATGATCACCAAGCCCGTCTCCGAGGGAGGGCTGGGCTTCAACTTCAAGTGGAACATGGGATGGGCCAACGACGTGTACGACTACATCGCCACGGATCCCGTCGCGCGGAAGTACGTCCACAACAAGCTGACCTTCCCCATGATGTACGCCTTCAGCGAGAACTACATCCTGCCGATCTCCCACGATGAGGTGGTCCACGGGAAGAAGTCCCTGGTGGACAAGTGCTTCGGGGAGTACGACGACAAGTTCGCAAACATGCGGACCCTGATCCTCTACATGATGACCCTGCCCGGGAAGAAGCTCATGTTCATGGGCACGGAGTTCGCCCAGTTCCGGGAATGGGACTACCAGAACCAGCTGGAATGGTTCATGACCGACTACCCGCGCCATGTGGAGATGCAGCGGTTCGTGAAGGCCGTCAACCGGTTCTACCTGGAGTGCCGTCCCCTGTGGGAGATCGACGACGGCTGGGACGGCTTCGAGTGGATCAGCGCGGACGAGCGGGATCTCAACATCATCTCCTACCGCCGCCGGGACAAGAAGGGGCGCGAGGTGGTGGTGGCCCTGAACTTTGCGCCGGTGGAGCGGGACGGATACGCCCTGGCCGTGCCGAAGATGGGCCGGTACGAGGAGGTCTTTTCCACCGACCGGTATGAGTTCGGCGGCCGCAACGTGCTGAACGAGGCCCCGGTCCGCTCGAGAACCGAAATCGGCGAGGACGGCGTCAAACGGTCCGTCATCGACATCACCCTGCCCCCGCTGGGCGGCGTGATTTTCCGCAAGCAGCAGAATAATTCATCTGACGGAGGTCAATATGTATAAAAAACAGGAATGCGTCGCCATGCTTCTGGCCGGCGGTCAGGGAAGCCGTCTCTACACCCTGACCGAGAAGACCGCCAAGCCCGCCGTCCGCTTCGGCGGAAAGTACCGCATCATCGACTTTCCCCTGTCCAACTGCGTCAATTCCGGCATCTACACCGTGGGCGTGCTGACCCAGTATCAGCCTCTGCAGCTGAACGAGTATATCGGAAACGGCCAGCCCTGGGACCTTGACCGCGGACAGAGCGGCGTCATGGTGCTCCCTCCCTATCAGGCCAAGTCCGGCGCGGACTGGTACAAGGGCACGGCCAACGCCATCTACCAGAACTTCAACTTCATCGACCGCTATGATCCGGACTACGTGCTGATCCTCTCCGGCGACCACATCTACAAGATGGACTACGAGAAGATGCTGAAGGCCCACAAGGAGACCGGCGCGGACTGCACCATTGCCGTGCTGGAGGTCCCGCTGGAGGAGGCCAGCCGCTTCGGCATCATGAACACGGACGAGAACCTCCGCATCACCGAGTTCGAGGAGAAGCCCAAGCATCCGAAGAGCACCAAGGCCTCCATGGGCATCTATATCTTCAACACCGGCGTGCTCCGGGACTATCTGGAGGCCGACGAGGCGGATCCCGACTCCTCCAAGGACTTCGGCAAGAACATCATCCCGAAGATGCTCTCCGACGGACGGCTCATGTACGCCTATCCCTTCCGCGGCTACTGGAAGGACGTGGGAACCATCCAGTCCCTGTGGGAAGCCAACATGGACCTGGTGGGCGAGCAGCCCGTGTTCGATCTGAGGGACCGCGACTGGCGCATCTTCTCCCGCAACACCTCCGAGGCTCCCCATTTCGTGGGCGAGTACGCCAAGATCTCCAACTCCCTTATCACCGAGGGCTGCGTCATCGAGGGCATCGTGGAGAACTCCGTGCTGGCCAGCGGCGTGAAGGTCTGCCGGGGCGCCTATGTGAAGGACTCCGTCATCATGTCGAACGTCACCGTGGGCGAGGGCTCCACCGTGAACTACTCCATGATCGACGAGAACACCGCGGTGGGAGCCGGCTCCGTGATCGGACGCGCCAAATCCAGCGGCGGCGGGATCACCGTCATCGGCTCCGATCTGGCCGTGAAGCCCGGTACGGACGTGCCCGCCGGGGAAATGGTGGACGCGGAATGGCTGAAGGCCAACCACAAGGACTGACAGAAAGGACGGGACTCAATCAATGTCTGCATACGGAATCATTTTCGCCAACATTCACGACAACAATATCCCCGAGCTGACCCGGCTCCGCACCATCGCGTCCGTCCCCTTCGCCTGCCGGTACCGCTTCATCGACTTCACCCTGTCCAACATGGTGAACTCCAATATCTACAACATCAGCGTCATCACCAGCTACAACTACCAGTCCCTCATGGACCACATCGGCTCCGGCAAGGACTGGGATCTTGCCCGCCGCTCCGGAGGCATCAAGGTCCTGCCTCCCAACATCACGGCTTACGCCAGCCCCTATGACAACAAGCGCAACACCCGCCTGGACTCCCTGAAGAGCGTGCTGGCGTCCATCTCCCGCATCAAGGACGACTATGTGGTGCTCTCCGACTGCGACGTGATCTGCAACGTGGACTTCAACGACATGATCCGCTACCATCAGGAGACCGGCGCCAATATGACCATCGCCGTGAAGCGCGTGCAGCTGAACCGCTCCAACTGCGCCACCAGCGTGGTCTTCAACTCCGACGAGGACGGCCGCATCAAGGAGGTCATCGCCTATCCCTCCGATTACGAGGGACAGGCCGACATCTCCCTGAACATGATCGTCATGAAGACCTCCGACCTGCAGCAGATGGTCGTCGAGGCCCAGACCCGCGGCTACTCCAGCCTGACCCGGGACGTCATCGCGCGCTGCCTCGGCTACAAGGACTTCCGCGTCTACCGCTACGACGGGTATTTCGCCGCCGTCACCTCCTTCGCGGACTACTATCAGCACTCCATGGAGCTGATCTCCGATCCCACCGTGCGCGACTCCCTCTTCGGGGTGAAGAACCGCCCGGTGTACACCAAGGTCCGCAACTCCGCGCCCACCTACTACGCCGTGGGATCCTCCGTCAAGAACTCCATGATCGCCGACGGCTGCTTCATCGAGGGCACGGTGGAGAACTCCATCATCTTCCGCGGCGCCAAGATCGGCCGGAATGCCACGGTGAAGAACTCCGTCATCATGCAGGACACCATCGTGGGGGACGGGGCCTTCCTCAACTGCGTCATCACCGACAAGAACGCCGTGGTCCGCGACCAGAGAATGCTCTGCGGCGCCGAAACCCAGCCCTTCTACGTCTCCAAGGGCAAAATGATCTGATCCGGGGAGGACTGACTGATGAAAATTCTCTTCGCCGCCTCCGAAGCGCTGCCCTTCGCCTCCACCGGCGGACTGGCCGATGTGGCCGGATCCCTGCCCAAGGCTCTGAAGGCCGAGATGGGTCCGGACAGCGACGTGCGCGTGGTGATCCCCCTGTACGCTCCCGTCCGGGACAAGTTCGCCAATGAGCTGGAGCTGGTCTGCGAGATGAACGTGCGGCTGTCCTGGCGGAACCAGTACTGCGGCATCTGGAAGACCGTCCGGGACGGGGTGACCTTCTACTTCATCGACAATCTCTACTACTTCGATCGCGGCACCCTTTACGGCTGCTATGACGACGGGGAGCGGTTCGCCTTCTTCTCCAAGTGTGTGATGGAGCTCATGAGCGCGGTGCGGTTCTATCCGGACGTGCTCCACGCCAACGACTGGCAGACCGCCCTGACGGTGATCTACCTGAAGAGGAAATACGCCCATCTGGACGAGTACCGGGGCATCCGGGCCGTCTTCACCATCCACAACATCGACTACCAGGGTCAGTTCGACTTCTCCATCCTCTCCGACGTGTTCGAGCTGCCGGAGTGGGACCGGTCCGTGGTGGAGTACAACGGCGTCATCAACCTTCTGAAGGGCGCGGTGGTCTGCGCGGACATGGTGGGCACCGTCAGCCGTACCTACGCCCGTGAGATCCTGACGGAGTACTACTCCAGCGGCCTGCACTACATCCTGCGGGAAGCGGACGCCCAGGGACGGCTCACCGGCATCGTCAACGGCATCGACGTGGACTACTACAATCCGGAGACCGATCCGGACATCGCCGCCCACTTCTCGAAGGACGACCTCTCCGGCAAGGCGGCGGACAAGGCCGACCTGGAGGACGTCTGCGGATTCAGCCACGAGCCCGGCACTCCCATAGTGGCCATGGTGTCCCGTCTGGCGTCCCACAAGGGTTTTGATCTTGTGCGCAGGGTGCTGGAGGAGATCATCGTCACGGAAAACATGCGCTTCGTCCTGCTGGGCACCGGAGAAACGGCCCTGGAGGAGTTCTTCCGGGATCTGGCGGCCCGGTATCCCGACCGGGTGTGCGTGCGGCTGGAGTACAACAAGGCCCTGTCCAAGAAGTTCTACGCCGGCGCGGACCTGTTCCTGATGCCCTCCAAGTCCGAGCCCTGCGGCCTGTCCCAGATGATCGCCTCCCGCTACGGCACGGTGCCGGTGGTCCGGGAATGCGGCGGTCTGGCGGACACCATCGCCCCGTGGAACGAGTACGAGGAGACCGGCAACGGCTTCACCTTCACCAACTACAACGCCCACGACATGATGAACGTGATCCGTTATGCACTTCGATTGTTCGCGGATCATTCCAAATGGGACAAATTAGTGAAAAATGCCATGAACGTCGACTTTTCATGGAATGTTTCGGCAAAAAGATACATTGATATTTACCGGAATTTGAAGTAAAATATACAGTGGGTATAAAACAGTGATTGTGTCCCCGGCGTCCGGATTTTCTGCCCGGACGCCGGCATTTTTATGAACCGGGGATTGCGTATGGATAAGAACTACAATCTGAACAGAGACGCGGTGCGGGCCGGCATCGAAGCGAAGCTGACCAGCCATTTCGGCGTTTCCGCGGACGAGGCCTCCGAGGATCAGATCTTCAAGGCCACGGCCCTGTCCGTCAAGGAGCTTCTGACCGCCAAGCGCCAGGTGGTCCACGACCGGATCAAGAAGACCCATCCGAAGCGGGTGTACTACCTGTGCATGGAATTCCTCATGGGCCGGCAGCTGAAGAACAATCTGATGAACCTGGGCCTGGAGCAGGAATACCGGGAGGCTCTCTCCGCCATGGGGCAGGATCTGGACAAAATCTACGAGGTGGAGCCGGATCCGGGCCTGGGCAACGGCGGTTTAGGGCGTCTGGCGGCCTGCTTCATGGACTCTCTGACCACGCTGGACTATCCGGCCACCGGGTTCTCCATCTGCTACGAGTACGGCCTGTTCAAGCAGCGCATCATCGACGGCAACCAGGTGGAGCTGCCCGACAGCTGGATGAACGAGGGGGCCACGTGGCTGGTTCCCCGGACCGACAAGGCGTTCAACGTCCGTCTGGGCGGTCAGGTCCACGAGTCCTGGGAGAACGGCAAGTGCTCCATCACCTACGACAACTACCGGGAGGTCCGGGCGGTGCCCTACGACATGATGGTGTCCGGGTACGACTGCGAGGGCGTGAACGTGCTCCGGCTGTGGAAGGCCATGGAGACCACCACCTTCAACATGAACCTGTTCTCCCAGGGCCAGTACTTCGAGGCCATGCAGCAGACCGCCAGCGCCGAGGTCATCTCCAAGGTGCTCTATCCCTCCGACGACCACGACGAGGGCAAGCTCCTGCGCCTGACCCAGCAGTACTTCCTGGTGTCCGCGTCCCTGCAGTCCATCATCGCCGATCATCTGGCCGCGTACGGATCCCTGTTCAACTTCGCCGACAAGGTGGCCATCCACATCAACGACACCCATCCCGCCCTGGTGGTACCGGAGCTCATGCGCATCCTCATGGACGTGTACTCCTACAGCTGGGAGAACGCCTGGAGCGTGGTGACCCGGGTGGTGTCCTATACCAACCACACCGTCCTGCCCGAGGCGCTGGAGAAGTGGAACGTGCAGCTGTTCCAGATCCGCCTGCCCCGCATCTATATGATCGTGGAGGAGATCAACCGCCGTCTGTGCAAGGATCTGTGGAACATGTACCCCGGCGACTGGGACCGCATCTCCCGCATGGCCGTCATCGGCTACTCCCAGGTCCGGATGGCGAACCTCTCCGTGGCCGCGTCCCACACGGTCAACGGCGTCTCCGCCCTGCATTCCGCCATTCTGAAGAAGACCGTCTTCCACGACTACTACAACGCGATGCCCTACAAGTTCACCAACGTGACCAACGGCATCGCCATGCGCCGGTG
>Ga0256405_10008863_pt1 | contig 14109 bp, 9 predicted proteins | sample RumenRJG_02DNA_FD_189096 | JGI IMG/M metagenome (GOLD analysis project Ga0256405, IMG submission 189096) | Bovine rumen microbial communities from Lethbridge, Alberta, Canada - RJG_02 | ecosystem: Host-associated > Mammals > Digestive system > Stomach > Rumen | place: Canada: Alberta | collected...
TCACAGAGATGATCGCCCAAATGAAGCCCTACCCCCACTCTTTCTGCGTGATGCTCGGAAAAGGAGGTTCTTATCTCGTACACCCCGACACCACCAAACTGTTCTATGAGACCATCTTCACCCGCACACTTGAAAAGCCCGACTCGATGAGGGAGGCCCTCGGCACTTCCATGCTGGCAGGAGAGAGCGGGCACAAAGTATTGGAATATGAGGGAGAGCTCTGTCACGTGTTCTACAAACCTTTTAAGAATACGGGATGGAGCGTGGCGGTGGTCATACCCGAAAGTGACATCTTTGCACCTTACGAACGACTGAGGAGTTACACCCTTTGGATCTCGGCGACCGGACTGCTGCTGTTGCTACTCTTCTCCCTCATGACTATCCGTCACAGTATGAAACCACTACAGGAACTGGCAGAGACGACTCATCGCATTGCCAATGGTGACTTCTCCGCCACCGTCGGCAGTAGTAAGCGTGATGACGAGATCGGTCAACTGCAACGTAGTTTCACAAAGATGCAACAGTCACTTGACACCTATACCCATGAACTGCGTGGTGAGACGACAACCCTTGAGGAACGCAACAAGGAATTGCAGGAAGCCTACGAGCGTGCCAAGGAGGACGAACGCATGAAGACGGCTGTGCTCCATAAGATGCCAGATAAGATGGCTGCTCCTGTGGCAGAGATCTTCACGACAGCCCAACAGGTGTGCGACCACTACGGGGAAGACACGCTGGACTTCGGAGAGGCCACAGAGACCTTGCATGATAACGCCAACCAGGTCACGATACTCCTTGACGAGATGATCAGGGCAGCCCAGGAAGAAAGGAGGCAGGCTTATGAGTAAACCCACCAAGCAGATCAAACAATCTCTGCCACTAAGGTTGAGTCTGAGCATTCTCGCTTTCACGGTGATCATCTTTATGATTACCATCGGAATCATCTTCGTCCGTACCCGGCATTTCGTCAGACAGACAGCCACCGAACAGGCGACTCAGATCCTTAATAACACAGCCCAGCGCATCACGGGACTGATGGGACAGGTAGAGGTCGCCACCGACAACTCCGGCTGGCTCGTCTTACGCAAGCTACAACCAGATTCCATCATGTCGTTCTCCCACCGGATCCTGGAACTGAACCCTGACGTTGATGGCTGTAGCATCTCCTTTGAACCTAATTTCTTCCCGGACCAGGGGAAGTACTTCTCCGTCTATTCATCCAATGAAAACGGACACATCGAGACCGAACAGGAGGGCAGCAGGGAGTACGATTACTTTATGATGACATGGTATCAGGAACCCATCCGTCAAGGCAAAGCCTGCTGGGTGGATCCCTTCCACGACTATACCCCAGGCACCTCTTACGACATGATGATCGCCTCCTACTGTAAGCCCCTCATCGATACCAATGGACGTACCATCGGTGTCATCTCCACTGATCTCTCACAGCGCAAGTTGTCACAGATTCTGTTACAGGAGCATTTCTTCCCTAATGCCTATTTCATTATAACGGGTGAAAGCGGACATCTCATTGCCACCAGCAATGATCAGGCACTTCCTGACGATCTGAACCGGAGCGACTGTGTTGTGGTAAGTCTCACACTGCCTAACACGAATTGGCAACTGGCCTATATCTGTCCCGATAAAGACATCTTCAAGGGTTACAACCTGTTGGTTTCTATTGTCGTATCACTGATCTTCATCGGATTGTTACTGATGCTGGCGTTCAGTTATTTCGTCGTCAACCGTTTTGTCTCCCCAATCAAAGCCCTTGCCAATCAGGCACAGATGATGGCAGAAGGACAGTTTGACGGTCATCTCAAACATACGAAACGCATCGACGAGACAGGACGGCTGCAGAACAGTTTCGTCAGTATGCAGGAGTCCATCACCAATTACATCAGCGATCTGGAGCGCGTGAAGACCGAGACCGAGCAGCGCAACCAGGAGTTGATCATCGCCAAGAGCAAAGCGGAGGAAGCAGACCATAAGAAGGCAGCCTTCATCCAGGATCTGTCACATCAGATCCGTACACCTCTTAATATTATAGGAGGATTTACCCAGGTGCTGCGTGACGAACATGAGACGATGGATGAAACGGAGGTATCGGCTATCACCCACGACATCATGCAGAACAGCCACACCATCTCCAATATCATCGACAACTGGATGAGGACATTGGCCCTGGAGGGTATTGATCAGGTGGAACGCAACGATGACATCAGCTGTAATGAAGTCTGCAAGACGGCTGCAGAGATTATCACGCTTCGCCATCCTAATACCGTCACACTGAAAGTGGAGCATCATGTGCCCGACAGCCTGCATATCGTCACCGATAAGGGGTGTCTGTTGAAGGTGCTCTCCGAGCTGCTTCACAATGCCAACAAATACACACGGGAAGGAAGTATCACCATCAGTTGTATTCAGCCTGACAGCCAGTCCGTCTGCTTCATGGTCAGTGACACAGGTCCTGGTATTGCCGAAGAACACCACGAACATGTGTTCTCACAGTTCACCAAACTCGATGATTTCAGCGAGGGACTTGGCATGGGTCTCACCCTATGCAGAAAATTAGCGGGCCTCCTTGGTGGTCATATCACACTGGATGCAGCATATACCAAGGGAGCCCGCTTTGTACTGACGTTACCAGTCAGTCCGGAAAAAACTTAAAGTGGATAATCTTCGAATGCATAAAGTACGGTAGAGAGATAGCGCTCGCCCGTATCAGGCAACAGTACCACAATCTTCTTACCCTTATTCTCTGGACGCTTGGCCACCTCAATGGCTGCGTAGAGGGCAGCACCTGCAGAGATACCAACCAACAGACCTTCACTCTGTGCGATCTCACGACCTGTACGGATGGCATCGTCGTTCTCTACGTCAAACACCTCATCAATCACGTCTGAGTTATAGGTCTTGGGGATGAAGCCTGCACCGATACCCTGAATCTTATGAGGACCGCTGGGCTGTCCGTTCAGGACGGCACTCGACTTCGGCTCAACGGCGATGATCTTCACGTTGGGGTTCTGCTCTTTCAAGTACTTACCTGTACCACTGATGGTACCACCAGTACCGACACCACCAATAAAGATATCCACCTGACCGTCGGTGTCGCGCCAGATCTCAGGACCTGTAGTAGCGTAGTGCTTAGCAGGGTTAGCGCCATTCTCAAACTGCTGCAGGATCACGGCTCCAGGGATGGAGTCACGCAACTCTTCGGCAGCACGGATGGCACCTGGCATACCGTCTTTTCCAGAGGTGAGGCGTACCTCGGCACCGTAGGCCTTCACAAGATTACGGCGCTCAACACTCATGGTTTCGGGCATGGTAAGGATAAGATGGTAACCCTTGACGGCTGATACCAGTGCCAGTCCTACGCCCGTATTTCCTGATGTCGGCTCGATGATGGTAGCTCCAGGTTTCAAGATACCCTTTGCCTCTGCATCCTCGATCATCGCCAGTGCGATACGATCCTTCACGCTGCCGCCAGGATTAAAAAACTCTACTTTGGCAATCACGGGTGTCTCAAGACCCTTTGCCTGTGAATACTTGTTGAGCTCTAGAAGTGGGGTGTTGCCGACGAGCTCAGTCAGCTGTTTTGCAATCTTACTCATAATCCTTACCTTTAAAAAATTAATAATAATTTCTGGGTGCAAAGGTACGGCGTTTTTCATAACCCCACAATACCTTTTGCATGTTATTCGCATACCATAAACATGGTATTTTGCATAAAATCGCCTATTTTTTGTCCTTTTTTGCTAAAGAAATGACCGTGCAATCCACGTTTTCCTTGTTAACAGAGTAGCAGACATAAAGGGAATTGTTATGCACGAAAGCCTTGGGATAGTTGAAGCCCAAGGTCTTGTATCTACCCTCGTAACGTCTGGGAGGCAGGTCATCAGCCAGACCACTGCGAAGCAAGATCGCTTTGTCAAACCTGACACCATCCTGACTAAGCAATAAAACCAAAGGCCAGCGCCATTTGCCGTTTGCAGGACAGCAAACCATATAAGAAGTGCCATCGGACAAGTTGCCTGCACATTGTTTGGTACGGGCATCCGGAATGTTGGTGATTTGCGGCTTGCTCCAGGTCTCACCTCTATCGTCGCTCACGGATGCCAGTTTACGGAAAGTGCTCTTCTGGTCGCGAAACAGCATAACGATGGTTCCATTTGGCTGTACGTATTGACTGGGTTCTAACTCACGGGATTGTTTACCTGCATCTTCTGACTCAAAGTCGGCTCTTTGCCAGCCATGATGTCCTGTGGGATCATCCGTATAGACAGGACAGATGTGTAGTCCTGGCATCAGGTGCGAGGCACCAACCAGGCGCCCGTCAGGAAGGGTGTAAGGATCTTGTTCCAGAACACCCGCCATCGGCTGTCCGTCTGCCATCCTTACCGGTTGAAGTTCGCTCCATGCCTGACCGTCTGTAGTTGTCATGTAACAGGTATGTCCGCCTCGTGGTGCCAGTCCCTTCTGCCATGTGTCAATGAAAGCCGTCAGCGTATCACCTCTTACCAGCCAGCCGCCGGATGTGCAGTAAAACTCATCAGTAGACAGGGCCAGAGGCTGGGGAGCACTCCAAGTCATCCCCTCGTCGGCACTGGTACTATAGGCCACCCAGGTGTCATCGCTGTCTTCGTCCTTTGGCGAACTCTGCCACATACAGTATAGTTTACCTTTGAAGGCGGTCATCACCACCCCATTGGCATAATGATCGGTAAGGTCCGTCGCCGTGAAGATGTTCACAGTTTTTACAGCCTCAACTCTCTGAAGTCCAAGTGTCTCATGGCACGTTGTGTCGATGACCCCTTCAGCCAGATAAGGCAAATTATCAGCCGCTATGTTGTTTGGCACCATCAGCAACAACAGCACTGAGATGAGTTTTACGGTAGTTTGCATACAATTCTTCATAAACTTTCCTAATATGTCGGCAAAAGTATGAAAAAAAAGAGAATAAACCAACTTACTTGAGTTTTTTTCGTATATTTGCCGAACAAACCAACAAACAAATACAATCATGAATAAGGTTTTTATTATGGCATACACGATGCTTGGTGTGATAACTGCATGTGCTCAGACGCCCTGTATCGTTGCAGAAGGAGAAAGTCCCGTAAGAGTCGCTGATTCGTATAGTTTCACAGAAGGACCTGCAGTTGATGCAAGGGGTGATGTCTACTTCACCGACCAACCCAACAATAAGATTTTCCGTTGGGACTGCGAATCCGGAGAGATCACACTGTTCACTGATCAGAGCGGTCGCTCAAATGGGATGTACTTTGATGCCAAAGGCAACCTGATCGCTTGCGCTGATATGGACAACCAACTCTGGTCTTTCGATATAGAAGGTCATTCCAAGATACTGATCACCGACTATCGCGGAAAGTTGATGAACGGCCCCAACGATGTGTGGATCTCAAGGGATGGAGGTTATTATCTCACCGATCCTTATTTCAAGCGCGACTACTGGACACGCGACCCAGAGCGACAGCAGCCTGTGGAAGGCTTGTATTATCTGGCACCTGGAGCCAAACAACTGGTCATGCTTGACTCCACACTCAACCAGCCCAATGGGCTTGTCGGCACGCCCGACGACAAGTATCTGTATGTGGCAGAGGCAAAGGCTAACAGAATCCTGCGATATGACATTCAGCCTGACGGCTTACTAACAAATCGTCAGATGCTTGTCCATGGGGTCGCTTGGTCTCACTGACCAATGGATTGTCTGTATTCCAGTAATTTGTTCTGGTAGTCGGCGAAGGCGTCTGTTCGCTTATCGCACGACTGCTGGTAGAGCATCTGGGCTTCGAGCAGATCGCTCATCTTTGAGACACCTGCTTTGTAATAGTTGTGATTCAGGCGCAGGTTTTCTGTGGCCTGTTCGATACTACGCTGTGCCAGAAGCAACTGCTGATACGACTCCTCTACCCCATTCCAGGCATTTTGCATACGGATCTGCAGCAGTTGGGAATGATCCTCTAACTGTTCTACGGCTTTCTGGTGCTCAATCTTGCGACGTTTGATGGCATGAGAACCGCCCCACCAATCGGAGATAGGCACACTGACGGTGGCAAACACCATCCCGAAAGTTGTATTGTTGTCCAACAGATTATGGTAATTATAGCCTGCGCCGACAGCAACAGATGGCAGATTCTGACCAACGGCCATCTTCTTCTGGAGGTTCGTGGCTTCCACCTGTTTGCCAAGCAACTGGTATTCAGCAGTTCCCAACAGTGCCTGACGATGGTCTTGTTTGGTCATCAGCGGGGACGTGACGTCGGACTGATAGGATATGACGAACGCGGTATCACTCAACCCACAATACTGCGACAGCAACAGACGGACAATGGAGATGCCGTTTTGCAGTTTCAGTCGCTGACTCGCGAGGTCGTTCTGACGCAGTTGCACCTGCAACAGGTCGTTGGGCATGACCAGCCCAGCGCGCACAGCCACATCCACATCTTTGTGGATATCAGCCAACAGCGTATCCACAGCCTCGACGGTCTTCATCTTCTCCTGCATCGAGGCCAACTGCCAGAAGTATTGTTCGGCAGTCTTCTCCACTTCGTTTTCCGACAACTGCAACTGCAAGCGGCTTACGTCCTCTCCCACTTTGGCGAGTTTGTTGCCATTGATGATCTGACCACCTGCGAAGACGGGCTGCACAGCCATCAGCGAACCGATAGTGCCGTTTTTCATCATCGAGATGCTGATGGGGTTACCCAACGCTGCCAAGGCCTCTGGAGACAACGACTGAGCCAAAGCCGCCCCCAGTTCGGGCGAGAGGCTCTCTGAGAGGTTCAGTGTGGTTTGTGCCATACCTTGGTTGGCATTAAACCAGAGTCCAACACCGCTCACGTTGGGGAAATATTTCGTAAAGGCCTCCTTACGCTGCTGCTGGGCAGTCTCAATGTTGTATTTGGCACTACGGATGGCGATGTTGTTATGGAGGGCAGAGTCTATCATCTGCTCCAGGGTATATGTTTGCTGTGCTGCGACAAAATCGCAGCATACCGAATAAACTATGATTGCTAATATCTTTTTCATATTTATTTCGTTGAAACTTTCCAATAAATGACGGGGAGCATGGTAACTACCATGATGAGCGAGCCGATACCACCTGCGAAGATGGTGACACCGACGGGCATCCAGAATGAACTCTGGGCGATGATCATCGGCACCACACCGACGGCAGTCGTGGCAGTAGTGAGGAAGATGGGCACCATACGACGCTTACCAGCCTCATAGGCAGCCTGACGGACGGCGTTGTTATAAGCCTGGCGATCCACCGTCCAGTCACCATGCTTTTCCACATGCTTCTTGATCAGGTCGATGGCATGTTCGAAGATCAGGATCTCGTTACGCATAATCATACCCATCAGCGTGATAAGGCCGAAAATCGAAGTCAGTCCTAAGGCACGGTTCATCAGTCCCAGACCGATGAGCGCGCCTGGAATCATCAGTGCTAAGGCCACCATACAGACGGTAGTCACACCATACTTTCTGAAGTTGAACAACAGGAAGAAGAACACGATAATCTCAGCGATAGAGATACCACCGATAATCTGTGGCATAGCCTCATCACCGTATTCAATCTCACCACCCACCTCGGTGCGTACACCTTGCGGCAGTTCAATCTCTTCGTTCATGATGCGGGCAATCTCTTTCTCAATAGGAGCGGTATAGACCCCCTGTGCAAACTGAGCCGTCACCGTGATACAGCGTTCACCACCACGATGCATGATACGGCTCTCGCTCCACTTGGGAGCAACCTTGGCAATCTGTCTTAAAGGCACTGTGGAGTTGGTGCTTTGCAGACCACCCGATACCATCGACGCTGGTGATGCGATGCCCAGATTGGCCACATCCGAGAAGGTCATATCAGTATCGTCCTTCACCACAATAGGCAGTTCGTAGTTGTCCTCCCAGATCTGTCCCACACGCAGGTCGCTTGATGTGGCACTGAGTGCTAACTGGGCGGTAGTACGGGTAATGCCTAATTGGGCCGACGTCACAGGATCAAGTTCGACGTTGATGATGGGATAAGGCTGCAGATAGTCGGTATGTACCCACTCCAGTTCCGGCATCTGGCGCATGCGTTCCATCAACCGCTCGGCCACCACATGCAGAGAGTCGAGGTTGTCGCCATAAAAACGATACTCTAACTCGGGCACCTCCAGATAGTCCAAGCGCTTAAACTTCACGTAGGCATTGGGGAATGCCTCACTTAGCTGTGGCTGATACTGGGCCAAGAGGTCGAGTGTAGCCTTGTCGCTCTGGGTATTCACGATGAACTGTGCATAGTTGTTACCAGCCATCTGTGGGGCATAGGCATCCATGAATCTTGGTGACGAACAGCCGATAAAACCCGTGATGCCAGTGATACGATCATCCTTCTCCAGCACGTGTTGTACGGAATCGGCTATCTGTTCCGTCTCGACCAGACCTTTACCCTCGGGCAGGAATATCTCTACCGCAAACTGGTCGCGGTCGGCATAGGGGAACAGACGGATCTTCAGCGTGGGTGCTATCAGCGTTGAGAGCAGAATGACGGCGACACCACCACCGATCGTCAGCCACGGATTGGCAAAGGTCCAGTCTAATACCTTATTATATGTATGCTGTACCCATTTGGTAATGGCGTTACCATCCGTACTCACTTTATCTGGTTTGATGATACGTGTCTCCAAGAACGGAATGACGGTAACCGCCAGTACCAGCGACACCATGAGGTTGATGGTGATCGTGACGGGGAAGTCTTCCAGACAGTCGTGGAACATACCCTTCATCGTGAGGAGGAAGGGATAGAAGATGGCACAGATACAGATGGTGGCCAACAGCATCGGCAAGAAGTACTGGCGCGCTGACTCGATGGCGGCATCAAAAGGCTTAAAACCTTTACCCAAATATTCCAGATAGCCATCGATCACCACAATTGAGTTATCGACAATCATTCCCAACACCACAATCAGCGCCGCCAGTGTCACGATGTTCAGTTCGATACCCATCATATACATGATAGCCACACTGACGAATGTGCTCAACGGGATGGTGATAGCCGCCACAATGGCCGAACGGATGGGGAACAGCACCATCATCACCAGGATAATAATCAGCATCGATATCAGCAAGTCGCGGAGGAAGTCACTCACACTCTTTGCCACCACCTTGGGCTTATCGGCGATGCGGGTCACGTTCACATCCTCAGGCAGTTCGTTCTGACGAAAATCGTTCAGCACCTGATCCACCTCCTGTCCATACTCCACCACATTATTGCCTGGTGTCATCTCCATCGACAGCAGTACACACGGGTGACCGTCCTGCTCGATACGACTCGACATCGGCTCATATTCGCGTACCACACGGGCCACATCTCTCACACGCGCCACCTTGCCCGTTACAGGGTCTGAGAAGATAATCTGGTTGGCGATTTCCTCTTCGCTGTTCTCCTGGGCCTCTACGTGGATAGGCACCTGCTGGTCATCATCGCTGATACCACCACTCAGCGTAGTGATGCCCTGCGCCTGCAGACGTGAAAAGAGCATCTGCTGACCAATGCCATAGGCCTGCAGCCGCTGGCGATCGATATAGAGACTGATCTGCTCTTTCTGTTCACCGAACAACTTGACATTCGCTACTGACGGGATACGACGCAGTCGGTCGCTCAGGTCGTCGCTGTACTGTTTCAATTCACGATAACTGCGCTGGTCGCTCTCGATGGCGATGAGCAACGCCGAGGTGTTACCGAAGTCATCGTTCACCACGATGGCCAACACCCCACTGGGCAACTGCGCCTTAAAACCGTTCAGGCCGTGCTTGATCTTCGACCACACTTCATCCTTATTGTTCACATCATCGTTCAGTTTCACCATCACGATACACATGCCGTTCTGACTCTGTGTGGTGGTCTTCTTTCGATTGACCTCACCGAAGGTAAAAAGGTAACGCTCCAAAGGACGAGCCACCTGCTGCTCCACCTCTTCTGATGTAGCGCCAGGATAGATTGCCACCACCACACCTTGTCGGATGGTGGCATGTGGGAATTCGTCTTTCGGCATGATGTACATGCCGTAGATGCCCATCACAAATAGGATGCCAACGATGAGCAATGATATTGAGTAGTGCTCCAACGGCCATTTCAGCCAATTCATCTTGTTCATATCATCTATAAACTATAAACTGTAAACTAAAAGATGACTTTTGTTCCTTCGCTCAGTTTCTGATAACCCTCTGTGGCAATACGGTCACCAATGTTCAGACCATCGATGACACTTACATAGTTGCCCTGTGTCTGACCAATCGTCACGGTAGCGCGATGCGCCGTACTGTCCTTACCCACTGTCCACACAAACAGACTGCCATCTGATTTCTTCTGTACTGCCGTCACAGGCACCATCTTGCTACCGATTGCCTGCGAGCCATCTGAGACAAAACGCACATTGGCCACCATACCTGGCAGCAGTTTCCGATCACCGTTTGCCACATTAATTCTTATATCGTACGTATGCGTGAGCGCGTCGGCCAGCACCCCCTTCTCGATCTGACCTCCCTGATAATTACCATTGATGGCTTCTACCTGAATGCTCGTTGGCGTACTGGCATTGATACCACCAACTTCTGCTTCAGGAACTGCCACTTTCACCTTGACCGTCGAGATATCAAGGATGCTGACCACAGCCTGCGAGGGCATGGCCGTCTCACCAGCACCGATCATCTTCTTGCCAATGATACCACTGACAGGAGCCACGAGCCGACAGTCTGCCAGAGACTTCCGAGCCACCTGCAGTTGCGATTTGGCCTGAGCCACCTTGCTCTGGACCTCCACCCACTTCACCTCGGGCAGTGAGCCGCTGTCATGCAACATCTTGTAGCGTTCCAACACATCGTTGGCCTGCGTCATCTGTGCCTCGGCACCACTCAGTAGGTTACGGGCCTGCGTGTCGTCCATCTCTGCAATCAACTGACCTTTGCTGACAGGCTGACCTTCATTCACCAACATCCGCTTCACGACGCCCATACCAGTAAAGCTCACCGCCGTCGCCTCGCGTTCTTCCACGATACCTACATACGTCTGGGCATTATCCAACATATCGGGTGATACCACCTGTGTTTTCACTCTCGTCGGAGCCTTCACATTGGGCTCTTTCTTTCCTCCACAACTGCTCAGTAATAGGACTGATAGCAGCATCAAAAATACCTTTTTCATATCTAAATGACTATTTTATTTGCAAAAGTAATCCAAAATCGACTATTATTCATGTTCGTTTTTACTTCGCATCTTGTCAATTCTTCACGAAGATAACAAAACGACCATAATTAATACCAAATAAACCATGAATTATGGGAAATTATAAGTATATTTGCAGCATGAAACAGCATGAAGAAGTAACATTTCAGACATTAGCCAACAATGAGGACATCCAAATTGGCTATTCGGACAACGAAATCGTCGTTGTGGATAGTATCCAACAGTTCACACAATTAAGCACCGCTCATGTGACGATGAATGCCATCGTGATTTGTACCAGCGGTAAAGCACAGGCTCAAATGAACGGCCTACAGATGGAACTGTATAAAAACCAAGTAGCCATCATCCCACAAAATGTAACGGTGACTGATGTGATGATCAGTCCCGACTTCGACCTGAAAGGTATATTCCTTACCAACCGTATTCTGCGTAGTTTCCTTCGCGAGAAAATGAATATCTGGAACGACATGATGTATATCCATCGCCAGCATATCGTGATGATGGACGAAGACGAGATACTCTTCTACACCCATTTCTACGACATGCTGACACTGGCTATCGAGCGAGGCAAGGAGAATCCTTATCACACTGAAATCATCCAGGCTTTGCTCCGCTCGGCTATCCTTGGTCTTTGTGGCGAAATGAAGTGGATGCTGTCGCAAGTTGGCAGCGAACTATCAACGCTCAACCATAAACAGTCAACTAGCCAGAGTCACTTTCAGCGCTTTCTCGACCTGCTGCACGCCAACGATGTAAAGCGCCATACGGTAGAGGCTTACGCCAGTGAACTTTGTATCTCACCTAAATACCTGACTGCTGTCTGCAAGAAGAATTCTGGCAAGACCGCCAACGAGTGGATTACAGAACAGGTGCTGGAGGACATCCGCTACTACCTGCGTCAGACAGATCTCAGCATCAAACAGATCTGCGACAAACTCGCCTTTCCTAATCCCTCTTTCTTTGGCAAATACGTAAAAGATCATTTCGGCATGACACCGTTGGAATTCAGAAATAACTAGGAGGGCTTCGGCTCCTACCAGCCTAAGACCCAATGACTGTCAGAGTAACGTCCGATGAGTTCTGCATCACGAATGGGATCAAGTTGACGCATCAATGGATTTCTCTTGGAAGTGTCTATTGACTGGCCGTCCGTATCGTGACTGTTGAACTCAAGGATCGTTGCTGTCTTGGCACTGTCATCGATCTCACCCCAGCCGAATGCAGGAATGTTTTCCAATGTGCAGTTCAACAGGACACATTCGGCATGGGGATAGTTCTTGCCGTTATTGTTTGGCAGTCGGCCAAGTTCTGCAAAGTCGCTTCGTCCCTTGAAATGACAATCCACAAAGATGTTGCCATGATTCTCTGCAGTGTTGCGGATCCACATGAAAGCCCCATAACTGGTGATGGTGCAGTGGTTGAAAAACGACGGTCCGCGCCCCAATATCGTGTCTCCGCCACCGTCAATGCGGCAGTTCTGCCAGTAGCAACTACCATTGGCCTGCAAGGCATCGCCATCACCGATGATGTGGATGTTCTCAAAGAAGTTGCGTTCGCCGTTCACCAACAGTCCTTCTGCCTGTCCCTTGCAATCCGTCCTGATGGTCAGATTGCGGAATGTCAGATCGCTGCAATTGTCGGCGGCAAAGGCGGCACGACGTGATGGGAACGTACCACGAACCTCGTTGGTCTTGATGTCGGCAGGATGAGGGTTAAACACCTCATTATTCCTATAGTGAACCACCACGCCCTCGCGGCTCTCACCCTCGATGGTGACAAAGCGCTTGTTGCGGAAGTACACCAGTTCCTCGTAGTCCCCATTCTTCACCAAAACCTTGTAACCCTCCTGTGCAGAGGTAATAGAGTCGGGAATGAAATCCATAGCCCCCTGAACGGTGGAGAAGTCGCCTTTGCCGTCAGCCGATACCGTCAGCAGTCGTTGGCTTTGATCGGGAGCCTTCTCTTTCGTGCGGAACGTCCACCCCTTTTTGCCTTTGATCCCATTGAAGCCGCTGATGACACCCTTATCGATGGTGACATAATACTCATGACCATACTCCAGCATGTTATGATGCAGATAGATGGTAACCTGTTTCCCCTTAGTGATCATGGGATAGAAGTGGAAACCATCCGAGAAACCGCCGATGATATCGAGTTGATAGCGCCCCTTATCCCAGGCATTCTCACCAGACGGGGTGCCAGCCTTGGTGTTACGATTGGTGATAGGCTGCGACTTATAGATATAAGGTACAGGCGTGTATTGTGCCTTAGGATTATTCGGCTGGCGCTCCGTAGGCCCTGCAGGGATGCTCATATCCAGACGGTCAACCAATTTCCCCGTTTGTTTATCATACACTGATACGAAACCTTTCTGCCCGATAGTGACATCATCACTCATTATCAGCGTCAGGTGCGTGTCGATATTCACCTCCGTAGCCCCATTCTCAGGCAGCATCCTAACAATGTTGTCCTGCGCCATGCAAATACATACCGCGTTTGCCATAACGGCCAGTACCATCCATAATCTCTTTGTCATAGTCTTCATATTGTTGTTACTGGGTGCAAAGATACAAATACTTCTCGATATAAAAGTTATATTCCACAGCAAAATCACCTTTATTTATGCTCTTTACGTCACAATCCACCCCTCTTCCCCTACTCTGTCGCAAACTTCTCCCCTTGTCGCAACAACTTCGACAAGAATCAGGCAAATTTCTTGGAATCAGACTAAAAAACCTCGTATCTTTGCATCAGTTATTTGAATATTGCTTTTGTTCATTTTTGCATAAATCTATTTTTGGTTATTGGTATTTTGGTTTAGAAACGAAAAAGGCTCGCAGCGGCGAGCCTCTTTTTAT
>Ga0256405_10008864_pt1 | contig 14108 bp, 18 predicted proteins | sample RumenRJG_02DNA_FD_189096 | JGI IMG/M metagenome (GOLD analysis project Ga0256405, IMG submission 189096) | Bovine rumen microbial communities from Lethbridge, Alberta, Canada - RJG_02 | ecosystem: Host-associated > Mammals > Digestive system > Stomach > Rumen | place: Canada: Alberta...
ATCTTATGAAAATTCATCCTTGGAGAACTTACTATATTAAAGGAAAATACTTATCTGAATTTGGAAACAAACGCATGTGTTTCCACTTTCCATGCAATAATTATTGGAAATCAAGGAAAAAGGACAAATAATTCGTTGAATATAGACCTTTATACATGCTATTCTCTTACCCGATAATAATGACATAACCACAAACAATATGAAAAAACTATTCATTATTCTTTTAGTTTTTACTATCAATCAGAAAGTCAATGCGCAGCAGATGGAAAAGCCGGTGTATCTCACTCCGTTTGAGAGCGGGATTAGTATTAACGTGAGTTCGGTATAAGAATTATGCTATCAACCTACTTCTATCAATGATTTCGATATTCATCTGCGGCTTTTTTGACATCAGGTTATATGCAATCATAGCTGAAAGAAGATTAACCACAAAATTATATTAATATTCGTATTACAAGTTTAGGGCAACTCACTATTCAGAATGATGTTGAATTGATGGGCAATAATCGTATAATAGTAGAAGATGGTGGAAAACTAATCATTGATGGAGTAACGTTATCAAATGCTGAACTTAAATTAAAAACAGGTGCGTCTCTACAGATAATAAATGGTGGAATAATAGAAACTCGTAATGGATTTATTGTCCCAATAGGAGTTATTGTAGATATAGTAAACGGGCAAATACTGTAATATATTTTTGATTAATGTGTATCTTCTTATAATTATCAGTATCTTTGCCAATTATTATCCTATTTAAATATATACTATCATGAAAGTTGGATTATTATTTATTTGGATGTCTTGTATGTCTGTGATGAATTTAGAAGCTCAGAATACACAGTTGGAATATCGTCCTTTTGCACAGGATGGGAAAGTGTGGGAAACTCAGGTGGGATGGATTATGGAAAATGTCTATGGGAATTATATTGACGGCGACACCCTGATTAACGGAGAAACATGGAAGAAAGTATACAACTATGTTTTTCTTCCAGAATGGGGATGTACCTATTATGCAGCTATTCGTGATGAAGGAAAGAAAGTGTATGCTATTGCCAAAGGGAGTACTAAACCACGTCTGCTTTATGACTTTAACTTGAAAAAAGGTGATATATTAAGATGTGGTGTTGAGGGCAACGCATTTGGTTGTCTGCTTGAAAAGGACGAGAAACCAGATACACTCTTGGGATTTCCTTTTGAATCTTATTTAAGGGTTGACAAAATTGATACCATCAAGGTTAGAGACCTGCAGTTCCGTCGTTTTACTCTCACACTACTTGATGCATATAAAGAGTATTACAGAACTGGAGAAGCGTCAGTTCTTGACAATGTAGTGTGGGTGGAAGGTGTTGGCTCCGGTGCAGGACCATTCTCACCATGGTTACCCCTTCCTCCTCGCAAAAGCTTTTTCACAAGTTGCTGTATAGGTAAGACCTGCATATTCGGTGACACTGACTTTTATGACGCAGAAGTGTCCGTTTCCGTCAACAGTATTTTATCTAAAAGGAAAGATAATGAGAATAATAACTTCGACCTTACAGGTCGCCGCCTCAACTCCACACCGGAGAAGGGAATGTACATCAAGAATGGCAAGAAATGGTTGAGGAAGTGAGGTGGATATACATGGTATAACTAATGTTTATATCAAGAATGGTTTCACTGTAAAACAAGGAGCTACTCTTAATATTACTACAGGCAATTAGAAATCAGGAACAAAACACCAAACTATTTGTCTTTCAGATAATAAAATCTTTTTACTACGTTATTTATAATACTATTAAATTATCATATTATTATGAAATCTAAAACAATTACCTTTTGGTTACTTTTGATTTTGGGGCTTACTATGAATGTTTCCTGCGACAAGGATGATGAAATTTCAGATAAGTGGCCGTCAGGAAAAGAACCTGCTGTGGATTCAGATTATCATCCTTTTGTAAGGGAGGGTAAGGTATGGAATTATAGCTATGATATTGTTGAGACTACTTCCGATGGCAATAGTGTTGCAGCCGAGGCATATATCATCAAAGGAGACACCTTGATACAAGGACAGAAATGCAAGAAAGTTTTCTATAGAAGCCGAAGTGTTTCTAATAATAATGAATGGCACTACTTTGCTGCACTTAAGGAATGGGGAAAGAAAGTCTACATCATGCGCGATGGAAAGACTAAGGGAGAGCTACTTTACAATTTCGGCTTGTATAAAGGTGAGCATATTCGCTATTCAACAACATGGAATGATCTGGTTTGCAATAGTGTAGAAAAAATCTATACAAGCGATAAGGAAAGCGTACCAAGAAAGATATTGGGACTTAATGTGTCTGGAAACAGTGATTACGACTTTCCTACACTCATAATTCTATGGATTGAAGGGATTGGGGCAATTGACGGCTCAAATCCATTTAATCCTAATTGTCACTATGATGATCCCTTATCATCATTAATTTCTTGTTATGAAGATGGTGTATGCATCTACGATATCAGTTTTCCAAGCCTATTAAACCAAAAAGAGTAATTTTGCGGAAATTGTTTGACTAAAAACAAGTGAATCACTAAATGAAGTGGTTCTTCTGCAATTTTGTTGAAAAGACAAAAACAAAAAAACATCCGGATGGAATTACACCAATTACTATGAACAATAAAAGGATTTTTGCGCATGAAAAAAATTTTGTTACTTTCATTTATTGTTGCGTTGTTCGTTGGGTCTGCTTCTGCACAGGAATCAACTCTGAAGCTGGTGCAGGAAGGTAGGAGCTGGCATACGGTTTCGCTGATGCCGTTATACAATAACACGGATTATGAGGGAGAGGAAAACTTCTATAAGGATATCAGCGGAAAATGGTGCAAAGCAAACTCTCACAATTATTACGTCATTAAGGGTGATACAATTATTAACGGAAAGTCTTACAAGAAACTGCTGAATGATAATTTATACTACTGCTGTGCTATGCGTCAGGAACAGGATAAAGTGTATGTCTATTCAGAGCAATTATCCCCCGATGAGTATATTTTGTTTGATTTCGGCTTGAATGTAGGTGATGAAATAAGTTTGTTCAACGATGAATATGTAAAAATGAGGGTGTTGGATGTGCAAACCGTTAATGTAAATGGTGTAGACCGCAGGATACTGTCAATGTCCGCATATAGGGATGGTTTCGGTTTTGTTGATTCTGTTACAGATGTATGGATTGAGGGTATTGGATGCATCAGTGGTATTGCATCACCAGACTGGTGGATGGTTATAGGACTCCAACCGCTGCTTGTGGAGTGTTGTCAGGATGGAGAGCCTATTCTCACCTATGATTTCTTTACAGACAAAATAACTCCTATTTACGACTCTTACCAGCCTTTCCTTGGAGAGGGGAAGCGATGGAACTATATTCACGATGCATCTAAGTCAAATGATGACAATATCTACCAGTACAGCTACTTCATGGAGGGTGATACCGCTATTAGCTGGAGATACAAGAAAGTCTATATGGAGAAAGACGGAGAAGTCACTTACGTGGGAGCTATGCGAGGAGATGCACGAGGTGTGAATTTTATTCCTGTAGGTGACAAAACAGAGACTGTTCTATATAACTTTGGATTGAGGCGTGGAGGTAAGATGACATTAGAAAACGGAAGCATACATATTACCTGTAAAGATGTAAAACGGGAAGTGTTTGAAGGAATTGAGCGTGATGTTCTCTATTGGATTGTCACGGATGGTTATTCAGGAAATGAGATTGAGGAAAAGATGAGCCTTGACAATGATTACTATGATTTCTTTTGGATTGACGGAATAGGAAGTACCATAGACTTGTTAGCTCCTTATTCCTTGCCAGGCAACTATAACCACCTTGTTTCCTGCGAACGGAACGGCAAAATCTTCTACAAATCTACTACTTACAATTCTAATGTTCATGACATGAGAACAAACTCCAACGCTTCTTCCCAAATCTTCGACCTCTCTGGCCGCCGACTCAACTCAGTTCCTGAGAAAGGAATGTATATCCAAGACGGCAAGAAATGGCTGAGGAAGTGATTTTAAACAATTATCATTTGGTTGATAATAACATAGCAGTCAATTATATTTGGCTGCAAAATAACAAAATCAAGTCCGTTTCATTTTAAAAAACCGCCTAATAGACTGAATTTCAATTATTTCAAAGAGCGATTAGTCCACTTTAACGGGACAGTAGTGAAATAAAACATCAAATTATGAAGAATAGGATTAGTATTACATTCCTGTTTCTGCTGACTGTTGCAGGGGTGCAGGCTCAAAATAATAATCAGAATATAATTGATTTTGTTATTGCCAATAAAAAATATATGGCAACAAATCTTCAAACTGCAGAATGGATTATTAAAAAGGAGGCAAAGAATAATCAGGAACTAAAAGACTATAGAAACATTAGGATATTTCATATTCTTGATATGGGTCATTCCGGGTACTTTTTTATTGACAAAGACTATTTAGACTATTCTTTTTTGAACCGCCTATATTCAGGATGCCACTTTTTAAAATCAAGAAAACTATTTTCCACTAAGAAATGGCTCACAGGCGTGGAATCACTGATTACTGACTCATTAGGGAATTACATTGCAAACTATTATCAAGGTTGTCTTTCTATTGCATCACATTATTCTGATTTGTATAATTTTGCTAATAAAGAGCTTGCAAAGATGTTTTTTAATAATGAGATTGATTTTGTTTTTACTAATGGTAATTTACATTGGGCTGGAAAATATTTTTGTATAAAAGATGACAAATTATTCGTTTTGGAACATAAAAAACTCTCAGATACAAAGATGTCATATTATTCATGGAATGAATTTTTAGAATCAATAGGTGTAAAAGTGCTACAATAATAAACCACAAGAACAACAAATGTTTATTAACAGCCAAGTATATACAAAATGGCCTTTACCTTTAAATAAGTAGTAATGAAAGAATTATATGAATTTCGAGTACTTAATAAATACTCACATCTCCTTTTTAATGATAATGAGGGAGAAAATATTGGCTCTTTAGTGAAAAAAGTTATCCTTGATACGTCATCGCCTATATTTAAACAGATAGGTGAGATTAATAATAAATTATGGTTAGAGAATCATGCCTTTTTGTTTACATATTGGGAATGTAAACGGACTTACACCAATGATGAGATCTTATCATCTGAGATTATTCATTTAGATATACGTAAAAGATTAGATACTGACGGTGATGATGCCGACAATGCCTATGATGAGACTTTCGCATGCCCAATATGTGGTGCCCATGCCAAACAGGTTTCTGAATTGCGTTTCTCAAAAAGAAACTGGCTGGGAAAACACGACGTGTCAATGACACTCAGCGGAGAGGTGATTGTTTCAAAAAAATTCAGGGACTTCATTGAAAATAATCATCTGAAAGGACTTAACTTCATGCCTATTTACGTTGGTAAAAACATTTCTGAAGATTGTTTTCAACTATCGTTTTTGAAAGAATTGACTGTGTCAGAGAAAACAAAGTTCGGTGTAAATCCATTCGGACACTATCATGATATCATTGACGGCAAATACTTATGCTTCAATACTGACCCTTATAAATGTCCTAAAGGTGATAATTTGGGAAAGTGTATCTTATCAGAAGTGTACATTAAAGAGAATAGCATACCTACTGATGCGGATTTCATTGTTAGCAAACAAACCTATGGGGGAAGAATGAATTTATTCCGTCCATATCATATGTTTTTCTGCACCCAACGAGCGATGCAATTAATGAAGGAAAATGGCATCAAAGGATTTGACTACGAAGTAACACATATTGTTAATTAAATACGTCTGATAATCAATAAAATTGTTTGGTCATATAAACCATAAAGTGTAATTTTGCAAATTAGATAGATATTTGTATCTTTGCATCCTATAAGAAACAGTCATTATGAATAACGCAGATTTTTGGGCATCCATACGCGCTATTGTCGCAGAGGGTTTCACTCAAGAAGGTTTGCGCAAACTTGATAGCTATGCAGAAGATTTTATCAGTGGAAAGCTTGTATATCAACGATTTTCACCGCTTGAACAGCGTGGCTGCGCAGCGGGAGGTGAAATTCATGTCATTGCATCCTTGCTCGCGGGAGCAGAAGATTCGGCAAATTCAACGTATTCACACATTCTCAGCGACTTCAAAACAGAATGCCAATTCGGAGCGCAACAAGCTGAAAGGATAGAAAAATGGTCTAAAGCTGTTGGTGTTTGGGTGGAACGCGTAGACGAGATGTTACCGAGGGTTCTAGGTGAACAAATTGCAGAAGGCGGAGAAGCAAACGTTTACGATCATGGTGCTACCCTCGTTAAAACTATTGGTTTGGATTATTTTATTCAACCCATTCTGGCACTTGACCGCATTTCCCTTCATAATACTTATTTCCCGGAAACACTGCTAACAGTTTTAGGTTTTGGACGTAATAAAGATGGTGAGTTTAAAATTATTGTGGAGCAGCCATTCATAGAAGGCGAACATGTTTCCGATGCAGAAATTGCGGAGTTTATGTCATTAATAGGTTTTACACTTCGCAATCCCAAGAACTGGACTTATTCTACCCCAAACATTTACCTTAGTGACATGCATGACGAAAATGTAATTCGCTCAAAATCGGGTAATCTATTTGTAATAGATTGCGACATACGCATAAATACTCCGGAACTTAAAGCAGGTGGTGTTAGAACCCTTACCACAGAAGTTTTGTTCGTATCATAATACCCCCTAAAGGCTAACCAAACATAATATGCTCTTATTTTGAACAAAGTCTAACTAAAAACGAGCGAAACAGAGAACCATACCTTGATACATCAGAAAATTTTCCACTTCCTGTTTTTTAGGTTTTGACACATTTTCAAAACTACAATTCTGAATATCAGGCATTTCAAGATTGTTTAGCAGATTGTTATTTTTCCACCCCTATTGCTTTCACGCATCAACTATAACGTGTATATTTGCCGTGAATAATCAATTTTAACGGGACACTAATGAAACGGGATATTTACTATAGGGATAAATAATAACACAGGTGTTATTTATCACAGACAATTTATTCCAGAGAGAAAAATCAATAAATTTTATTTTAAGTAAATAATGGGCAAGATAACGATTTGGAATAATTCTTTAGAGAGTTTCGTATCATTCGATTTTATAGAGGATGAACGGGGCAACTACGATGTTTATGTGACAGCGAAACATTCTTGTTTTACAATAAACAAAGGTTTTCCAGCAAGTATAGAGGATCTGTCATCGTTCAAAAAACTATATTCACTATTCGAAACAAATAGTTTGGATGAAATAAGATTTCAACACTCTGAAGTTTTAACTATGTGTAATGAGCATATTTTGATAAAAATAAATGCTAATGGATGCGGGCATTTGGATTATAGTTTTTTCTTCAAACACGGTAACAGCACCGTTAACATCCAATTCGTTTCCGACCAATCCTTTTTGTCTCAAACGAAAGAATGTTTTGAAACATTAAATTATGAGAAATCATGCGATTTAAATTATTTGTTGGAAGGTAATAATTGTTTCCGATTAAAAAAATTAAAAGACAATCTTGAACTAAACTACTACAACATTCAAATGCTGATAGGAGTGCCTGTTGTAAATATGGAAACATCCATCATTCTTTACAAAGATGAATATAATGGTTTTAAGAATGGTGTGCAGAAACTGCTAGAACATAAAACATCAAGCGTAAGATTTACTCCATATAACAATTTCCTTTCTATAGATATTAACAGAAATAGTGAAAGCATCTTTAACATAGATGTGGATTTCAGTGATAGTCTAATGCCTCAAAGCTCTATGGAATTAAGTTTCTCAACTTCCAACTTTACTATTGATGAATAACAAACAGTGACAAACAACACTTATGGCACGAGACTATATAACCTACAATGAATTACTGAATCAAAGATTTAATGCTATAGGCTTCAGAAGAAAAAACAGAGAGACATTTGTAAAGAAAAAGGGAAACGCTGTCCAAGAATTACTATTTGGACATGCTACCTATTATATGCATCATGTAAGATTCTATGATTTATCATATTGTTTAGATTTTCCTATTATAGAAAAATTTGCAAAGGTCTTAGGTGTTGACTATACGCCTATGATTAATAATGTTTTTTTTCTTATTCCGGGTCAAACAAGTTTTAAAGACTGGCGTGTGGATGTTAGTGATAATGAAGATTTTATAAATAAGACTGTTAATGACATCTGCCAAGAAGTCGAAAAATATGCTGTACCTTTTCTTGATAAATATTCGGATTTGGACGTTCTTTTAGATGCCATGGAAAAAGAACAGATAAGTCCTGATTCTTATGATTATGTCCGCTTCCCAGCAATTGCATACTGTATGCTCGGCAATTATGACAAAGCTATTGAGCAACTACATAAGAAAAAGCAATATATACTAAACAAAAAAGATAAAATCTCTGAAATAAACTTTGAGAAAATGACCAAATCATTCACAGAGTTTGAAAATGCCATCAATAAATATATTACAGAGTCACAATAGGCTTTTGGGACAAGTCGATTGATTTAGTTTATTTAATACCTTGTCACTAAGATTCGGATATCATAAATAAAACATCAGAATATGAAGAATAGGTTTATTATTACATTCCAACATCATTTCTTATTCTCGTTAGCTATGGTAAGGTTTATTATTTGCATATTTGTAACTATTATACCTGTAAGAGCCAAGGCTCAAGATGCTACAGATTTAGTAAAGATTCTTGACATCCGCCAACAAGTGGATTCCTTGGAATGCAGGATCAATAAATTGGTCCGTCGTATTCCACAATTGAAACACACTGTAGGGATAAGAATGTATCACGTTTTTGAACTTTTGGAGGATAAGTCTGGAGCTGTGGAACATCTGTTTGATGATATCAGAAACATCAAGGATTTATCGTGTAGATATGCGGTTTATAAACCTAAGCTGTTTTTCAAAAAAAAGAAAAGATATTTGAAGACAAATACATGGGTTTGTGATTCAATGGGGAATGTCCTTGCTTTGGGTGACTGGCATAAATTATACTTTATTGAGCCTCATTTGCGACAAAAGACCTACAAAGAAGGAAGTATATTAGCACATGATTTCATTACACATAAACTAAATGGTGCTTTTAGATTACTGCTAAAAACATCCGATGGACTATTTATATATAATGATCTATTCTGCATAGACCATGATGGCTATTATTCCATTCAATTTAAAGGGCCTCGTGGCTTTGAGAAGACCAGAATTTGTAAAAAAAACAAGGATGTATTTATCTCCAAGGTTCAAATTTCGGACAGAACCAAACTGGACTGCGATTCTATAACATGGCAGAATGTAGAAGGTGTTATGAACGAATATACAGACACTGCGCAGATAAAAGCACAGTATGAAAGCTTAATTATACCATTTCCTTACAAATCCACAGAATACAATGTGCATGGAAAACAGCTGTTGATTGTATTCTCATCATGGGGATCAGGAATTGTCAAGCATACCATTGACGTCTATAGTAAACAGTATGAAACATGGAGAATCTTAGCTGCTGGAACAGTTTTGGATTGTGGAAGCCCTATATCTGTTAGCTTAGATGAGAGTCACAATAAATTGTTATTTTTATCGAATGATATAATTATTGGTAAATTAGAATTGAATAACTTATAATGGAAATCAATATAAAACTTCAGGACATGAAGAATAGGTTTATTATTGCATTCCTGCTTCTGCTGACAGTAGCAGGGGTGCAGGCTCAGTTCCGTCCGATGGTACGGGCGTATTATTATAAAGCATTGGTAGATCAATCCAAAGATTTGGATATAGCCATCCATACGTTCAAAGCCTAACTCAGAATTTTGTACATAAATATTTGGTTCCCTCATTCCGGGGCTATTTGATTAATATTTAAACTCGTCCCATTTTAACGGGACACTAATGTTTTTAAATGATTAAAAAATGAAACAGAGCAACGACTTATCAAACTTAAAATTCGAAGGGCAATACATTGTACAAATTCGATTAAACAGATACTGTATAGATCACGTTTTCTCGAATGACGTAATCATACAAATCTGTTCTGAATTAAGTTATTATGACAAACAAGGAAATTTACTTAGCTATTGGAATGACAATAATTCTATGAATTTCTTTATGAACCAACTTTTGGAGATACCTATAGTACTGACTCAAGCTGATTCCAACACTATTAAATTTGTTTTTAGTAATTATGAATGTCTAATTCTGAAATCAAATAATGATGAACACGAGTCATTTACAATATTCTCAAATGACGGTGTGCAAGACATTTTTTAAACAATTTGAACTTCAGATTAAACAGCATGATATTAATAATCCTGATATATTAAGGAAATACTGGTGGAAGGAACGATAAATATTCAGGAAACCTATAAGTATTATACAGATAATTATCATATCATGTACAAATAATAATTATGAAAAAGAAAAAATTTTTTAATCTTTTGCTCAAGGCATATAGTAAATATGGTGTGTTAATTGCACCAGAAGGAACAGATTCAACGTTTGGTCAGAATGGTTACCCTGTCCAAATGCCCTCAGAATTCAATTTTGTTTTGACAAATGGTGAATATGCCCCAATTATGGTATCCAATGTACGGGCAAAATTTGTAAGTGAGCAGATGAAACTATTAATAGAACAATACATACCCGAAGATTATCCTTTAGAATTCATTGCCACAGATGTTAAAAGCGAATTATTGGGGAATCGTTTATATTATTTAGTTCATTTTACAACCGTATTCGATGTTATTGATTTAGAGCATTCACGTAAATTCTCTCCAACAAATATTACTATTCCTGTTCTATGCTATGAAAAAGTAAAGGATTTAGACTTTTTCACGACAACAGCTCGTTCAGAAGGAATGATTGTTTCAGACGCCTTAATGAAAGAAATGAAAAAAAAGCATTTTGAGGTTGGTTTTGAATTTGTTGAATGGAAATCAATATAAAACATCAGAATATGAAGAATAGGTTTATTATTGCACTCCTGCTTCTGCTGACAGTAGCAGGAGTGCAGGCTCAGTTCCGTCCCATGGTAAGGGCCTATTACTATAAAGCATTGGTGGAATCACGACGTAATTCATGGGCGGTAGAAATAGGAGGGGATTACCTGTTAAGCCCTCATTGGGGGTTGCGAGGAAGTGTTGGTATTGGTTCCATGAAGTATGGCAAGGACGAAGCAGAGGTTAACGACCTTGTTAAAGCATCCAATGAAATCATCGTGCCAATTTTTGCATAGAGTCTAACTAAAAGCAAGCGGATCTAAAGATCTAAAACAACTGTATAAGTTCCGCTAGCGTAAACATGACTGTCTGTTTTACCAGGCAATGTGACAGTGGCGTATGCTCCTTGAGGAATGGTGAACTTCCACGTCCATTGGTCTCCGTCGTAATTCCATGCACTTTTGATAAGACCGGCAGCGGAGCGGTATTCAGCACTTACATGGCCTAATCTGCGGTCGGGATGTGGACTCATAATGATATGCTTAAATCCTGGAGTCTGAGGGTCTGCGGCAATTCCTGCCACATCCTCCCACAGCCATTGGCACACGCAGCCGTAGGCATAGTGATTGAAACTGTTCATTCCGTTAGGTCCCATTCCCTTTTCTTTCATATAGCTGTTCCAGCGTTCCCAAATGGTTGTTGCTCCGTTGTCTACTGAGTAGAGCCAGCTGGGGTTCTTGCGCTGGAAAAGCAGCGTGTAGGCTACGTCGGTCATGCCGTTGGCTGTCAGTGTTGGCATGAGTATGGATGTGCCCAGAAATCCCGTTTGCAGGCAGTCTCCATGATCTGCGAAGTTTTTACGCAGACGTTTTATCATATTCTCTTTGGCTGTACCCTCTGTTAGATTGTTGCGCAGAGCGAACAGGGCAGGAGTCTGCATGGTGTTGAAGATGTTGGTCTTGAAGGTTCCGTCTGCGTTGAGGAAGTTATTGCGTAGATAGTTGCGTGCAGATTCTACCATGTTGAGATAGACACTATCATCATACCCTATGGCGGCTGCCATATCTGCCATCATGGCGGCATCAATAGCCCAGTAGGATGCTCCGAGGTAGTTCCAGTAGGCGATGGCATCGGGTAGGGGTTTGCCGTCTTTGAAGGCACTGCCCCCACAACTCTCAAGTGGTTCGTAGCTCAGCCAGTCTCCCCATTGGTAGTTACCGTTCTCCTTGATGAGAGCATTGTGGCCGTACTTCGTTGCATTGACATGATCCATATATTTCTTCATTGACTTCCAATGTTCCTCAATTATGGTTGTATCACCAAACTGTTTCCAGATGGTCCAAGGCACGATGATGCCGGCATCTGACCATCCAAAACGCATGTATTCGTCGTGCCAGGAGCCGTATTGACCCGGTGGCGATACGCTGGGATAGCCGCCCTCATCGTTCTGTGAATCACGTAGGTCGTGCAACCACTTGTGGAAGAAACGGCGTGTGTTGGCAAAGAAGGTGCCGGTCTCTGCAAAGACCTGAGTGTCGGCTGTCCAGCCCAATCGTTCGTTACGTTGCGGGCAGTCGGTAGGTACGCTGAGATAGTTTGAGCGCATTCCCCAAAGGGTGTTCGAAATCAGTTTGTTGATGTCTTTGTTTCCGGTAGTGATGATGCCGGTCTCCATCTCCGGCGTGATTGAACTGACGGGAATGGACTGGATGCGCTCAATCACCACTTCGTCGGTCGCTGTGATATCTACGAAGCGATAGCCGAAGAAGGTGCTACGCGGGGTAAACTCCTGAAACATGAATTCAACTCCTCCAAAGGTATAGTCTAACCGTATGCTCTTTGCATGAATGCGCAAGTTACGACGATGGATGCTACCCTCGGGACCGTCCATGCCACGACTTTTGGCACCGTTTCCGTCGTTCAGCAGCTCAGCAGGCAGACAGGTAAGATGTGTGCTTCCCTTGGCACGGAAACGGAATGAAGGTACGGCTGCACAGTTCTGACCGAAGTCGACGACCAGATGTTCGCCTGGGCGAATGGTCATCAGTTCTCCGTCCTTATATTCACGGTCTATGATAATCTTACCGTATGCATCATCAGAGGCGTTCTCTGCCTTTGAATATACATACGCACGTTTTGGATTCAATGCCAGTTCGTAGAGATGATAAATCTCTGCGCCGTTCTCGGGAACGATGATTCCCTTATATTCTGTGCTGATTGCTGGAGTGGATAAGCCTATCCCTGGTTTCTCGCCAAGGAAGGGGAGAGGTTTACGCGCATCGTATGCCTCACCGTCGAAGATAGCCGCATGAATCACAGGACCTGCGATGCCTGCCCTCCAGTCTTTAGTATTGGTGCCATAAAGATGCCTCGTGCCGTCGGAGAATGTCAGCTCCAGAACACCACGGAAGGCACATTTCTGTCCGTACATACCGTTCGATCCGCTGGGCGTGATGATTTTGTCTGCCCACCAGCCAGGAGTAACCTGTGCGGCTAATATGTTCTGTTGCTCCTTTTTGGGCATAAACTGCTTCGTTACGTCGTAGGTAAACGAATACTTCGTGCGGCTATGATGCGAGAAACCAGGGCGCAGCACTTCACGCCCGATGCGCTGTCCGTTGACATAGAGTTCATTCACACCGAGACTTGTGGTCATCCACAGAGCCTTTACTACTTTCTTTTCGTTAGTGATGTTGCTTACAAACCAGTTGGCACCGTCTGCAGCCCGGCTGTCTTCGTCTATGCGTCCGGTAACTACTGGGGCGTCTTTCACACATATCCACTCTGATTCGTTCCAAGCTTCGTCAGACAAAGCGTCTTTTACTTGTGCTGACGCCATCATGGCAATTATAGCACATACTATGATAGTTAGTTTTCTTTTCATATAAGTTTTTGAGTTTTTATATTCTTAAATTCTTGAGGTGTTTTTGCAAATTTAGTAATAAGTTGTTTATCAGCGATAAAATTTGATGGGATTTTTCCCGTGTCATCAAATTCAACATGTTTTAATCTCCAAGGCTTTTGAATAAACATTTATTATAGGTAGGTTCTAAAAATTCTGTTTTTAGTTTCCCTACCCAATGTATTTGAGTTTTATCGGCCGCTTTTAGTTTTC
>Ga0256405_10008865_pt1 | contig 14101 bp, 14 predicted proteins | sample RumenRJG_02DNA_FD_189096 | JGI IMG/M metagenome (GOLD analysis project Ga0256405, IMG submission 189096) | Bovine rumen microbial communities from Lethbridge, Alberta, Canada - RJG_02 | ecosystem: Host-associated > Mammals > Digestive system > Stomach > Rumen | place: Canada: Alberta...
AGGGGAGTCATACATTTATAGTATGGCTTCTCTTCATTTTTGACAGAATACTTTATTGCAAGACTAAATGCAGATAGGCATATCATTAGTAGCATTTCGTTTTTCAATTAACAATGAATCGAAATTTTGAATTATCCATTGACAAATGTGTTCTAAATTGATACTATATGCAAGTCGCATGCGAGTGCGACTTGCATAAGCGGGAGTGCTGGAATTGGCAGACAGGCTAGACTAAGGATCTAGTGGTGGCAACGCCGTGTGGGTTCAAGTCCCATCTCCCGCACTACAGCACGAAGTTGAGAACCCATGTATTCCAAAGGTATGGATATACAGAGGAGGCTTCGCATTAGAGTATGAATTAGAGTATAGCTGAGGCTATGCTCTAATTCATTTATTGGACTCGGTCGCCTTGCGGCTCCCTTTATGGTTTACATGAGGAAATTGTATAGATACGATGTTACGATTAAGTTACGTAGGTTTATATCTATGCTTTGCGAGAGGATATAGTTGATTGTATTGTATGGTTACAATGTTACGATATATTTTTAAAATATTGATAAAGTGTAATTGTAAGCTTAAATTCGAAAGATTATTATTATGTCTGTAACCTGTAAACCTGTTTATTTTTTCCTTGTTTATGAATGTATTTTTGGATACTGATAAATACTGGTTAAAGTAACATATATTCAAAAGATAGATTATTTTTATGATAGGTCATCTATATTGCATAGACTATTAAAGGTGAAAAAAGTCATATGCTTGAGAAGCCTTTATTTAACAGGCTTTCGCAGCTGTTGACAATTTAATTGAAACATGTTATTTTCAATATGGACTTGAGGATGAATCTGCCTGTGGAATATGAATGCGAAATTTGGAAACGACATTTGTTTTAATAAATTTGGAATGAAATTTGAATAGAACTTGATATTCGTATTGAGTCAAATATGGAACCTAAATCTGGAATCGAAATTTGGAATACAATCTCGATTCCAGATTTTTTTGTACCTCGTAAACCTAAATTTCCATAGGAGGAATTGATATGGCAGATATAACAGCTAATACTATGCCTGCGGTTATGCTGCTGGCAAAGGATAAATGTATTAAGGAGTGGCAAGATAATGGTATTATTCTGGAACCGGCTGAGATGGTTAGTCAAGTTATGAATAAGGTTCGTGATTATATAAGAGTCTTAAACCTTGATGCGGAGAAAGGAACTAAATGGACTTTTCCTAAAGAACTTGATACTAATATTATCGCGGATTTGATAGCGGAGTATTATCCAGTTGCAAAAATTCCTTATTTTGAAACGGATAATGTTGATGATATGGATTTAGCTATATATCAATTTGAAGGACCTGATGCTGGATTATATGTATCAAAACGAGATGTATTTCATCAGCTTATTCGCGAATTTAATTCTGGGATAACAAGAAGCAAATTTGAAGAGATATTATTGGCACTCAGATATTCGACACGGGTACCGATTAAGCAGATTACGCGAAACGAGAATCTTGTGCCTGTTAATAATGGTATATTTTTGCTTGACCAAAAGATGCTGATTCCATTTAATTCGGAATATGTTTTTGTAAAAAAATGTCGGATTGATTATGTTTCCGGAGCTACAAATCCTGTGATACATCACCCAGTTGATGGCGATTGGGATGTTGAATCCTGGGTCAGGAGTCTTAGCGATGATGAAGAGATTATAAATCTGATTTGGCAGGTTATAGCTTCTATAGTTCGTCCCTACACTGACTATCAAAAGACGATTCTTCTATACAGTGAAGTGGGGTCTAATGGTAAGGGAACACTGTGTACACTTCTTAGAGGTCTTGCTACCTGCTCTGAATCCATTTCAATTAAAGGTTTTTCTGAAGAGTACTCTTGTCAGAATATAATGCGTGCTAATGCTATTATATGTGATGAGAATTCGGTGGGGAGTTTTGCAAAGGAAAATGCGCGATTTAAGGCTGCTGCAAGCGGCGACTCTTTTCAAATAAATCGAAAGTATGAAATGCCCATCACGGTCAGATTTGATGGTCGGATTGTTGAATGTGTAAATGAGATACCGCGTTTTGCAGATATTTCTGAATCTTTATATAGAAGGCTTCTTGTTATTCCTTTTACAAAGAAATTTAAGGATAGGGAAAAGAAGCGATATATTAAATCTGATTATCTGAAAAGACAGGACGTGCTTGAATACGTTCTATGCAGAGTGCTGCATATGAATTTTGACGAGTTCGATAATCCTGAAGCGTGCGAAAGATTAAAGGATGATATTAGAGTTTATAACGATAATATCAGAGCGTTTTTAGATGAGATTTTGGAACAACTAGTGTGGAATTTGGTACCATATGGATTCATATATTCTCTTTATGTGGAGTGGCATAAAATAAATGTACCCAGTGGTACACCTGAGAAGAAACAGAAATTTATAAATCATGTAAAACAGATTTTAGTAATGTCGGATGATTTCAATTGGGAGCCAACAGGTGATGTGCCAATGAAGGCAGCTCATAGGATGGAAGGAGCTGAACCATTAATAGCTACCTACAATGTAAAAGGCTGGATGAGGCAGAACTATCATGGTAACGATATACGTACAATATGTACGCCTAATATTTTACCAACACAGACTTTTAGAGGAATATATCGTAAAAGTATTTCGGGTAAAACATAATAATGAAAGGAGACCGTGATTATATGTACGATTATGATACAGAAATTCAGAAAGCTCAGAATAAAATATATGAGCTGAAAAGAAAACGAGCAAAGGCTCTTCGTGATGAAAATGAACAGATAGGAAGGATTGTGCGGGAAGTATTTCAAGATAATCTTCCAGATAATCCAGAAAATATCAAATCATTCTTTGAAGAATTATATTTGTTAGAAAAGAATGAGTCGGTTCATTCAGATGTGCAGGGGGAGACTGCTCAGTAAATAACCGAAGACAAGTGTCTGAGGTTCAGTATAGCCTCGCAGAGCACAAGACGTTTGACACTCGTGTCAAACATAGTATTGTGCTACCTTTGACTAAGGTCAAAGGTTAGCGAGGCAGATAATCAAGTAAAGGGGATATGATATTATGAATAATGTTACCAAATCAAAAGGAGCATACTCAGTATCTGTATCACAGGGGAGAGTAGCTCATGAACATGATGACCGTGACTATTTGCCTAAAAACGCCGACCGCGAATTGCTTAATAGAAATATATATGTAAAGAGGACGGATGACTATCAGAGTAGTTTCAATTATCTGTTCAGTGATGTGATAATGGAATATAATTCCAAGCAGAAACGAGAAGATAGAAAAAAGTCATTTGATTATTATTCTGAAATTGAGAATGGAATAGGTCCAGAGAAGGCAATTTACGAGTATGTGTTCCAAATCGGAAATTCAAATGACCTCGGAGTGACCGATTCCAAATTCAACATCGAAAGGTGGAAAGAACTTAAGAGAGAAGGTAAATTTGCGTCTGCATCAAAATATGTGATGCAGCATTTGAATCAAGATCCGCGACGTGATGAGTTGAAAGGATTGCTTGAAAAAGAGATGCGCGGTCTTGAGATGAAGTATCCTAAGTTTAAATTTTGGACTATAGTAGGGCATGATGATGAACCCGGTGGAACATTTCATTTTCATGTGGCTTTCACGCCGGTGGCAGATGGTTATAAAAATGGAATGGCGATGAGAGATTCTCTTTCCAAAGCTTTAAATCAAATGGGTTTTGTAACCGATGATGAGGGGCTTGCAATTCAGAAGTGGCAGAATGAGGTTAAAAATTCTATAGAAAATGCAATGATAGATGCTGGTTATGAACGCCAAAATATGAATAATGTTGAAGCGCATCTTTCAGTATCTCAGTTTAAACTTAAGGCTAAAAATGAGCAGCTTATGGCGGAGAATGATTCGCTTACTGAAGAAAATGAGAGACTTTCTGAAAAGAACCGCTTACTTTATCATGATAATAAGTACTATGAAAAGTGCCGTGAAGAATTTGAAAGGGATGAGGAAGAAATCAAGATACGCAAGAAAAAACTCGATGATGCAGAGATTGAGCTAATATACAGGGATAATATGATGCATAGAGAAAGAGATGAGCTGCTTGATAAAATGCTAGATATTGAGCAGCGCGAGGAAGGCCTTCTTCGATTGCAAGAAGAAATCGAAAAGAAGGAAGAAGAACTTAAAGCTCGTGAAGCTAAGATATCGCACTGGGAAAAAGTAGAAAAAGTTAATGATATACCTGTAAAGACCCCATTAGTTGGGCGAAGACTTCCAAAAGGTTATGGAGAATAATTGTATGTATGACAGGACAAGGGTTCCTCTTTTTACGATTTCTGGAACTCCTGCCCTTAATGATAGGAGCGTTGATAATTATGGATAAAGATAATAATAAATTTGATATTTGCGATAAAGAACAGAAGGATAGCTTAAAAAAGGAATGCAACTCAGTAGTAGGTATTCATGAAAAAAGAATAGAAAGATTAAAGAAATCTCCAATATGGGATGTGTATGAGAAAACTCAAATCATACAGGATGAAAGTACGGATTGAAAACATATATGTTTTGAGGTAATATAATCTTGGAGGAGTGAATGGATATGGATAGAGAAGAACAGCTTCATCAGGAGGATTTACAAAGGCTCAGAGGACTTCGTCTTATAGATGATGATTTTATGAATGCCTGCTTTGATGGTAATATAGAAGGAACTGAATTACTACTTCGTATTATTCTCGATAAGCCTGATATTTCTGTGAAGAGTGTAAAAACTCAGAAGGTAATGAAAAATCTTCTTGGAAGAGATATATGGCTTGATATTGATGCGGATGATTCGGAAGGCAAAGAATATGACATAGAGGTACAGCGTGCTGATAAGGGCGCCGACAGAAAGAGAGCGCGCTATCACTCAAGTATACTTGATGCGCATTTATTACAGCCTAATGACGATTTTAGCAAGTTACCTGAAACGTATGTTATATTTATAACCGAGAATGATGTTATAGGTGCAAATCAGCCGATATATACTATAGAAAGACAGATTATAAATATCGGGGAGTCTTTTGATGACGGCGAGCATATCATATATGTAAATGGAGAGAATAAGAATAGCAAAACGGAGCTTGGAAAACTTATGCATGATTTCTTCTGCACTGACCCTGATGATATGCATTATAAAGAATTGGCTGATAAGGTTAGATATTTTAAGGAAGATGAGAAGGGAGTGGCTGCCATGTGTAAAGTTATGGAAGATATGAGAAATGATGAACGAATAGATGGAGCAAAAAGACTTTTGGAAATTGGAAAGCTTTCGATAGAGGAGATTGCAAGTGCAATGAGGTTGTCTGTTGAAATTGTTAAAGAACTTGCTACACAGAAGATACCACAGTAAACAATAATGGGGAATCCGGATGGATTCCCCATTATTTTATGGCTAACTGCAACTGCTTTGTAAAAGCGTATTATGGCTTTCATCGTCAGTTTAAGTATGTTTAATTACCCTATTCCCTTTGTGAAGGTGTGTATGTCAATTATGAACTAATATTTCACCGTCAAGGTAGTAGCCACTTGGTGTACCATACTGACTAACATATTTTGCTACTGAGATACTCTTACCACAACTGCAAGTATAACCTGTGATAGTCTTCTTTGAGATTGATCCTAACTGTTTGTATCCAGTAACTACTTCTTCTGTTTCGTAGTATGTCTCAGTGGTAGTACCTACTTGTACATCCTGTTTGGACATTGCACTTGAACCTATTGTTGCTAAAAGCCAAGTCTTCATATTCTGATAATCACTGGCGTAATCATTCCAATTACCTGAAGACTGCCATTCAGCACGACCATAGTTGTTCCAATTAGCAGTAGCATCGTTACCATTGATATCAATCATATGTGTTTCATATACAGGAACTTCTCTGGTCTTTTCTACCTGCTGTGTGCCGTAGATAGGCTTATTATAGTCATTAGTTGTACCGTCACTTGCATACTGCTGTACATTAGTTGTACCGTATGTAGGTGAGTAATTGTGATTATGAGTAGGCTCAGGTGCTACTGTAGTTGACTCAGTTGTAGTCTGAGTGGTACGGCTTTCTGTAGACTGAGTTGTAGAATGTCTTGCTGATGTACTGTGAGTAGTGGTAGATGTATCTTCATTATCACTTGGAATAGTATCATCATCAATGTGATATTCTTCATCTTTTGTTGATGAATCAGTATTCTGAGTACCTTCTTCTTCAGGTGCAGGGTCAGTCTTCTTTTCAGTAGTAGCTTCCGTAGACTCTGTCGTCTCAGTTGTAGATGAAGCCTGTACATCTTTTGAAGCATCCTTGTGTGTATTCTTTTTGCTATTTGAAATGGCGAAACCTGCTATTATTGTAATCAAAACGATAAGTACAATCGCTATAATGATAATTGCTTTTTTATTTTTCATATTAATCATTCCTATGTTTATTCCTCATCGGGAATGTCTTCACCGGGTATGGTATCATCATAAATGTGATATTCGTTATCACTATTGTCTGGGTTTATTCTTCAGGAGCGGGCTCTTCAGCTGGAATATCTGTATCTCCGAATGCAGATGATATCGCTTTAGTCACTCTGTTGCCAGTATTGCTTATTTTCATAGTTTCATCAAATACATATTTTCCTTCAGCTGTTTTTTGATTTTCAAAGTAATATTTGTAGCCGTCTAAACCAGTGAATTCAATATAATCACCATTGTAACCAGATGCATTATAACTTGAAAAATGTTCCATTTCGTCATCTATTAATGCACCGCTTAATGAGAGACTATCAGTGGGAAAATCATGTATTGAACTTGCAGTTCTTGTGATGATTAGATATCCTTTGCTTGAACCATTATCATGGTAATTATTTCTCAAACCTTCATAATTTGATTCGTAAATCGTTCCTTTTTCTGTCATAAATTTTCCTGTGATAGCATTAAAAGATAAAGGATATCCACGAAAATTTCCTTGCATTATTGATGTATCGGCAGGCTTTGAGAAAGCAATTATTGATTCCATTGGCAGGTACATATCCTCTCTAACAATGTTGTTTCCTGAGTTATCTGTAAAAATATCTATTATTTTCTTAGATAAATCGTATTTGACATAGTTGTCAGAGTTGTCGAGAGATGAGATGATTTCGTCATCATTCATTTTTGCTACATCACCGAGTGTAAACTGATTACGGGTGTTATATATGGTGAGTGTTCCATTCTCAGCTACAAGGATACTATGAACATCATCATCTTTGGCAAATTCAGAGACTTCATACCATATAGTTCTTTCGGTAGGATTAAATATCTCACTGAATGACGATATATTATTCGCTGTTTTTGGGCTTTCGTCAGTCTCATAGGCTGTTTCGTCAGAACCCTCAGTTGCAATAATGTTGTTGTTAGCAGAATCAGTTTCACTATTACTTCCGTTGGAACTATTTCCACATGCAGTTACAAATAAACTAAAGCTGAGTACCATCGCAAAACATAATGCTATTTTTCTTTTTTTCATCAGTATTCCTTCTTTCTATTATGATATAAAAAATCCTCATATATGAGGAAAAACAAATTATATTATACTCAATATATTTAGCATAGTCAAGGAATTGAGTATGCTATGCTCTCCGTGTAAGGAGAATAATTATGATTTCATATGAGCCATTTTATGAAACCATGTTTAAGAGTGATATGACAGAATATGCACTAATATTTAAGCATGGAGTACCTGCTAATACACTTCATCGCATGAAACACGGTGAGGCAATTACAACCAAAACATTGGATATGCTATGCGATATATTGAATTGTGAAGTATCGGACATAGTCAAGCATATTAAAGTTGATGAAATGTAAAATAGCACTCAACCCTTCTGAGGGGCAGAGTGCTATTTTTATGTTTTAACGGTTCATAATCTCATCGAATGATTTGTATCCAAGCCACTCGGCTATGGTGTCGTCCTCGAACCAAAAGAAGTCATTCAGGTCTGTCAGATGGAAGCCGTGCTCGTAACATTCGGATAATATATTAAAGACTGTTTCGATCTCATCATCCGATAGATACTTAAGCGTATCAACAGCGCCAGACCATGCTCTGTCTCGGAGTTCCGATACGGAGATATCTTCATATACTACCATAAGCTATACCTCGATTACATAGGCTCTGTTAGCAAGTTGTTCTTCAGGTGCAACCTGAGCATCGTTGACTTCACGAACCATAGCGGTGAACATATCAATATTCATTTCTTCGGAATATGGGATGAGAATCCATTCATGAACTGATGAAGGGATAGCTATGATTCGGTGAGTGCCGTACTTCTCTCCGTATGCTTTAAGAGCATCTTTATTGAGGATGGCTGATGCACCTTTGGTCTGACATTCGTTCGTGATGCAAGTGAAGCCTGATATCTCTTCAGGGATGCCGAGCATATCTGCAAGATTTACGAACGTAGTCTCTTTAAAGGTGTTCTCTTTGGCGTGGCGAAGGATAGAGCTGCCTGATACATTTGCTCTTTTCAAAATATCTGGCGTAATCTTGATACTTCCTTTTCCATCTCCGATGTCAATACGGACATATACATAGGCTTCAATACCCTCATATTCGGTTGCTTCTTTTGTGATATTTTCATCCGAAGTCTTCTGAAGACCGAGATAGCAGTTCTTCCAGAGGAAAGACCTGCTGAGAAGCTGATTGACATCAAAGCTGATGCTGTTGTTGGATTCAAAGATGCGGATACAGGCTTCAGCAGCTTCTGATGCTGAGAGACCTCGTTTGATGAAGTCATCGACATAGACTGTCGGAGCGATGTTGGATGAAGTTCGGAGTATAATTCCTTCTTTTAGTACGCCGTTCTTCACTACGTCCTGTGGTTTGGCGTGATAGCCACGGTTTTTGAGTTCATAAATGATATCATTTCTGTTCATATGCGGTTACCTCCATTTTTAGCATAAAGATTCATAAGTTGCGAATTATGGTTTAGTGGTCGGACAGACCACATCTGAGAGTGAAAAAACAGAAAAAAGTGCAGGATAACACATTGACGAGAAATACAAATCGTGTGTATAATTGATACATGATTTTGGTTTAAGTATGAGGATATGACTATGAAGAAAAGAATCAATATATCACTTGATGAAGAGACAGTTTTGAAGCTAAAAGAGTTAGCAGAGAGGTCGCATCGTAATGTGAGTCAGTGGGTGACCGATAAAGTTTGGGAATCAGCTGAGAAGGAAAAGGTAAATTCTGAGAGAGAATAGACAGTGTTTATGAAACAGCTTAGGGAGTTAAAAACCGGAAATAATATTTGGAGATGATATAATGGCTTTAAAGAAACAAATACCATATAACGATAATAACCGTGCAGTTGCATATTATCGTTACAGCTCATCTGGACAAGATACCAGTATAGAACAACAACAAGAAGCTGCACATACGTATGCAGAGTTACATGGTCTGACTATAACTCATGAGTATGCTGACCCTGCTATCTCTGGAACATCTGCTGATAGACCGAAGTTTCAGCTTATGTTAGCAGAAATTGGAAAATTAAAACCAGCGGCTCTTATTCTTTGGAAGACTGACAGATTATCTCGAGATAATTATGATGTAGCATTTGCAAAGAAAAAAATTAGAGATGCAGGTGTGAAGATTCATTATGTAGCTGAAAAGACTCCTGATGATGATTGCCCTGAAGATGAGCTTATGGAAGGTTTCTTAGAGAAGATGGCAACATATTACTCGAAACAGCTTTCTGTTAATGTAAAACGTGGACAAAAGTTTAACTCTGAGAGATGCCTTTACTTAGGAGTTAAGACTCTTGGTTATACTTATGAGGGGGAAGGCCGTCACAATAAACGAATCGTGATTGATGAATCTACAGCTCCGCTGGTAAGACGGATATTTAATGATTATGCAGATGGTCTAACTATGGCTCAGATATGTGATAAGCTTAAAGCTGAAGGAAGAAAGACTGCGAGGGGAAACGATTATACGATTAACGGTATTCGTCGTATTTTGAAGAATGATGCTTATATCGGTGTTTACAGATATGGTGATATAGTAGTCGAGGATGGTATGCCTGCAATCATATCAAAAGAACTTTTTAATGTAGTACAAGCAATGCTTGTAAAAAATAAGAAGTTCGGGGCTCAGAATGCAAGAGGCTTAGATGTGGATGATAATCCTAGATTCTGGCTTACGGGTAAATTGTTTTGTGGTGAATGTTCAACTTCTGAGCATGATGAGCCAATGCAGGGAACATCAGGTCGCTCGAAGACAGGGACAAAATACTATTACTATTCGTGTAATGACCAACATAAAGGTAAGAAGGGTAAAGGATGTAAAAAGAAACCTGTTCGTAAAGAGATTATAGAAGGCTTGGTAATAAACCATCTTACAAAATATTTACAGGACTCGGAAAATCTTATGAGCCTTGCAGTAGATATTTCAGTTTATTACAAAAATCTTTATGGAAATAATGAGTATCTTGATAGTCTCAAAGCGGAGTATAAAGAAACTGAAAAATCACTTAATAATGTCATCAAGGCAGTTATGGCGGGGGCAAGTGGTGAGACTATAAATAATCAGTTAAATGCTCTTGAAGAGGCTAAGAAAAGCCTCAAAGATGCAATAGAACTGGAAGAGATTAAATCAAATGTAGTTAAGGATGAAATATCCGTCAAGAATTTCTTCGAACAATTTAAGAATGCTGATTTGAATGATATTGAAAATAGAGATTTGGTCTTGAATTATTTTGTTGATAAGATATACTTGTACGATGACAGAATAATTATAACTGGTAAATGGGATAGCGATTACGAGGGTACAGGATATTTATTCGTTGAGGAAGTAAAAAAACGAAGCGGTAAAAAAAGTTCTACTGCTTCGCGCCGTGGCGCACGTTAAGAGCAGGTGTTTGCACCTGCTCTTTTTACGTGCGGGGATGGAACTTGAACCCTTAAAAGAAACTGTTATGGTCTGTTTACGACTATGTTTTGACTGTTCACGACAATTTCTTGAAATTTATATATGAGATAGTGTAATATTCAATCATTGACCAATAAAATGGGGGATTTATTGGATGGGTGGAGGTTATGATGACATTTGCAGATAAGTTTTATTCGATATTAAATACCTATATTCTGTCTACGCTTTCTTATATAGGCGAAAGCTTCTGTATTCTTTCTATAATATTGATCATGCTATGTTTTTTAGGAAGAGTTGGAACTTTTACTAGGAAGTCTATATATCCGGTTCTCGCTTTTGTGGGAATAGGAACTATTCTAAATATATATTCTGTGTGTCATGATTATTTTGTGATGAGGAATCATTGGAATGAACCTTTTCAGGAAAGTATTGTTAGATTGACAGATAAATCAGAATATAGCTCAATTATAACTATAGTAGTTATTCTTGCAATTATATTTTCGGTATTATTGACATTTTCTGAACATAAGATACTTAATTGCTTAATTGCTGGATTCATGATCATTTTTTATGAGACTTATATATCAGTAGAAATGTTATGTACTACTATTTATTTCACTAACAAATCTAGAAATTACATATTTCAAGGTTCATTTATATATGAAGAATTAGAGGATGCGTTATCGTATATTTTTATTCTTGCATATATGTTTATAATGGCATTGACTTTTTTTGCCTTGTATCTTGGTATGATAAGGAAGCAGAGATCTTTATATGTTGGATGGAAGTCTCGTATTCTTTTCGTATTTTGGGAGATACTTATGGTTTGTATAGCGTATATTCCCATCTTTATAGGAGGAACTCTGAAGCAGCAGGAGAAATATATGGGATATGAACTAGGAATGATCCTGCCTCTTATGGGGATAGTTGTTCCACTGTTTATGCTAATTTTTATATCAAATCGTAATGCAATTGAGAAGTCGATAATACAGGAAGAGTATATATCAGCTGAACTCGCATATATTAATCAATATAAGAGGAATCAGCATGAGACTAGAGCTTTTAGACATGATATTATAAATAATCTATCTATGCTGGCCACCATACATAACGATAAGAACTATAGCGAAGCGGAAGCTTATCTGAAGGATCTTATCGGAAATGTACAGGATATGTCCTCTAAATATGTGACAGGAGATGAGATGCTCGATTGCATCATTGGAATGAAATACTTCAAAATGGAGGAAGAGGGAATAGACTTTTCACTTGACGGATATATAGAAGGGGGACTCAAAATGAAACCATCTGATGTTTGCGGTATCTTTGCAAATGCTATAGATAATGCTATCGAAGCTTGTGAAATGATTTCCAATGATACAAATAAATGGATCAGGATGTCGCTTGAAAGAGGTAAAGAAACAGTCTGTATACATATAAAAAACTCTTGTCCTTCAGATGGAGGAAGAAATGCATTGGGAGAAAAGGTTAATACTAAAAAGGATATGAGTCTTCATGGATATGGTATACAAAATATGAAGAATACGATAGCTAAGTATAATGGAAATGAGTCTATGATATTAAATGAAGAAACTTTTGAATTGATGGTAAGGATTCCTGTTATAGAGATTTCTCTCTAATATTGTGCTTAAAAGGGTAAAGAATATGACATGTTATGATAAAATAAAAGATATAATACTCCTTGATATTTTGGAAGGTGTTGATATTATGTCGGGCCTTCTTGCTGTAATTTGTTGCGTAATCATGATGGTTTATTTCTTTGGACAAGAGGGAATTATTACGAAAAAAGTATTTTTTCCATCATTTATATTTGTGATTATGGGAATTGTACTTTTTTCCATCACTTGTTTTTATGATTGTAATCATTTAATGAAGATGAAGGATGCCCCTTTTTCGGATGGGATTTATTTAGCTTCTTCAGATAAGAAGTTGATTTGTATCGGAAGGGTATTTTTTTATTTAAGTATTATAACAACTGGTTTTCGTTGCTTTAAGAAAAAAAGAATCCTTAACTCTATTCTATTATTCGTGTGTTCAGTTATATTTATTGAATATGTAGTAATACTATCTTCATATACATTATCATATATATGGGATAATCCAAGAAAAGTTATATTTTATATTTTTCATTTTGGCATGGATAAAAAATTACATATTGGAGGTATTATTGTTATTTCTTCGCTACTTTTGCAAAGCATTATTCTATTGGCTCTTTATTTTTTCTTTGTTAGAAAAAAGAGGACTATGTATATACCTTGGAAATATAGAATAGCTTTTATTATCTTGGAGATATCTATTTTTGCTATTCATTTATTGCCATATAGTCCGAATCTGTCTGATTCGGAACATTTTAGATATATGGAATATGAACTCGGTGTAATCGTGCCATTAGTAGGACTAGTAATGCCTTTCCTTTTTGTTACTGTTATATCTGGACGATATTTTATCGAAAAAACCAGGATTCAGGAGAATTATATATCTGCTGAACTTGATTATCTGAGGCAGTATAAAAAGGATCAGAATGAAACTAGAGCATTTAGACATGATATTATAAATAATTTATCTATACTTTCAACGATGTATGCTGAAGGAAAATATAGTGAGGCGGGCAATCATTTAAGTGACCTTCTAGGGGATATAAGAGCTATGTCTCCTAAGTATATAACCGGAGATGAAATGCTTGACTGTATTGTAGGGATGAAGATATCCAAAATGGAAGGGGAGGGTATTAGCTTTACTCTTGATGGAGTGCTTGATGGAGGACTTGACATGAAGCCGGTGGATATATGTACTATCTTTGCAAATGCTATAGATAATGCTATAGAGGCGTGTGAGAAGTTAGAAGAGAAGCGTGATAGATGGATCAAATTAAGTATTAAGAGAACGGATAGGTTCTTCTCTATAAATCTATGTAATTCTATGCTTGATGATAAGAAGCAGTCGGTGGTTCATAGACTATTTGGAGGAGGCGATAGGTTTACGACTAAGGAGGATAAATCTCTTCATGGTTATGGAACTCAGAATATGCAAAAAGTTATATCAAAGTATGATGGAATAGAAAAGGTAAATGCTGAAAATGGCGTATTTACGTTATCGATAATATTCCCAAGAACAAATTAATTATTTAATCAAAAAAATGGGTAACTAGAAAAAG
>Ga0256405_10008866_pt1 | contig 14100 bp, 13 predicted proteins | sample RumenRJG_02DNA_FD_189096 | JGI IMG/M metagenome (GOLD analysis project Ga0256405, IMG submission 189096) | Bovine rumen microbial communities from Lethbridge, Alberta, Canada - RJG_02 | ecosystem: Host-associated > Mammals > Digestive system > Stomach > Rumen | place: Canada: Alberta...
TCCAAGCGACCCGTCTATCTGTCGGCCCACAATATGCAGGGATATGTTTTGGGATATGGCCTGCCCGATGAACTGAAAGCCTGCTTGTACAACGAGGGGCTGACTATACGTTACTCCACCAAGCCCTACGACAATATGGCCGCAAAGCGGTGTAACATAGAGCAGCGCTACCGTCTGGAATATCTGCGAATGCCGTTCCATCCGAAAATGAAGGACACTCAGCTCTTCTCGTTCAGCGCCGATGCCTACGCCATGAACTACATGCGCCTGCTGCACGACCAGCTGCCCTACTACAAGAAGCATAACCGGGAGCGTTACCAATGGTTGCACGACATCTTTACAGACATCATCGAGCGGTTAGAGAAGGAAAACTTTGATGTGGATGAATTCAAAGGCTATCTGAAATGAGCATCTTCCATCTGAAACCCCTACGCGGGCAGACTGATGAGCAGCTGATGGCACGTGCTGCAGCAGGCAGCGACACAGCTTTCGAGGAGCTGTATCGCCGCTTTGCCCGACGACTGAAAGGATTCTTTTTCCTGCAATTGGGTGGTAACGAGGAGTTGGCAGCCGATGCCACGCACGATGTCTTTCTCAGAGCCTACGAAGCCCGCGACCGCTATCAGGAGGGACGCCGAGTTGATACATGGCTCTTTACCATCGCCTATAACATCTGTCGCAACCACTATCGCAGCAATGCCTACGAGGCGCAACTGTTAGCCACCCTCGATGCTGAGCCAGTGAATGATCAGCAGATTGAGGTTGAGTTGGACGAAGCCACATTAGACCAAGCTTTGGAACAGGCGTTGGCAGAACTTCCCCCGTCATTGCACCAAATCTTCTCTCTACACTATCAGGAAGAACTGACAATTCCGCAGATTGCTGAGATTGTCGGTATTCCTGAAGGTACCGTAAAATCGCGTCTGCACAAGACAATGAACATCATCCGTAAAAAACTCAAGAAATATGAGAATCACTAACGAACAGATAATCCAGTCGGCCCGCCGTCAGCGCGAATCAGCAAACAGCCGTATGGGCGTTGAGCCGTGGCATCCCCACCATCGTCAGGGTCGTGGCATTGCTGCCGTGATAGCCATTGCCGCCAGTTTCATCAGTTTTATTGTTGGCTACGGTTTTCGTGCCAACATGTCACAGTCTGACATCCAGCCAATGGCACAAAACATTCTTGTGCAACACGACACTATTGTGCATACCGAGACCGTCCGAGACACCGTGTATCAGACGCGCACTGTCACTAAGTATGTAAAGCCCTTGACTGCTCAGACCTCTCCAGTAATCGACCAAAAGGTAATGGATAATCAGATCATTGAGAATGATGCCGAACAAGCGGCTTGTTCCATGCTATGCGATAACATTCCTTATGCCCTATTGGCCACCCCATGAAATTGAAAATTAAACGAAATTATTATGAACAAGAAGGAAAGATTTTGCGATGTTCTTACCTTGCAACATCGTTTACACTCGTGACGACGAGCTGAGCATGAAATGAATGCCCCGAACGCAATATTTCCGCGAAAACGTCGTATATATAATATAAGGTAACGACAAATTCTGGAAGTGAGTGGTTTCCCCACCTACCGACTTGTAGATACCACTGGGCGACTCGTCCCCGGGGGTGCTCCCTGGCCCTCTAATCCGAGTGCAGTAGTCGCCGCCATTGAACAACTACTAAATAAATGATAGAACAATATGAACTACGACGAAATGAAACTCAAATAACAATTCGTGACTCTTTCACTTTATGTCTAACTTTCAAAAAAACAGTAAGGATTATGGAGAACCCAACATTGAGCTAATAGCCATAGTAGCTGGCTGCACAGAAATAATCCAAATGATTGGGCGAAAAATAACGGAAGAGATAACAGAACGGCCTAAGACTGTCGTGATTACCGTTTCAATTAAAACGATGTGTGACACCTCTTACACCTGGCACTTAACCCGCTGATTATCAATACCGTTTTCCCGCAGGTTGGTCGCACCAGTGGTCGCACCAATGGTCGCACCAATGCTTACACCACGTCGCGGCCTCTGGCAAAAATTTCCCGGCGGGGAATTTTCACGAGAGGCCGTGAGATTTTTACGAGAGGCCGTGACGTTTTCACGAGCGGCCGTGAGATTTTCACGAGAGGCCGTGACGTTTTCTGGTATCAGGTGTCACTGTTGGTGCTACCATTGGTGTGACTTACACCATTGTGGAAGGATGCTGTAAATCAGTGGGTTAAGTGCCAGGTGTAAGAGGTGTGGGTTATTTCTGTCGGATACTGCCCTTGGCGTCGATAGTGGCTTCACTTTTTGGCACGTCCGCTTCGCTCAATAGCTTGATTTGCCGGGCAGCACCATGCTTGCTGTCAGTACGCGGCCCCACACCAGGCCACTGATAGAGCGAGTGAATAGCGCCGGAAAGGAAACGGCCTTGACGGTCGGTTTTGACGGTGATGATGGGTGCATGCCCTGAGATGCCTTTCAGGTTCATGCCGTAGGGGGTGCAGAAGTTTCCCAGGCTGTAGGCAATAAACCGCCCCTTGTAGACTTCTGTGGCACGCACGACGTGCGGCCCGTGGCCATAGACGATGTCGGCACCGTGATCGATACAGAAATGCGCCAGGCGTCGCAGATGTCCGCGCTTCTCTCTGTAGAAGGTTTCCATAGAGTCGGGCAGATGCTTGTATTTCTGTCCCTCGGCACCGCCGTGGAACGACACGATGATGATGTCGGCCTGTTTGCGCAGCTCGCTGAGAATGCGACTGACGGTATTTAAGTCGTGCTCTGTGTGTTTCAGCGTATAGGGGTTATGCCCAAAGGCGCAGAGTCCTATCTTCAGACCTTTGCGCTCGATGATGGCCGTCTCGGTGCGGCCTTTCAGTCCTGCATACTTGATACCCTGCTGCCTGAGGCAGTGCTCGGTGGCCGCTATGCCTTCTGGTCCGAAGTCGTTGGCGTGGTTGTTTGCCATACTCAGGAAGTCGAAACCGGCATCCTTGAGGTGATGTGCGTAACTGGTAGGTGTGCGGAATGCGTATGCGTTTTTGAGCGTGTCCTTCGTGCTGGTGCCACCATCGCAAAGTGCTCCTTCAAGGTTGCCAACGGCGATGTCGGCCTTGCTGAGTATGGGTTTGGCGTCCTTGAACAGCAGGGCACCCTCTTTCTTTGGTAACAGCGTATCGGGGTACGTCGTTCCCATCATGATGTCGCCCACCATGGCAACGGTCAGGGTGTCGTTAGAAACAGAATAGGTAGCCATTGTGTAGCTACCTATCAAGAATAGTAAAGCGATGCGCTTCTTCATATCTCTTATGGGTTATTGTACTCTTCTCACGCCGATAAAGCGTCGGGCATAGAAACCGTCGTTGGAATTGGAAATCTTAACGCCGTCGCTGGTGCTGGCATGGATGAAGTTGAAGGTGTTGGTGATGGGGTCGACATCGACGACGATGCCCACATGACCTACGTTACGGCCAGAGCGCGGACTGGTGAAGAACACCAGGTCGCCGCGTTGCATCTCGCTGCGGCTGACGGGCATGTTGCGGGCATACTGGTCGCGTGACGAGGCACCGATGTTGCCAGCGCCTAACTGGCGGAAGACATAGCTGGTGAAGCCAGAGCAGTCGAAAGCGTACGGGCCTTTGCTGCCGCTGCGGTAGCGGGCACCGATGTGCGACATAGCTTCGTCTAACAGGCCGTTGATGGCCATATTGTCGTATTCGACGTTCAGGTCGTCGTTCCCCTCGTAGAGGAAGTCGAAGTTGTCAATCTCCTTTTCGCTTTCTTGTATGACGGTTGTTGTCTTGGCGGTTCTCTTGGCGGACTTTCTCACCTTGCCATTAGCGATGTCGCCTGAGGCAAAGAGGATGAGGAGTGCGCAAAGAATGATTTTCCGACTCATTTATTTCTGTTATCTTTGATGGTTGATTAATTGTAGCTTAATTGTATTTGAGAATCTGTCCTGGACGCAGGCGGATGTTCTTACTGATGTGGTTCAGCTTGCAGATGGCATTGACCGTCGTGTTTCGCTTACGGGCAATTGACGACAGCGTCTCGCCTCGGCGAACCTTATGGAAACGGGTGTTGCTGCGGGCTGCCGTGGCAGCTGAACGCTTGCTGCTGGCACTCTCTGTGTAGAGCTGGTCTTCACCACCGTTGTTGGCAGATGCGGCACCGCCGACGCCACGCAGACGAGTGGCCTGAGCCGACTCACGCGAATAAGAAGAACGGCGGAAAGTGTAGAAGTCGCCAATGACGTCCTGGTTGCGGAAGTCGAACACCAGGGCGGGGTTCAAGGCCACGCCGCAGAGACGGGTCTCGAAGTGCAGGTGTGAACCTGTGGAGCGGCCGGTATTACCACCCAGTCCGATGGGTTCGCCGGCACGTACCTCCTGGTCGGGCTTCACCAGGTGTTTCGACATGTGTCCGTAGATGGTCTCCAGACCGTTGTAGTGGCGGATGACGACGAAGTTGCCGTAGCCCCCCGGCTCGTAGCGCACGACACGCACCTTGCCTGAGAAGGCAGCGCGGATGGTGTCGCCGATGTAGACCTTGATGTCCAGTCCCTTGTGCTGGCGTCCCCAGCGTGCGCCGAAGTTTGATGTCAGCACACGGCTGTCGGTCGGCATACAGAAGTCGCGCAGGTCGATGCGGAAGGTATCGGGGAGGGCCGTCTCGCGGTGGGCGTAGTGGTTCTCCCAGTCCTGATAGAGGTCGGCAGCAGGCGATGCCATCTGCTCAATCTGAATCAGGCGGCTCAGTGCCACTGAGTCTACAGCCTTCATCTTACGGTCAATAGGGGCTTGGCGTGCCAACAGGTCTTGTCCCTGTGAGGGAACAGCAACGATGGACACCATAGCTATAGCAAAAAATTTTTTTATTTTCCTAATCATTTATATTTTTTATTTTCGGTTATAGACGTCTGTAATTTTCTGCAAGAGTAGAAAACACGGTTGCAAAGATACGAATAATAATTCAGAAAAAAGACAGAAGCCGTTATTTCTTAACATTGTTTTGGTGTAATTTAACACTCAAACGTTTACGTGTTGTTAAGAAATAACGCCCCAGTTAATGTTTGTTTTCCGTAGTTCGCGCAGCCTGTTCCATAGAATTTGGTACTTCGGACTGGTGCATGTCGGGTCGTCGTCGACGATGCTCTGTGCCTCGTCGCGTGCCATCTGTACCAGTTGTCCGTCGCGTGCTATGTCTGCAATCTTCAGGTCGAAGGCCATGCCGCTCTGTGCCGTACCTTCCAGGTCGCCGGGACCGCGCAGTTTCAGGTCGGCTTCAGCAATGCGGAACCCGTCGTTCGTGTCGCACATGATGTCGATGCGTTTGCGGGTGTCTTCCGATAGTTGGTAGGGCGTTACCAACAGGCAGTAAGACTGGTCGGCACCACGGCCTACACGTCCGCGAAGCTGGTGGAGCTGTGAGAGTCCGAAGCGTTGGGCATCAAGGATGACCATGACCGAGGCATTGGGCACGTTGACGCCCACCTCGATGACCGTTGTGGCAACGAGGATTTGCGTCTCGCCGCTGACGAAGCGCTGCATCTCTGCTTCCTTGTCGGCGGGCTTCATCTTGCCGTGGACTTTGCTCAGCCGGAATTCGGGGAACACCTGGGTTAAAGCCAGGAATCCGTCTTCGAGATTCTTGAGGTCTATCTTCTCTGACTCTTCTATCAGCGGGAACACCATATACACCTGACGTCCTTGATGAATCTGGCGCCGTATGCTGTCGTAGAGCGAGGGTAGCGAACGGTCGAAAACGTGCTGAGTGACAACGGGTTTGCGCCCCGGCGGCAGTTCGTCGATGACGCTGACGTCGAGGTCGCCGTAGAGCGTCATTGCTAAGGTGCGGGGGATGGGCGTTGCTGTCATCACAAGGACGTGTGGCGGGTTACTACTCTTCGACCACAGCTTGGCGCGCTGGGCCACGCCGAAGCGGTGCTGTTCGTCGACGACGACGAATCCCAGACGGGCAAACTTCACGGTGTCCTCGATGACGGCATGTGTGCCGACGAGGATGTGGGTGGAGCCGTCGAGCAGTGCGTCGAGTACCTTCTGACGGCGTTTCCCCTTCACCATACCTGTCAGCAGGGCTACGCTGACAGGCATGTCGCCGAGAAACTGCATGATGGTCTGCAGGTGCTGTTCGGCCAGGATTTCCGTAGGTGCCATGATGCAGGCCTGGTAGCCGTTGTCGATGGCGATGAGCATCGACATCAGTGCCACGAGGGTCTTGCCGCTGCCGACGTCGCCCTGCAGCAGACGGTTCATCTGCCGGCCGCTGCCCATGTCGTGGCGTATCTCGCGGATGACGCGCTTCTGGGCTTCGGTCAACTGGAAGGGCAAGTAGTTGTGGTAGAACGTGTTAAACGTTTCGCCGACGTGACTGAAGACATAGCCGCGGTATTTGCGGCGCTGGTCGCTGGCATACCTTAATATATTCAGTTGTACAAAGAACAGCTCCTCGAACTTCAGACGGACACGGGCGCGCTCCAGGTCGCGGGCATTCTGCGGGTAGTGGATATTGCGCAGGGCCTGGTCGCGCGCCATGAGGTGAAGGCGCTGGATGATGAAGTCGGGCAGGGTCTCGGGCAACGGGTCTTTCAGCGCCTCAAGAAGCGTCTTGACAAGACGCTCTACAGAACGGGAGTTCAGCCCCATCTTCTTCATCTTCTCCGTCGTGTTGTAATAGGGCTGCATCCCCATGGCCGTGGTGTCTACCTTCGAGGCCTCGTCAATGTCGGGGTGGCTCAGTTGGATGCGGTTGTTGAAGACGGTGGGCTTGCCGAAGACCAGGTAGTCTGTGCCGATACGGTAGTTCTGCTTGGCGTACTTGCCGCCGGCACCGAACCACACGAGGTCCATGACGCCCGTGCCGTCGCTGAAATGGGCGACGACGCGCTCTTTACGCGCACTCATCTTGAAGGTCTCAAAGCTCAGGACATGGCCGACGACTTGCACGAACGGCATGTCGCCCGTCAGCTCGTGGACGGTGTACACCTTCGAGCGGTCAACGTACTTGTACGGGAAGTATTCCAGCAGGTCGCCAAAGGTCTGGATGCCCAGCTCGTCGCTGAGTATCTTCTTGCGGTTGGGGCCTACGCCCGGCAGGTACATGATGTCTTGGTTGAGTATGGTCATTCAGATGAGTACTTCGGCAATCTTTAGGTCGTAGGGTGTCGTTAACTTGATATTCTCGCGGTTGCCCTCGACGAGGGTGATGGGGTGGCCGAAGGCTTCGACCACACTGGCATCGTCGGTGAAGGCGGCGGCAGAAGCGCCGGCCGCACTGCCGGGCGACGGCTCGCCCGCGGTTTGGCTCAGGGCCTGCTGGTATGCGGTCTTCAGTAGTTGGATGTCGAACGTCTGTGGGGTCTGGACGAGACGGTAGTCAGCGCGGGGAACGGTTATCGAACCATTACCGCAGCTATCGGCATGGCACTCTGGGTTTTGCAGCGGACTACAGGACTTCAGGACTTTCGCTCCCGAGTGCGAACTTCTGAAGCCTTGTGGCTCGCTGCTGACAATATGTCGCAGTGTTTCGACCACGGGCACTACGGGAATGGCGGCTCCCGTCTGCCGTGCTGTCTCGTAGCAGCGGCTGATGACGTCTGTTGAGGGGAAGGGGCGCACGCCGTCGTGGACGCCGACCACGCCCTGGGTCTCGTCGGGAATCAGGGCGAGGCCGTGCAGCACGGAGTGGAAGCGCGTCTCGCCGCCGTCGGCCAGCAGGTAAGACCCGCTGCTGGCCCCATTCCCGGGCAAAGCGCGCCTGCCCGTTGCCTTTCCCTGCTCGGGTAGGGGGAACTGATACTGCTGGCACAACTCGCGCCAGTAGTCCTGCTGGGCTTTGGGCAGCACCAGGATAATCTGCAGGTCGGCCGAAAACTCACGGAACCGCTCGATGGTGCGCATCAGCACCGGCCGCCCGCCGACAGGCAGGAACTGCTTCGGAATGTCGCTGCCCATACGCAGGCCCTTGCCGCCTGCAACGATGATAACATAATCCATACTTTCGTTGTTATTTTGCAGCGGACTACAGGACTTCAGGACTTTTCAGGTAGACGCGTTTGTAGTCGCGGCCTTCGCCGAAGTTAAGCAACAGTCCTATCCTGCATCCTGTAAGTCCTGTAGTCCGCTGCTAACTGTATGCTTTCAAAGTCTTGAAGTCCTGTAGTCCGCTGCTAAAAATTACCTCGCCATGAGGTGCTTGAAGCGCATGCCTTCGGCCACCTGGTCGCTCACCTCCTTGTTCATTAGCTGCGAAAGCAGTTCGTAAGCGTATGGGAAAGCAGCCGCGGGGCCTTCGCCCGTGGTGATGTTGCCGTCGACGGTAACGAGGTCGGCAGTGTAGGTGGCACCGGCATCCTTCAGTGCCCGTTCGAAGCCGGGGTAGCAAGTGGCTTTCTTGCCCTCAAGCAGTCCGAGTTGAGCCAGCACAACGGCCGGGGCAGCACAGATAGCACTCACCTTCTTGCCAGCAGCAGCCTGGGAGCAGACAGCCTTGCAGACACCCTCGTGGGCATACAGGTTGGCGGCACCCGGCATGCCGCCGGGCAGCATCAGCAGGTCAGCGTCGCTGAAGTCGCACTGCTCGAACTGCAGGTCGGCCTCGATGTTCACGCCGTGAGCAGACTCCACCAGCGGGAAGTCCGTCGTGCTCACTGTTACTACCTCTACGCCACCGCGACGCAGCACGTCAACGGGTATCAGGGCCTCGACATCCTCGAAGCCGTCAGCTAAGAATACATAAACTTTTGCCATAATCTCTTCTTCTTTTCGTGGAAAATCACTAAATTTGCAGCAAATTTACAAACTTTCCGTCAAATAACGGCAAAACAAAGTGAAAAATGTCACAACGTAAGCTAAAGTTTGCCCTTTTCGGCAATATTTATCAGGCAAAGAAGTCTGCCAGCATCCAGAATGTGCTGTCTTGTCTCAGCGAGTTCGGGGCCGAATTGTCGGTCGACAAGGAGTATTATGAATTCCTGAACGAGCAGCAGCAGCTCGACGTGCCGGCCGGGAGCATCTTCTCAGGCAATGACTTCCAGGCCGACTTCGCCATTTCGATGGGGGGCGATGGTACGTTCCTGAAGACGGCAGCCCGTGTCGGCCACCGCAATATTCCTATCTTAGGTGTTAACATGGGGCGGCTTGGCTTCCTGGCAGATATTGCTCCGCAGGAGATAGCGTCGTGCCTCAAAGCCCTGTATGCTGACGACTATGCCGTTGAGGACCGCGCCGTCATCCGTGTGGTGGCTGAGGGCGAACAGCTGTCAGAGTGCGACTGTGCGTTGAACGATGTGGCTATCCTGAAGCGCGACACGGCTTCGATGATCAGCATCCGTGCCAGTATCGACGGAGAGTACCTGACGACCTATCAGGCTGACGGACTCATCGTATCGACGCCGACGGGTTCTACAGCTTACTCGCTGTCGAACGGCGGACCTATCATCGTGCCGGGAACGGGGGTGCTGCTGATGACGGCCGTAGCACCTCACTCGCTGAATATACGCCCCATCGTCATTCCCGACACGGCAGAGATAACGCTCGAGGTGGAGAGTCGTAGCCACTCGTTCCTGGTGGCTATCGACGGACGTTCGGAGAGCTGCGTGGAGGGTACGCGTCTGCGTCTGCGTAGGGCTCCTTATAATATTAAGGTGGTAAAACGTAGCGGCAAGAAGTATTTTGCCACGTTGCGAGAGAAGATGATGTGGGGAGCGGATGTGAGGTGAAAGGTAAAAGTGAGCAATGAAGAGACTGATTGAGCGACTGCATAATCCGGAGAGCAAGTTCGGCGTGAGGCAGATTCTGCGCTGGCTGTGGCTCGTGCTGCGTGGCAACCGCCGCCAGGTGGTGCTTAACGCCTCTTTAGGCTTGATGGGTGTCGGTTGCAGTCTGCTGATGGTATGGGCCATGCAGCGGACCATCGATATTGCCGCCGGTGTGCGTAGCGGTTCGCTGTTTGGCGGCGTTGCTATCATGGGACTTATCATCGTCTGCGAGTTTGCACTGAACATCTCGAAGGTGTGGATTAAGAATATCCTCGGCGTGAAGGCTCAGAACAGGATGCAGCAGCAGATGCTCGACAGTCTGCTACGTGCAGAGTGGCGCGGTAAGGACCGCTATCACAGCGGCGATATCATCAACCGTCTGGAGCAGGACGTGCAGACGGTGGTGTCGTTTGTTACCGAAACCCTGCCGACGACGTTGTCGACGGTGACGCTCTTTGTCGGTGCCTTTTTCTACCTGATGCAGATGGACTTCTGGCTGGCCTGTATCACGGTGGCCATTCTGCCTTTGTTCATCCTCGTCAGCCGCATCTACGTCGCACAGATGCGGAAGTACACGCGGCGTGTGCGCAACAGTGACAGTCAGGTGCAGAGTCTGCTGACGGAGACCGTCCAGAACAGGATGCTTATCAAGACGCTGGAGGCCGGCGACCGTATGCTGGACCGCCTCGGCGACACACAGACAGCATTGCGCCAGCATGTGCGTCAGCGGACGAAGTTCTCTATAGCCAGCAACCTCTTTGTCAATGGCGGCTTCTCGCTGGGCTATCTCGTGGCCTTCCTCTGGGGCGCTGTCCGCATGAGTGCTCACACCATCACCTTCGGTCAGATGACGGCTTTCCTGCAGTTGGTGTTCCGCATACAGGGACCGGCACGCGACTTGACACGTCTGGCTCCTGCTTTCGTCGGCGTGTTTACGGCAGCCGAACGACTGATGGAACTACGGGAAGCACCGCAGGAACAGCAGGGCGAGAGTGTGCAGATGCCGTCACCCTGCGGGGTGCGGCTCGAGGCTGTCTCATATACCTACGAAGAGGGTGGCGAGCCTGTCGTCAGCAACCTGTCGTTCGACTTCCGCCCCGGAACGTGTACTGCTGTACTTGGCGAGACGGGAGCCGGCAAGACGACACTGGTGCGACTGATCCTGGCTCTTATACGTCCGCAGCAGGGTAGGGTAGAGGTGTATGCCGACGGCTGTTCGCACGCCGTTTCGCCGCTTCTGCGTTGTAACTTCGTCTACGTGCCGCAGGGAAACACACTGCTCAGCGGAACCATCCGCGACAACCTGCTGATGGGCTGTCCCGACGCTACCGACGACGAACTCTGGCGAGTCCTTAGTCTCGTCTGTGGCGATTTCGTGGCCACGTTGCCGCAAGGGCTCGATACCGTCTGTACAGAGGCTGGCGGCGGACTCTCCGAAGGACAAGCCCAGCGCATCGCTATTGCCCGTGCACTGTTGCGCAACCGCAGCATTATGCTCTTCGACGAGGCAACGTCGGCTCTCGACCCCGACACCGAGCGCCAGTTGCTGGAGAACATCCTCTCCGACCACAGCAAAACGGTCATCTTTATCACTCATCGCCCCGCTGTGGTCGACTATTGCGACCAAGTTCTCCGTGTGGAGTAATTATTTTAAATTTATTTTTCATTTGTTCTTTTGTCTATTTGCCGAATTCTTTGTAACTTTGCCGCCGCAAATCAAAAAGGCTATAGATGAAACCGTTGAGAATCCTCGTATTCCTGACTCTTTTGTCGCTTTCTGCGCAGGTGTCTGTTGCAGACAATAACGCGTTGCCCGATGTCGATGTCAGTCAGCAACTGGCCGAGGCCGAAAAGCGGACCGACAATTGGAAAACGGCGTTCTGGGTCATGACGGGCGTCTATATCTTTGTGTATATCATGGGCCGCCGGCGGTTAGTGCGCAAGATCTGGGCGCGCAACAAGGAACTGAAACTGGCGCTCGACAAGGCACAGGAGAGCGACCGTCTGAAGACGGCTTTTATCCGCAATATTAGCCACGAGGTGCGCACGCCGCTGAATGCCATTAACGGTTTCTCGCAATTGCTGTGCAGTTCCGATTTCGAGCTGAGCCAAGAGGAGCGTCAGGATATGAAAGACCGCATCTCGAAAAATGCGGAAACGCTTACCGACATCTTCAGCGAGGTGCTTGAAATGTCTGAGGGCGAGAGTCTGCATAGCCGTAGCGACGTGGATGTCAATACGTTGTGTCGGGAGATGATTAAGGAACAGAAGAAAGTGAACGAGAAAGGTCTCGACATACGCTATGCGTCCAGCTTGCCCGACGATTTCAAGGTGCATACCAATGAGCCTAACGTACGCCTGATTCTGCATCATCTCCTCAATAATGCCGTGAAGTTCACGGAGAAGGGTGGCGTCACGCTGAAATGCGAGGTCATAGGTCAGCAGTTGGTGATGAGCGTGGCCGACACGGGTATCGGTATAGAACCTGACAACCGTGAGCGCATCTTCGATAATTTCGTGAAACTCGACGACTATGCCGATGGGGTGGGGCTGGGGCTGCCTCTGAGCCGGCGGTTGGCCCGCCTCTTGGGGGGCGATGTCACCTACGACTATGGCTATACGGGTGGCGCCAGGTTCCTGTTCACCCTGCCGATAAAAGCATAGAGGTGGAAAACGATGTCGTTTTCCACCTCTAAGCTTATTTGTGCTTGCGGTTGGCACGCTGTTCGCGATACTTGGCTTTCTGACGAGCCGAGCCGCTGCCGTGCGCACCGGTGATGTACTGCTTCTTCTTGGCCTTGGTCTTCACCTTGCCTTCATTGGGGTCTTTTCGTTCGCCCCCTCGGCCGAACGAAATACCATTTTCCAAAATTTTCTGGAAGTCTTCTTCTCCTGTCATATCTCCAATGTGTTTGCTCCTCTCCATACAGGGAGGGGGCGGGGGTGGGTCTTTAGTGGTGGAACAGTCGTACCCCGGTGAACGCCATTGCGATGCCGTACTTGTCGCAGGTCATGATGACATGGTCGTCGCGGACCGAGCCGCCAGCCTGGGCAATATATTCGACGCCGCTCTTATGGGCACGCTCGATGTTGTCGCCGAAGGGGAAGAAAGCGTCGCTGCCGAGGGCCACCTTCGTGTTCTGGGCAATCCAGGCTTTCTTCTCTTCCAGGGTCAGCACCTCGGGCTGCTCGGTGAAGAACTGCTGCCACTGACCGTCGCGCAGCACGTCGTCATGCTCGTCCTCGGAGATGTACACGTCGATGGTGTTGTCGCGGTCGGCACGGCGGATACCATCCTTAAACGGCAATGCCAGAACCTTCGGATGCTGGCGCAACCACCAGATGTCGGCCTTGTTGCCAGCCAGACGGGTGCAGTGGATACGGCTCTGCTGACCGGCACCGATGCCGATGGCCTGTCCGTCCTTGACGTAGCAGACGGAGTTCGACTGGGTGTACTTCAGCGTTATGAGGGCGATAATCAGGTCGCGCTTGGCCTCAGCTGTAAAAGTCTTGTTCTGCGTCGGAATGTTCTCAAACAGGGCAGGGTCGTCCAGCTTGATTTCGTTGCGTCCCTGCTCGAAGGTGATGCCGAAGCACTGCTTCGTCTCCACGGGGGCGGGACGGTACGCCGGGTCCATCTTGATGACGTTATACGTCCCCTTGCGCTTCTCCTTCAGTATCTCGATAGCCTCGGGGGTAAAGTCGGGGGCAATGACGCCGTCAGACACTTCGCGCTTCAGCAGCAGGGCCGTCGTGGCGTCGCAAGTGTCGCTCAGGGCCACGAAGTCGCCATACGACGACATGCGGTCGGCACCACGGGCTCGGGCGTATGCACAAGCGATGGGCGAGTCGTCGAGACCCTTGATGTCGTCGACGAAGTAGATCTTCTTCAGCGTGTCGCTCAGTGGCAGACCGATGGCAGCACCGGCAGGGCTGACGTGCTTGAACGAGGCGGCGGCGGGTAGTCCCGTGGCTTCCTTCAGCTCCTTCACCAACTGCCATGCATTGAAGGCATCGAGGAAGTTGATGTAGCCGGGGCGGCCGTTAATCACTTCGATGGGCAACTCGCCCTCCTGCATATAGATGCGCGAGGGCTTCTGATTCGGATTACATCCGTACTTTAGTGCTAACTCTTTCATAGAAATATGATTTTTTCGCGATTTGGCTGCAAAGTTACGAAAAGTCGAGAGCAAAACAAAAGAAAACATTCTTTTTTTTGCCGAGCATTGAATTTTGGAGTACAAAACGAAGCAAAAATAACAAATTGCGGTGGGCTCTCCATTCTGCCGTTTGCTGCTGCGCCCTGTTTTTGTCAT
>Ga0256405_10008867_pt1 | contig 14098 bp, 15 predicted proteins | sample RumenRJG_02DNA_FD_189096 | JGI IMG/M metagenome (GOLD analysis project Ga0256405, IMG submission 189096) | Bovine rumen microbial communities from Lethbridge, Alberta, Canada - RJG_02 | ecosystem: Host-associated > Mammals > Digestive system > Stomach > Rumen | place: Canada: Alberta...
GGGAGTAAAGGGCTGTAATTTTACTATAATCAGTCATGTGCATAACCTCCTGTGCGTCCATATAGGCTTCCTTTACACTTAAAATTATGCACTCCAACGGGCAGAGCCGTATTCCACGCCTTCTCTGAACTTCTTGGCATTCTTGTGACGGAAGTAGATCACTGCCTTCACAAGCAGCGCCCCGGCAATACCAACCAGAACATCTACCGGATGGATACTTGGCAGGGGCTTGGCAAATGCTGACTGGAAGTTGAGGAATACGTACAGAAGCTTTTCTCCTGCAAGCGTTCCTTCGGCCATCCGATAAAGCCAGCACAGCTTATCCACCAGATACCAAACGATCACATAGGGGATGTTGAGGACAATGAGCTTTTTCAGGTCAGGCTTCACAGCTCTTGACCTCGATCTTTCTGTTTTTCTTTGACACGTTCCCGCTGCTGCTTCCGTGCCTGCTCCTGAGACTTAGCAAGCATCTTACGGATAGACGGTTTCTTGGACTTCGTGAGAGACTTTGCGGAGTATTCCTTGAATGCCGCATTCATCACATCTACGTCCCGTGCCTTAAAGAAAACCAGATATCGGGGAGGAGAAGCAGCCTTATCCTTTTTCAGAGCGAAGTCGATATTGTACTTTCGAGCAATCCGCTCAAAGGACTTGATGTTCTGATCCGTGATCTCGATATTGGTTAGGCCGGTGTTCTGCTCCATGAGCTGCCCAACCGTCTGTTTGCCGTGGCGGGTTTTGTCGGCAGGAGCTTTCTGAGCCTTCTGAAGCTTGGCTCTTTCATTCTCTGCCAGATACTTTTGCATTGCCTCCTTCAATGCGTGGGCAGTCAGCCTTGCACCAGCCGCACCCAAGCGGATCGACAAGGCCACGACCCTGCTGTTGATTTCATCCTGCAATGGCGTTCCTCCTTTCCCTCAGATTTCAGGACGAAAAGAAAGCAGCTAAGGTGGAACCGCCCGCTGCTTCAGCCAGATATTCACTTTCATAGACCACCTCCATACATGTCATGATTGACCAGCGACGTGTAATAGTTGCTGATTGTGACCGGCGCGTTATACAGAGCTGCAAGCAAGTACTGACGGATGTTTCTGACCTTAGTGGTGTTCTCGTTCATGCAATCCAGAACGAACTGGATATGACCGGAGTCCAGCTTTAGAAGCCGGGATTTGACCACATCAGCCGGTTTATCTTCACCGCTCACCCTGATGAAGGGCTTATTGGCGCAGACTGTATCGACCATGATTTCAACTATCTCATCAAGGTCATCCCTACGCAGCTTCCTGTCCTGACAGAGGATGTCGTACTCAATGTTCTCTAAAATCAGCTGGCGATATGTCTCCCGTTCTTTTCGCATCTCTTCAGCGGATATCTCCGCTGCATCCCGAAAAGAATTGAATCGGTACTTACTCAGATCAGTATTTTGTTTTTCTGTTATTTGTTCTTCAGTACTTATTTGTGCTCGATCTTCCGTCACTGGCTTTCCCGTCACTGGCTTTCCCGTCACCGGGTTTTCCGTTGCCGGATCTGCCGTTGCCGGTTTTGCCGTTGCCGGATTTTCTGCCAACGGTGGCCGGGGAGCTTCAAATACTACATACTCGACTTGAGCAAGTTTGCCGTGCTCACCCCTAAGCTGCCGACGTTCAAGATATCCAGCTGCCTCCAGCTCTTGAAGTCCTGACGTTATGCCTGAACGTCCCTCTTTAGAAATCGCAGCCAGTCCCTTGACGTTGTACTGCCAGTCATCGGGTAGGCTGAGAATCAATGAGAGAAGGCCTTTTGCTTTCAGAGAAAGCGCCTTGTCTCTCAGATGGACATTGGACATGACTGTATAGTTCTTATTTTTCTCAACACGGATTACAGCCATTTCTTCATCACCCCCTTTCTCCGTGGTTCATTTACTTGGCTTTATCCTTGTCTTTCACGCTTTTGATGACCTCCTTCATGCAGTAGCCGATGCAAGGATGCGGTACGGCATAGGAGCACCCGTCACAGGGACTCCTCTTAGGTTCCGGCTTGACTTCGTAGTAGCAGTGCTCTCCGAAAGTGCAACCCTTGCGTTTTTCATACCAGTAACAGTACTTGCAGTCTTTCGGTTTATCCGGAGAATACTGGATCTCACTCATGTCTCTGCGCCTCCTTTTCCTGCTTCAGCCATTCCTCTTCAGCACGGTCAGCTATGCCAGCTACGCGGCAGCAACACCAGATGAAGAAGGCATCGGCCAGCATGATTACCAGTCCAATAATGATTCCGATCATCGTAAAACCCCCTTAAACGCAAAAAAGAGCGTCCATCTCGACTCCCCGTAGGGAGAAGAAATGAACGCTCTCTTTCTTTTTGATATTCAGTTTTAGGCCGTGCCTTTGATTGTGTTGACCACTCCAGAGATCAACTGGAACACTAATGCGAAGCCGCCGATGATACCTCCGACAATCACATTCAAAACGACAACTCCGACAGTGCCAGCAAGATCAAATCTATGCGGCACGAGCCACAGGAACATGCGTCGAATGCCGAAGGGGAAGCCGATGCAGATCCAAGCAAGCAGATAGTTCGGTTGGCCTTCGGAAAGATATATAGGTCGGAAGAGTATGGCGAGTAGAAGCGCTACACAGACTGGCAGCGCCACGCTCCGCAGAAAGATTCCTATTCTGCGCATATTGCCTCCTATGAATTGCTTTGTCAGCTATTTTTAGGGTCAATAAAAATAGGACTAAGCCGCGAAAGCCTTGATTTAACTGGCTTTTCAGGTTTAGTCCTATTATCTCATACTCATCAACAATAATTAAATCATAATCAGTGGATCCAAGTCTAAAATCTGAGTCATCATAAAGCACTCTCTTCACAAGACTTTGAACTGTACAAATATGAACTTTCGTATCCTTATCAAATTCTTTATCTTTAAGTTCTTTTACGTCATATATCTGATTGAGTGTAAGGAGTTCTTTAAGCTTTACCTCTTTAAAAGTATCCATTGTTTGCTCGCCAAGGGCATTTCGGTCAACTAAATAAAGAATTCGCTTAAATCTTTTGGCCATAAGAAATCTATAGATCATACCTAGGACAGTTCTAGTTTTTCCTGTTCCAGTAGCCATTGCAAGTAATGCTGTCCTCTTGTGATCATTTATTATTGCATTCTCGGCAGCTTTAATAGCTTCGATCTGATAGTAACGTAAATTAAGTCCATCAGGGTTTTCTAAATCCTCAAATCCTGTTGTTACCAGTTTCTTATTTGCCTCTTCTATATCTTTTTGAAGATCTAAAATCATCTCCTCCGGACGAGGCCATGCAGCTACAGCTGTTGGCACATTAAATTCACTTCTTGTATCAAGTCCCCATATACCCGATTTTTCTTTATATTGTTCCAAATAAGGTCGACCATTTGTTGCATATATAAATGGAACAAGATAATCATAATACTTCTTAAGAATATATTTATGGTCTCTCTCCTTAATATTCTTTGCATAATCTTTAGCTTGAACATTCAATGCACCAAATACATCTGTATCCATTTCCTTAGCTTCTATTACACCAACCATTGTTTCTCCGATAAAAAGAACATAATCGGCATAACCACCATTTCCGAGGCTACTGTCTGTAGGCCACTCTGCTATTGCCCTGAATGTATTTTTTTCTGGTCTAGTACCTTTTGAATATCTAAGCACCTTAGTATCTGCTTCCCAACCAGCTCGCCTAAGCTGTTCATCAATTATTTCACGAGTCTGTGCTTCTGATAGTTTTATAATTGATGCAGCTTTTGCATAAGCCTGTATCCTTCTCTTTGGGTCAACCTTTCCTGATTTTCTTATAGATTCCAGCTCTTGTTCGAGTGCTTTATACTTTTCCTCTAATAATTTGTTATCTTCAGCAAGTTTTTCAACCTTAACTGCTTCTTTTACCGGATCAACATATGGCTTGGGTTCAAATCTATAGTCACCATATGTCTGCATAAACCACACACCAAGATTGAATGTGAGTCTCAAATTATCTTTTGCTCTTTCAAGATCATCTTCTCCATTATGTGTAGCATCATTTCTCATCATTCTAATAACATAAAGAGTATCATCAATATCTCTTGGCAGAAGATCGTTATGTTTGAGGAGGCGAATCCTATTAGCATGAGTATTATCATAATCCGGTTCTGCTATCCCATCATAAGCAAGCATATATTTTACTAATCTCTCAGCAAACATACCTTGTTTAATCATTGACGTGTTAGGATCTGAATATACATATTTTTCTGCCAATTCTCCCGTATTTTCAAGATCTTCCCATCTATCCTTTAAAAATTCAAAATTACCCATCTACATTCTCCTTCTCATAATACATAATTATCAGAACTTAATGCTTATAAATCTACCACTTTATTTAATATTTTTTACTATAACATCTTTTTTGAACAACAATAATAGTTATATTTCTTAGTCACTTCATATCATAGATATATTAATTTTGAAAAAATGAAGATAACATTATTCAAATTGCCTTATGCAACTCTTAAAAGACTTTTTTACACTCTCCGGAGCTTCTATCTTCACTCCTCCACCAATTCCAACAACCCAGCCGAAGAACTGGTCACTCACAGCCACTTCAACATTTACTTTGAAGTATTCATCATCCACCGGAATCATCATCACATTCTTTCCAAACTGATCTACGATGACATTTGCCATATCATTTCTGCATTTAAGCGTTACAGTTTCCACTTCACCACCGTACATTCTGAAATGCTGTTGAGTGTACTTGGCTTTGTTTTGTTTCTTGAATTCCGTTATACCTTTACGCTTATTATTTGTCACTGATACATCTCGCATCTTATCTACCCGGTAGTGACGCATTTCTTTCTTTTCCATATCGTAGGCTACGAGATAATACTTCTCATCATCGAAATGCAGCGCCCATGGACTTACCTTGTAGAAGTCTCCGTTGCGACGGAATTCTTCTTTCCCCTGAAGGTTCCAGCTGAAGTATCTGAACTGAATGCATTTGTCACTGTTCATGGCATTATGAATAGAATCTATTGAATAATAGACACTTTCATTCATGTTCTTTACACGCCCGGTTACTGTAACCTCACGTTCAAGAAGTGATGCATCATATGTACTAAGGTTTGTCTCAAGCTTCTTTATCAGTTCTCTTGTCTTCTTCTCAGAGATGAACTTTGAAGCCTGGATAGCATCAACCAGGAACTTAAGCTCTGCTATCTCGAATTCACGATCACCACAATGATAATAAGTCTGTGGACCAATACGTGTCTTGATAATGTCCATACCGTACTGCTCCAGAGCATCCATATCGGTATAAATACTCTTACGATTTGCTTCTATCCCATATGATGCAAGCGCATCTAATATTTCAGGCATTGTAATATAATGCTCGTCATCTGTTCTTTCTTTTAAAATCTTAGAAAGATAAAGCAGTTTAAGCTTCTGATTAGCACTTCTTGACATATCCGAACCTCCGTGAAAACTATGAATAAACACTATCCATTAGTATACCACAAGTCGAATTACACGGACATCAGAAAATGCAAGAATATGTTGCTTTTTTGACACCTTTCTTAGTTTTCCGAATAGTCACCCTTGCAGTCCTCATAATAGGGGCAATTTATGCAGCAGCATTTGCAGTTTTTCTTTTGTTTTAACCAATATAAAAATCTTTTCCACATAGCACTTTACTCCTCTTTTACAAACACGTCCTACAGGAATAGCCCCAGTCCTATAAGTACTATCCAACATACGTTTTTAACTGCCCACCACATCAGTCTGAGCGGTAATAATATAAGATCAACTAACAGTTTTAACATTGTTCTCATCTCCTTCCTGAATTATTGAATACGTTTACTTTTTCTGATACTATCATTATCCTTTATTTGCTGTCCTATTTTCAGCACAGCTTGAAAGCCTTTATAGATAGCGGTCTGCGAGGCACTAAGACCTGTTGACAGCTATTTTTACACGCAAAAAGAAGCAACCTATGATACCGTTTCCAGTACCACAGGTTGCTCTATAATTCGTTCCATTTACTCTATACTATAATGTTCTTTTAGCAGTCTACTCTAACACTAATTGTAAATAGTTTCTTATACTATCCCTTGCGGAAGTACACATAATCCGTTATAAATCTATATTGCATATTCACGCAAAAAGAGACCGGTTCCTACTCCGATCTCTTCAATATCATTTTTTATAATATGCTTACTTTTTTATCTTCCAAACAGTATTCTGTTTTGCACCTTCACGTTCGATATAGCCCTTGTCTCTCAAAGAGTTCAATGTACGCTGCACTGTTCTTACTGTTTTGCTTGTTTTCTCAGCAAGTTCATTTCTTGATGCATCTGGCTTTAACCGCAAAATTGCTAGTATAGTCTGCTCTGTATTATTTAGTTCCTCATCAGAAGTGACATTTGTAGTGACATTAGAAGTGACATCTTCAGTGAATTTTTGAGTGTCACTTGTAATAGGATTTCTTTTGATCACAAACTTAAACCCATTTTCTCCGTTCTCATATGAATAGCTGATACATGCATCTTTACATAAGCTATCAATTCTCTTAAATCCACTACCAAACTTTTCTATCGACTTATTCAAAAACAGAATCTTTGAAATAGCTGGATTCCTTATTTCTGATTCCAAATTTTTCTTGATATAGTCCTCGGGTTTATATTTACTGGCAAATTCGCCTGGGTTATAGATTGTGACCATCCCAGGATGAATACATATTTCATGAGTTGTTCTTCCATCATACATAGCATGCGCAAAGCTATTTGCTAAAGATTCTCTAACAACAGCGACAGGGATTTCCGGGATTTCCTCCCTTTCCATGCCTACAATTTCGCTCCGCCAACGTATATTTTTCAGAATATATTCCTCTGCAAGCTTTAGCAAATTAAAAATGTTATCCTCATAAAGCTTCATATCAAGAATTGTCAATTTTTCATCAGTTGCAAAAATACCAACTTTTAAAGATACTGGATGATTATTGCCAAATAATGCCTCTCCAGCATTGGTCAAATATCCATCTTTCACCAATCCAAATCTGTTCAAAATAATCGGACAGGTATATTTACCTTCAGGCAATCTTCCTGCAGCAACAGCGTTTTGCCAAAACTTCTTAATTGCTGACCTATCTACCTGTTTCTCTGTTAATTCAGATTTCCCTTTTTCCCATTTCTCTCGGTATTTATTGGCGCCAAAGAAAACCTTAAGCTCCTCGGGTGTGACCTCCCGATCCTCATCTGCTGTTCTGAGGTAATACCTTCCAGCAGCAGAATACGGTGTGCTTTCACCGCTAAACTCAACCTTTATTGTGCTTTTTCCATCAAAAACCTCTTCCGTTATAGCAGGATAAATCTGAGGCTTTATGTTTTCATAAACTGCTCTTGAAACATCTCTTAATGATGATTCTGAAACATCCTGACCAGTTACATCCCCATTGGGCTTTACCCCAAAGTAAAGCGTTCCAACACCATGCTTATTAAGAATTGACGCAATAGATACCATTGCAGCTTTCATTTCACCTGTAGTTTTCTTAAACTCAAGTGTTTCTGTCTCTTTTCCTAAGTTGATCATATGTCCCTCCATACATAGAAGTGACATTATTATATATCAGAAGTGACATTATGTCACTACAAAAATGTCACTTCTAATGTTATAATTTTATGAACCACCATCTGTCACAACTTAAACTACCAAATCTATCATCTTTTAGGTGCTTTTGGCGCATCTAAAGAATGTGTTTCTGTCACTGGAGCATCTACTTCCGCAGCATCGTTTTTCATATATTCCTCAAATGCATCTGCTCCGTACTGATTCTTATCTTCTGCCACAACTGCAACCGGCAGGATTTCTTCTGCGCTGAATATCCTCTCATCTACCCCGAAGTCATTACCTACAGTATTTTCCAGCTTAACTCCTGCTTCTTTCATGCTTGACAGCACTGAATCCTGCAATTTGTCCAACTGTTCTATCGAAGTATCCAGAAAGTGTTTTATACTCTCATATACTCCACGCTGCCAGTGCCATGGCTTCTTTGCTATCTCTATTCCTGAAATCTTTTTATTACTAGACTCTGGTTCAACAGTTCCTTTAGGTTCTTTTCCAAACAGATTTCTGATAGCAATTTTTCTTTCGTCCCTGGCCGCCTTCATAGCCTTCTTCGCCACACGCATATCCTCACCGAAGTCATCTATCCTGGAAATGAAATCATTTGTTTCCTGTATTCCGATTTCAACGCTATTCTTCATACCGGCAAGCACATGTCTTACACGGAGAAGTTCAGACACCTTGAAGAGTGCTTTCTTACCAACTCTCTTTGTGTCCTCTACTATTTCCTTTGCTTTACTCACAATAAACTTCTTAGTAGTGCTGATGCTTTTCTGCAGTCCTTCTATACGGAGCTTTGTCTGGCTTACCATATATGCACTGAGTCTGGCAATCCCTTCTTCCAGTCTTTCCTCTGCACGATTCAGTTTTACCTCTAATGTCTTATCCTGCGTAGTCTTAACATGTGACAGTTCTTTATTCACTTCATCAAGCTGCTTACTCATCATGTCCACCTTACTCTGAAGGACATCTATATAGGACACGAGGTCTGCTACATTTACAGCCTCCCTCTCCATCTGATTTTTCTTCAGAAGTTCTATAAGCTCTATCACATATTTATCTGTTGAAATACTTTCTATCTCATTCATCTCGTGTACCTCTTACTTTCTTTTTCCCCTCTTTGAGGCAGGTTTCTTCTCCTGATCTTTATCGTCCTTCGAATCTTCTTTCGAGTCTTCTTTTTTATCATCTATTTCCAGGAATTCATTCTTTCCTACACTGGGAGAAGGCTCTGTATTTGATTTATTCTTATTATCTGTCCTTTCTGTAGACTTATCCTTCGCAGCAACATATGCATCCTGGACCGAATTAAAGAGCTTATCCCTGAAATCCTTTGTTACCGGGTAACAGATATCCTGATATACAGCCTTTCCATCATCATCAAGCCTTTTAGTTTTATATGATGGCATGGTCACGAAGAGTCCTTTCTTACCCTCGATGATATTTACATTATTTACGATAAAGCAGTCATCTATATAGATCTGTCCTACCGCCTTAACATTGCTACCTTCCTTATCAAGTGGATGCATTCTTACCGAAAAATCCGGTTCAAACTTGGAATCCTGACTATCTTCGCCAACCTTCATTTCAGCGTTTGGATCTTCTACAGCCTTTCCATAAACCGTGAGGATATTCGTATATAGTACCTCTCTGAATTCCTTTGTGATAGGATTGCAGACATCCTTGTAGATAGGCTGTCCATCCTCACCCAGTTCACTGCTTCTGTATCTCGGCATACTCACGAAGAGGTCTCCTGTCTTTGAATTCTCCATTATGGAAATATTTGTGATTTTGAAACCTCCGCCAAATACCACATTTGCAAATCCCTTTACCTTTGTTTCTTCATTTGTTGTCTTTACTACATTTACCTTAATCGTATAATTCATAATCTCCTTTGCGGCGTTACTTGCCGCTCTCCTTTCCTTTATTCTCTCCTTCAACTGGTACACATTCACATACAAATCTCTTCGTTCCATGCTCAGCGCAGGTGAAGAGTGTCAGCTTCTCCGTTCCATCGGTATCCTTGATAGAATTATCCCTTGGTCCTACCACATGTGTTTTCACTATTTTATAAATGTGATTATTCCCCTTCTTATCCAGGATTTCCACCAGGTCACCTATCTGAACATTATTTAACGGTGTAAAAAATGTACCGCTCCTGGAACCATTATGTCCGCAGAGGACACAGTTCCCAGCCTCACCTATTCCGGCTGTTTCAGATAAATGTCCTATACCTTTATTCAGGACATCTCCACTGGTTCCCTCCAGAATCGGATATTTTATATCTATAACCTCTATCTTGATAATGCCGATAACCTCTTCCTTAGACAGGGTATCGGCATCCTCCTGTGACAGGGAGGACGGCTCTTTTGTCTCCTCCTCTTCCACATCCATCTCTTCTTCATTTTCATCCTCCAGATTATCTTCAAATTCTTCCATAAGTTGCTGCGAAGAACGCTCTCCTATATAACGAAGGATAGTCGGATATATGATAAATGTGATTCCCACGATGATCATCAGAGTCAGAATTATCTTCTTAATCCGTCTGGCTCTTCTGGCTCTCTTGGTATTATTTTCATCCCTCACAATTATCCGGTTGAATTCCTTCTTTCTCTCCGATTTATATCTAATGGGATTCAGTTCATACAGTTCCCTTACCTTATAATCCTGCTTTTTTCTTCTCATCTATCCTCCTTCTACTTATAGGGTCTTGCATAGAAAATCACATTCGCATCTCTAAGCGGATCCAGCACAACGCCCCTGCTCTTACCTGCAGCATGAACCATAGTTCCATTTCCGACATATATGGCTACATGGGAAATGTTCCTGAAGCAGCCATTTTCTTCATACGAATAAAAGATAAGATCACCGGGCTTCAGATCCTCCTTATTGACTAACATTGCATTTTCGAAACAGTACTTGCCCTGGGTATCAGCAACTGTAGGCAGCTCAATTCCAACTTCTTTATAAAGTCTGTAAACCAGTGAGCTGCAATCATAATAGCCTTCCTGCATTCTCTTATCCTGGTCATATTTACAGCCGATCTTGGTAAGTGCAAGGGATGCGACAGAAGCCCCGGCTGCTCCAGAATAATATTCATCCCACAGGTCCGAATCCATCATATCTGCCAACACTTTCTGCTGATCCTCGTTCAACTCATGGTCTGCCATATAGTCCTCATACGTCAGGTTATGAACCGTAGTTCCGGAGGTCGTAACCGTAACGGTATTTTCCTCCCCCTCAGCCAGATAAACCTCTACATTCTGTCTGCCCCAGGCAAGAGCATCCGAATGATTTGCATAGTAAATATCTATATCATTCCCGTGATGATTCAGGTCACCGGTATCCTCTACCGTATATTCAGTTCCTTCAATAATCACCTTCGTTCCCATAGGAACCACCGGATTATATGCATCCACCGCTATAGTATGCTTTGCAGTTGCCACCTTACCGGATGCCGTAATTCCATTTGCATAAGGACCACAACAGATAGCACAGGGACAGTAGGCAGTCACCCACAGCTTTCCTATACTCTCTCCGCATTTCTTCTCAACAGTCGTAGATGAATCATCAATATAGTTCATTTCGTCGAATATCTTCTTCAAGTTTTCTCTGCCCTTCTTATCCATCACATAGCCTGCTTCACCATCACTATAGAGAGTCATATATACAACCAGAGTATCGTTAAAGTTCGAGACAGGGGCACCATTTTCAGTATTCTGATAAGTAATGGTATCTCCGCTTTCTTCCTTGGCTATTATGTTCTGGTTGAACTCCATATAATAGGAACCGAGAACAGTCCTCACATCCTCTTCGCCTGTATCAGGACTTGGAAAAAATATGGCAAATGGAGAATTATAAATAACTCCCAGTGTTGCCGCTATAGGACCGACCACCAGAAGAACCATAAATACAGCTATGATACCTCCCGTTAAAAAAAGAGACTTTCTAACCTTTAACTGGGTTATCAAGTCTCTTATAAGAACATCTCGGATCATCTTGAATAAGCTGTCCTTCTGTTCATCTTCTGCCTTGGTCTTATCTATGAACCATCTGATCATTCTCAGACGTTTAGTCGCCTTGGCATCTTCTATTTCAATTTTATTTCCTACTTCTTTTCCGACAGCCTTACCTGCCGCCCATCCGATAAGTGTACCTTCAGGACCTGCCGCAGTTCCGGCTGCCGCACCACCTACTTCAGTTCCTATTTCAACAGCTGCTTCAGCAGTAATCTCCGCTGTAATCTTGGCAGTCTCCTTTGCTGTTTCCTTTCCGATTTCTTTCGCCGTTTCCTCAGCAGCTTTCTTTGCTGACTTTTTCGCAAGCCGCTTAATCCTGTCTTTTGCAAGCTTCTTGTGAATATCCAATTTCTTAATCTTATTCTTACGGATACGTTCACTTGTTTTATCAATCAGTTTCCTAGAAATCTCCGCACCATTTTTTGCTACATTTCCGGCTGTTCGGGCAGCAGGACTAAGGACTGCATCCGCGATATAAGCAGCATCCCTTATTTCATTTCCACCTTCTATCTGGTCAGCCATCATATTAGCCCCAAGTTCACCGGCACCTCGTACCGATGACAGATTGCCGACACCCTTGATATGAAGACTGCTATTCTTTATCTTTATAGAGCTGTTACCTTCCTCAAGTCTATCTCTTATAATATTCCTACGCCTGTTCTTTATCTTATTCTTCTCCATCAGATCAGAATTCAGAACACCATCCGAGTCCACTTTACTAACACTGGGTTTATTTTCATCAATCTTACTTGTATAAGTGTTATGGCCTTTAATCTGCCCTTCCTTCTTCTCATGTAGATGAAGCTTTGACTTCTGCTTGGTATGAATGACCATAGGTTTGTCATCTACTTTCTTAATATCCAAGCCTTACCACCTCCTACTGTTTCAAGGTAACAAAAAAGCCGCTACGGATTATCATAAATCCCTAGCGGCATATCGTTATCTTCACTATTATTCTATCTATTAAGCTACTACTTCATTCTTCTTATCTTTCTTTTCAGCGTTCTTTTTCTCAAGTCCCATATATGACCACATAATTGCCTCGAACGCTGCAAACATTGAAACCTGACCGATCAACTGGCTATCAGCTGTATATATTCCAAGTCCCATCAGAACTACTGTTGCAACTAGCGCTACTACCATAAATGCCTTTATCATCATCTTTCCTGTGATTACTACGTTCTTCTTTGAATTCTTCATTGTATTATCCTCCATAGATTTTATATTTATCTTTGCGATTTTTTTATTTATTCGCTTTGTTTTATCTGATGATTGGATAATACAACAACCAGAAATACTATATGGCAGATCTGTTGTGAATGGTTATAAAGATGCTGTGAATGGAAAAAACGCCATGAACTTTGTTTTCATATCGGTTAAAATCTACTTTTGTTGGTAAGGTTACTTCCGATATAACCTACTATCGCTTAATCTCGACAAACGGGAAGTTGTCTACATGACTCCTCTAATATTGCGAGCAATGGACCATACATTATCACAATAATTGCTGACAAACACAGTGATCATATTTTTGTTTGGATTATACTCCGAAATGAAACTTACCCCCGGATCACATCCCTGAAAATACGGAATATCTTTCTTTTCATTTCCATCAATGATCCATACGCCGTAGCCATAATAGCCTTCTTCCGGGTCATCCCATCACCACTATGCTTTTTAAGCATATTGTCAACCATTTCCTTCGAAAGAAGTTTGCCGCCTAGTAAGCCTTTCCAGAAATTAGCTATATCTTTAACTGTTATATATGCCCCACCTGCACCGGTACCCTTGGCATCTACACAAAAGATGTTAGTTCTAAGGTCATCTTTGCCATTACACCACACATAATTAGTCGCACATTTCGCAGGCAATCTGTCCAACTCGTAATAGCCAGTTCCCGTCATATTACACTTATCAAAAATATTCTCTTTGAGATACTGATCGAAGGTTAGACCAGTTACTCTCTCAATGACCATGGCAAGCACCACGAATCCGGTGTTGTTATATTGGAACTTGCTTCCCTTTGGATACATCATCGGCTTATCAATAAAAAGCGGAAGCAAATCATCATTATGTCTGATTTTGTAATTAGGAAAGTCCGTCCATAGTTCCTCGTACTCTTCCATTACAGTTTCATCAAAATAATCCGGAATTCCTGACGTATGACACAAAAGCTGTTCTATAGTTATATCTCGGTCGATATCTTTCCAGTCAATCTTAATCTGCTCTCCGATTGTATCTTCAAAATACAATTCTCCTTTTTCTATCAGCTGCAAAATGCCCACTGCGACAAATACTTTTCCCGCTGATGCACTTGCAAACTTTGTATCAATAGTATTTGGTAATTCGTTGGCATCCCAATCACATTAAATCCAAGATCAGACAATGCAAATGCTTCCCGTCCTAAACCACAACCAATGTCTAGTATTCTGGCACCTGAAGGAAAATGCTTAATTACAGACTTTTCCCAA
>Ga0256405_10008869_pt1 | contig 14098 bp, 10 predicted proteins | sample RumenRJG_02DNA_FD_189096 | JGI IMG/M metagenome (GOLD analysis project Ga0256405, IMG submission 189096) | Bovine rumen microbial communities from Lethbridge, Alberta, Canada - RJG_02 | ecosystem: Host-associated > Mammals > Digestive system > Stomach > Rumen | place: Canada: Alberta...
TCTTGCTCTTCTATAAAACAGCCTGATTCTGTTTATGAAACGCCTGATTTTACGATGGAGGATGTTAAGAAAGAGGAGATTAAGCGAATAGAAGCATTGTTGGATAAGAATCCTGTGCAGGCTTTGTGGAGAGCGACACTTGTAAAGGATTCTGATATTCAGGCTAAGTGCTTTGATGCTGTTGTCACGGAATTTGAAAAAGAAATCTCCAATAAGAACTGGTTTGCGGCTTTAAGGCTTCACAAATCTTTGGCCGCAGTTGGCTATGAAGGTGTTGGAAATCTCTCGAAAAGTAGAAAAGAGCTGGAATCTCTATGCCTGGAAAATGTTCCTGGTGTAAAGATGAAATCATCTTCATCGTCTGATAAGGTCTCTTCTTATATTGCAGGAACAGTTACTGTATGGGTTGACCGCGGTATAAGAATCCATAATGGAATGGGGTATGCAGACAGGGTTATTGGTTCTGGATTTTTTATATCAGAAAATGGATATATAATAACAAATCATCATGTCATTGCGGATTTGGTGGATCCAAAAACAGAAGGCTATTCAAGGCTTTACATAAAGCTTGCGGCAGACAGCGACACTCGTATTCCGGCGAAAGTAGTGGGATGGGATCCTGTCCTTGACTTAGCTTTGCTCAAAGCAGAAGTTGATGCGGCTTATGTTTTCTCGCTCGGCTCCAGCGAAGACCTTGACGTAGGAGATAAAATCTATGCTATTGGTTCTCCTGTTGGTTTGGAAAGAACTCTGACGAGTGGCATCGTAAGTGCTACGGGCAGAAAGCTTTTTACGCTTGGCTCTGTAATGCAGATTGATGCTGCCGTGAACTCTGGTAATTCTGGTGGACCTTGTATTGACAGGAACGGAAACGTTCAGGCGATTGTATTTGCTGGTATGTTGCAGTATGAGGGACTTAATTTTGCAATCCCTGTTGAGTATTTGAAATCAGAGCTTCCAGCCTTGTATAGCGGTGGAAAAGTAGAACATTCTTGGATTGCCTCTTATGGACATACAAAAAAAGAAGAGGGCAAGGACGTAGGTCTTGAAGTTCAATATGTTATGCCTGGAGGTAGTGCTCACAGGGCTGGAATTTCTGTTGGGGATGTTATTATTGCTGCCGACGGACAGCCAGTCAAGACATTGGAAGATATGCAGAATATTCTTATTCGCAATGCAGCAAGGGGAATAATCCTTGTTAAGTATAAAAATGCGAATAATGAGGAAAAAGAGTGTTCTGTTTATCTTGCGAGCCGTCCAGAAAATCCTGGATATGTCATTTATAGCAGCGATATTATAGCAAATTCTTTTGTTCCTATTTATGGAATGAAATTGGTTGCAACGTCTACGACTAGCAAGAAAAAATACTCTATTGAGCAAATTATAAGCGGTTCTGTTGCTGATGAGTCAGGCTTTTCTGAAAATGATCCTGTCGATATTCGCACAATAAAATTTGATGATGAGAAAACTTCTGTTTATGCAGAAATTTATGCAAAAAATAGAAAAAAAGGTTATTTGGACGTAAGCATGGCTGTTGTCGCGGCTTTAGACAGTCCGTATTACTTTTAGAAGCACTTAGGTTTAAGGAAATTTTTATGACTGAAATGAAGTTCAAGCGTAATTTTTGTATTGTTGCGCATATTGACCATGGTAAATCGACTCTTGCTGACAGATTGATTCAAAAAGCAAAGATTATTGATGATAGGCAGATGAAAAATCAGATTCTCGACAATATGGATATTGAGCGAGAACGAGGAATTACGATAAAAAGTCAGGCTGTTACGATTCCTTACCATGCAAAAGACGGTTTTGATTATGAGCTTAATTTTGTTGATACTCCAGGGCACGTAGACTTCTCTTATGAAGTAAGCCGTGCTATAGCTTCTTGTGAAGGTGCTCTTCTTTTGATTGATGCTTCTCAGGGAGTTGAGAGTCAGACCGTAAGCAATTTGTACATGGCTTTGGAGCAAGATTTAACACTTGTTCCTGTTATTAACAAAATTGACTTGCCTTCTGCTGATTTACCAAGCGTTAAGCATCAAATTGACCATGATCTTGGTCTTGACTCAGCTGATGCTGTTCCTGTGAGTGCAAAAACTGGCGAGGGAATAGATGAGCTATTGGAAGCAATTGTGACGAAATTCCCGGCTCCGTCTGGAGATCCAAAAGGCAAGGCTAAAGCTCTGATTTTTGACTGCCACTATGATGAGTATAGGGGCGTTGTTATTCACATTCGTATGATGGATGGACGCATAAAAACTGGCGATATTATTCGGTTTATGTCCAATAATACGGATTACAAAGTTGAGCAGATAGGAATCTTTAAAATAAAATACGAGGAGACTGGTGTTCTTGAAGCAGGCGACGTTGGTTACATTATTGCTGGTGTAAAAACTGTAAGCGATGTTAGGGTTGGTGATACTGTAACCCTTGCAGAGACTCCTGCCGATGAACCTTTGCCTGGATTCAAGGAAGTTAAGCCTGTTGTATTCTCTTCAATTTATCCAATGGATTCTAATGATTATGAAGAGCTAAAAGACAGCATGGAAAAGCTTAAGCTGAACGATGCCAGCCTTATTTTTGAAAAAGATAACTCTATTGCTCTTGGAAATGGTTTCCGCTGCGGATTTTTGGGACTTCTTCATTTGGAGATTATTGAGGAGCGACTTGAACGTGATTATGATCAGGCTATTATTTTTACAGCTCCGAGTGTTCAATACAAAATAAAGCTTACGAATGGCGAAGAAAAGACTATTGATAATCCTACGGAATTCCCTGACGGGCGAATCGCGGAGGCTTGGGAGCCTTATATAAAAGCGTCTATTATTACTCCTTCCGAGTATATAGGCTCTATTATGGCGTTATGTCAGGAAAAGCGTGGTGAGCAGAAGAATATGAATTATCTTGACGAGAAGCGTGTTGAGCTTACTTACGAGATGCCTCTTGCTGAAGTCCTCTTTGATTTTTATGACCGTTTGAAGAGTTACAGCCGTGGCTATGCTTCTTTTGATTATGAGGTTACTGATTATAAGATTACGGATTTGGTCAAAGTTGATATACTTATAAATGGAAAACCTGTTGATGCTCTTGCTCAGCTTGCTTATAAACCGGAAGCTGCTAATCATGCAAGAAAGGTTTGTGAGCGTCTTAAAGGTGAAATTTCCCGCCAGCAGTTCAAAATTGCTATTCAAGGTGCGATTGGCAGCCAGATTATTGCGAGAGAAACGGTTAACCCTGTACGTAAGGATGTTCTTGCAAAATGTTATGGTGGTGACGTTACTCGTAAACGAAAGTTGCTTGAAAAACAAAAAGAAGGAAAAAAACGCATGAAGATGATTGGAAACGTAGAGCTTCCGCAGAGTGCGTTCCTTGCGGTTTTGAAAGAAAAAGAAGAGTAGTGTGAATTTCTAAAAGCTTAAATTTCTTAGGCTTTATAAAAAAGGCTGCCCAAAAGTTTTTGAACTATTGATTCTGTAGCTCAAAGCTTTTGGCAGCCTTTTTCTTTTTTATGATAGTTTTGCTATGCCCTTTTTTATGTCTTTTATAAAAAAGTCTATCTCTGTTCGTATTCGCTTTAAGAAGCTTATGTTTCCAATATCGCAGTCATAGCCGTCTGGAAAATGCAGGTAGAGATATTCCCTGTTTTTAAGAATCTGTTCAAGCTCTTCTTCGATAGTGCAAGAGCAGCTTTGAACATCTTTTCCGAACATCAATAGTTCTTTTAGTCTGTTAAGTGCTCGTTCTTCCTCTTCAAGAAAACTTAGGATTTTAGTGCTGTATTTTTTGTTCTTTTGATTTTCTGTCTGAATAAAATCTTTCGTGGTCAAAAAATCGCCGCTTATATTTTGCAAGCAAGCTGTTTGTATTCCGAGCGGAAGACCTGTCTCGCCTATGTCAAATAGCGAAGGAATTGCTTTGAATGCCGATGTGAAATTTTCAGCATAGCTATGTAAGGCTGTGTCGGTAATGATTTTGTCTCCATTCTTGCCTGTTATTGCGACGGCTCCTGGCTTAAACGCTGCGTCATAATTTGCTACAGGCTTTAGGCGAGTAGTGCTGCAAAGTCTTTGCAAGTGTGCTGGAACGCCCCTCATGTGAGTAGCTCCCAAAGAAAAAGAGAAATCAAGCCCCGTTACAAAAACAGGAACGTTGCTGCTTTTCTTTAGATAAAGTGCAATCAGAACTGCGGCTGGCCCTACGGAACCCAACGGTGGAAGCGTCATTGGAAAAAACGTTTCCTTTGAAAGCGAATCAAAAAAAGTTGCATTGCTGAATCTTGTTGCAAAAAAACACACATTTTTTGCTATTTCAGTAACATGTGGACGGGATGTTATATCTGCAAACAAAACCGTGTTCTCTGAGATACCGCCAATATAAGCTTTTTCTATTGCAAGCTGGCATTCAAGGGCAACAACGCCGTCTGGTTCAATACCATTCTTCCTGAGTGCAGGCAGCGCAGCATCTACGGCTAGAATATAGTATTTGTGACTGTTTCCGGCTTTTAGAAAATTTATTGTTGATTCTGCGCTTTGACCTGCTCCGATTACGATTATCGGGCATTCTACTTTTTTCGTAAAATCCTGAAAAAGCATTGAATTTGGCAACTTTGCAAGATTATGAAATAGATTTCTTGAATAGACACGACCCATTTTTACAAGCGTTATGCGATTTTTCCAAAATGATGCGATTATATTTTCTGTGGTCAGACTGAAATTATTGTAAAAATCTTTTGAGAATAGAACTCCTCCGCTCATTTCAATAGGAATTGCCCTTTTGAAGTTATGAATAGCAGGAATTTTCAAATCTGATTTTTTTAGACCAGAGAAAATTTCTGAAAATTCATTCAGTTCTTCCGGGGAAATCATTTTTACAGGAATATTTTGTCCCTTTGTTAATTCTTGCAACCTTTTTGAGGAAAATTCGTATAATAGGGGGTCTTGTTCTATGCCTAAAATAAAGCATTTAGCAGGAAGAGATTTCAACAATTCTTCTAGACCGTACCATAAGGCTGGTGACAAACATAGTATGAGCGTTCCTTCCAGCAGATGCAAGGAATTTATTATCTGAAGAATAGACTTTTTTGGGTCATATTTAGAATACAGAAGTTTGTTTTTGTAAGAAACTGAAAAGCCCTTGCTTGTTTCAACCAAGCAGGGCTTTTCTGAATCATTTGATTGATTCAAAGGCATTTAGCACACCGTTAATTGTCTTGCATATAGTTCTCAAAGTATACTTTGTAGACGTTATTTTCGATTTTTGGACTGTCAAAGAATACGTTTGCACCATCGTTCTGGTCGAATGAATTGATGCTTGTTTTGATTAAATTCTTTGATTCTTCTGTCGAAGCGTCTTTTGTCTGTGATGAGAGTTTTAGCACGATAACATTGTTTTCAAGTGCTATTGGCTCCGAGATCTCACCATATTTAAGAGAGAACGCTTTTGTTAAGAAATCCTCATTTGTTGATGTAGATGCAAGCTCTGAAATTGTATCAGACGGAACTTTTGCAAGTATAGGCGAGTTACCATAGTTCAATGCAAATTCTGGAACAAAAATGCTCTTTATTGAGTCGTCATCGTTTGCGGCAGCCTCTGCAAATCCTACGCTTTTTGCGTTGCTTACAAACTGTTTTGCTTTTTCAATGAAGTAATCTTCGATAAGGCTGCTTTCATTTGTTTTTATGTATGTTCTTGCAACGTCAATTGTTTCTGTGTTTGCAAAGTCTGGAATTGTCTCGGCAGAATCCTTGCGGAAAATCGTGTACCCCTGCTTTGTTTTGATAACGCCGCTTATATCACCTTTTTTGAGAGCCTCAATGGTATTGATGTCAGACTCGGTCTCAAGGATGTTTTTAAGCTGATACTGGTAGCTGTGAGAAACAGAAAGTTTTCCCTGACTGTCTGGATCTGTATAGTATTTTTCAGAATATTCTGAATATGCGTCTTCAAAAGTACGTTCTCCGTTGCTGAGCTGAGAACTTGCTTTTTTTGCTATTGACTCATCTTCTGTCGTTATTGCTGACAATGAGAATTTTTTGAAATATTCCTCATGCTCCTTTGCAAATGAGACTACTTCTGAGTCTGGATAAGCACTTTTTGAGAATGCAATCATCTCAAATGAACGTTTCTCCGTATTCATGTCGGCAAGGAAATCAATCTCTTTCTGTGATGTTTTGAGACCAAAGAGTTTTGAGTCGCCAAACTTGTCCTCGGAACCGAAAATATCCTCATAATACTGGATTCTTGAAAGATCATCCTTAATTCCGCTTCTCATTGATTCTTTGTCAGCGTCAGAAGTGAGGCTGTAAAGCTGTGTGTCATACTTCCCTGTCTGAGGATTGATAAAGTAATTGAGCATTATGCGAGATACAAGCTTTGAGCTTGGTTCGTAGCCTGATTTTTTTACCTCTGATTTGAATGCGAGTGAACGAACAGCTTCGGAGAATGCGTTAGAATATATCTGTAAATAGTGATATTTACTGAGCTCCTTACCTTGTTCCTGTGCGATTTTTTGTGCTTTGTCAGTATATTTTTTTACTGCGAGCGCAAAATCTGAGCCCGGTGTAAGCTGAATTGGTGTCCCATCATATTTTCCGAATACAGGGCTTGAATTTGTCCTTCCAAATGGAGATGAAGAAGGAATAAAAATGAAAGTGACTGCTGCTAGAATAAGAATAATAACAGAGCCAACGTAAAGCAATGTTTTTTTCATATAAAAATCCTTAAATAGATAGTTCTAGGATTTTATCATTGTCATTTTTTACTGTCAACGAGCAATTGAACCAAGTTTTTGCAAGGAAAAATAAATTTTCAATTTTTTTGAAAAAACTGTTGACACAAAAAATGCATTCTGCTATAGTCTTACACATCACTTGCGGTGTTAGCGAAGCTGGTTATCGCGCTGGCCTGTCACGCCGGAGATCGCGGGTTCGAGCCCCGCACATCGCGTACCCGCTCAATTATTTGAGTGGGTTTTTTTATTTATAGCACGGGCAATAGCGCAGTTGGTAGCGCGCTAGGTTCGGGACTTAGAGGTCCCGGGTTCGAATCCCGGTTGCCCGAATGACCTACGAAAAACTTTAGGCTTTTTGTAGGTCTTTTTTTTACAGCAGGGACTGATTCATGCGAAAAATATTGTTCATTTGTCATGGTAATATCTGCCGCTCGCCTATGGCAGAAATGTTTATGAAAGAACTTGTGAGGCGAGAGCATCTTGAGAATGAATTTTTTATTGATTCTGCTGCCACTACAAGGGAAGAGATTGGTAATGGTATGCACAGAGGCACTCGCAACGTGCTTTCGTTGCATGGTATTCCGTTTACGAACCATCGGGCTCGGCTTGTTACGATGGATGATTACAATGACTTTGATTTTATTGTTTACATGGACGAAGAGAACCGTTCGCATTTAGAGTATATTCTTGGTGATGATACGGAGCATAAATTTTATAAGCTCCTTGATTTTTGTGGTATTCATCGTGATGTGGCGGATCCTTGGTATACTGGTAATTTTGATGAGACCTATGAGGATGTTGTTGCTGGTTGTACCGCGTTCCTTAAGTTCTTGCGCGGATAGGCTGTTTTTATAAATTTTCTTGTTGCAAAACTTATTTTGAAAAATTAGCCTATCAAAGAAAGTATGAATCTGAAGAATTCTTCTGAAATGAAAATTTTTTCAATTCCAAGAGATTTGAAGCTTTCGTTCCATTGAAGATTTGCACAGATTCCTGCTTTTTCAGTTTTTAATGGCGTTAAATCTGTCTTGTAAAGCGATTCTGTATAAATCTCAAGGTTTGACGGAAATTGCTTTACGACTTTCAAGAGCGAGGTTGTGAAAATCGGGACTATGACAGATTTTAGGGATTCATCTTGAAATCTGTTTGTTTTGTGATTTATGCTGAACGATAGTCCTGCTAATGCGTAGAACAGAAAAGAGTCCAGTTTTAAGAAGCACTCGCAGTTCTGAATTGTGAGCCTGTAAATAAAATCATTTGAATTGATTGCTGAGAAAAAATCAGCCTGACAGACTTGTTCGGCGGAAAGAAACGAAATCTTGCGCTTTTTAGGACCTGAAAATTTTTTTCGGACTTCTGACTGTATCTTTCTTGTTCCGCTGGTGAAAATTTTTGCCACCCTCTGCATTTGCTCTTCCGTTGCGAATGGGGTGCATTCGAATTTTGGAGTCGTGCTTTCTTGTTTTGGCGGTATAATAGGAGAAACAGGTGTTTTTGTTCCTAATAATTTGTCAAGTTCGTCTTGCGAAAGTAAAATAAATTGTTCTTTTGCCATACAGCTTTAATGTCGGCATTTTGAAATGCTGAAAGTAGAGAGTTTCTTTATAAATGCTTATTTTTTAAGTAGAATTTTTTTGATTTTCTGATTACGATAGATACTGAGATTTTGTTAATTTATAGAGGTTTTTATGAAAGAATTTTTATCTTATGATGTTGTTAGAAATAATGCACTGAAACTTGCCGATACTATTTTTAATGATGGATTTGTTCCTGATGTTATTTATACATCTCTCCGTGGTGGTGCTTATATGGCTAACGTGATTAGCGAGTATTTTAAGCTTGCCCGAAAGTCGGAGAAGCCTGTTCTTTATGCTGCTGTTGTCGCACATTCTTATACAGACGTTCACGAGAGTCAGCAAATCAGGATTGATGGATGGACATATTCACCTGAGTATCTTAGGGCAGGTGACAAAATCCTTCTCGTTGATGATATTTATGATACAGGACGCACTCTTAATTATCTCGTTGAAGTTCTTATGGCACATGGAATTCCTCGTGATGATATAAAAGTTGTCGTTCATGATTTTAAAAATTTTACATATAAAGATACTTTGCCGATAAAACCTGATTATTGGTGCAGAAAATTTGATATTTCAAACCCATCTGAGGATCGTTGGATTCATTATTTGAGCCACGAGCTAGTTGGGCTTACAAAAGAGGAGCTTGAGGAACATTACTTCAAGCAGGATGCAGACTTGCGAAAAGTCTTGGACAAAATTTTGTAGGTAAAAATTGCTCTGCTGTTTTTGGCAAGGGGGGATTGAACTATTTTGCTGAAAAATCTATTCCTTGTGGCAATTCTTGTAATGCTGCCTTTTTCTCTGTTTTCTGCAGGAAGAATTATTTCTCCTGCTTCTGGTGAATGGTCAAATAAGCAGAGCCTTGTCGTTGACTTGAATGACGGAGCCGAATGTTTTTATTCCTTTTCAGAGAATCCGCTTACTTCTGGCTTCGTTTATGATGAGCCAGTCTTTATAGAAAAGACTGGTGACGTTCATCTTTATATTGCCGTAGTTGTTCAGGATGAAATTGAGAATTACGACATCCAATACAGCGTAAGGGAACCTTCTGCTGAGTATTCAGAAACGTCTCTAGAAGGTGCGTTTATAGCATCTTTGGATAAAGCAAGCGTTATTCGTTGTTCTGCGAGCAACCCTGTTCAAATCCCCGAATCTTTTCAGTATGGAATAGGCGATGGCGAGCTTCTAATGTCAAAGGGCACGGAGCTTTCTGTGTCTCAGAAAAGTATGCTGTCACGCTATGTTCCCTGCATTGTGACGGATGGTTCATCCAGCTGGCGTTTCGTTATGGAGCTTATAGCTAATGAATCAGGAGCTTTCTCAACTTTTTCAGTTCCGTTTGAATTCTCGGACTGGACTTCCGTATCGTTTGTGGACAATGGCATAATCTGGTCTGTAGATAATGGCGAGTGGTCTGATTCAAAGGATGTGTTTGAGCTTGACCGCAGTAAGAGCCATATCTTGTCGTGGCGGTCTTCGTCTGTTGATGAGGCTCCTATGATGCAGAGTTTTGTGCTTCCTCCCAAACCTGAGCTTGATTTGAGTTATGAAGATGGCTCACTTGTGTTTTCTGTGAAAGGGGATTCAAGATACCAGCTTGAGCAGGTTTCTTCTGGTACTGACGGTGAAATTCTTACGACTTCGGGACAGTTTAATTCAATTGTTTTTGATACAGTTGAGGGAGATTCTGTATTTGCGACTGCAACTTTTGCCGTTTACTGCGACGGTGTGTATCAAGGTGAGCTAAGTTCTGAGTATTTGCTCGATAAGCGTCCTCCGTTTGCGCCGACTTTTGTTCCAAGTCAGGCCGGCGAGTTTGTTCGTAAACCAGTTCTTCTTGATATAACAACAAATGAGACAGCGGATATTTTCTATTCTTTTGTTGATAACGGCTCTTATGACGTTAATAAGCTTGATTTTAAGAAATTTGATGGCAAAGGCTTGTTTTTAGAGGCTGATGGAGGTAAATCCACTTTCTTTAAGATTGTCGCCTATGCTATAGATGTTTGTGGAAACAAGAGCGGAATTTCAGAATATTCTGTCACCATAGATGAATACAACTATTTTATTTCTGAGGAAAAAGGCGACCCGATTGCAGATGGCAGCGAGATACATCCTTTCTCTTCGTTTGAGCAGGCCGAAAGTGCTGTTAATTCTTCTAAAATATCGCGGTTGCATATAGAGGGAGTCGTTCATTTGCCGCCGAGGGAAATCTTGCTGACGGCTGGCTGTACCCTTTATGGCGACGAAGGCTCTTGCTTGGTCTTACCCGATGGTTGCTTTATAAAAGTGCAAGATGCAAAAATTGTTATGAAAGGCATTGTTTTTCAAAATGAAGTTTCTGAGAGTGCCACTTCTTCATGTGACAAATTCTTTGTTCTTGATAATGGTGTTCTTTCAATGGAGAATTGCGAGTTATTTGCATCTTTTTCTGATAACGGTACTTTGCTCAGTTTGACGAATTCTGTTGCTGATTTACGGAAGTCGGGTCTTACGGTAAAAGGTTGCAACTATGCATCCCTAGTTTCATCCGTTGATTCTAGATTTTCTGCTGCCGATTGTAATTTTTCCGTGGTCGCGGATACTGGCATAAGTTTCAGTTTTCAAGGCGGAATGTTTGAGCTTAAGGAGTCTTCCTGCAAGGTTTCTGCGAAACTTGGTCGGATTGCAGAGTTTTCTGATGTAAATGTCCGTATGCGAGAGAATCTTTTTGAAGGAGAGTTATCTAAGAAAATTAGAGGGGTAGAGCCTGTTTGGTTTGACAATGACTCCCTTGTTGTAGAGAATTTTGCAAATAAGATTAAAGGATTTTGATTGTGGAAAAATCATTGGTATTAAAATGTGGAATTGATGAAGCAGGGCGCGGACCGTTGGCTGGACCAGTTTCTGCTGCATGCGTGCTTTTGCCGTCCGACTTTCCGCTTGATTGTCTTAATGATTCAAAAAAGCTGACAGAAAAAAAGCGAGAGAAGGCAGAGGCGATTATAAAAGAGACGGCTTGCTGGGGTATAAGTTTTGTTGACCATACAATGATTGATAAGATAAATATCTTGCAGGCGACTTTGCTTGCAATGAAGCAGGCTTATGAAATGATGGTCTCAAAACTTCCTGAGTGGCTAAAAGCCCATGGCGTTGATGCTCCACAGGATTTTGAAAAATCTCTGAGTGCAATAGTAGACGGAATTTCAATTCCTGCAATTGGTTGTGATGTGAGATGCGAGCCAAAAGCAGATGCCAAATACGCGGAGGTTATGGCCGCAAGCATTCTTGCAAAGGTAGGGCGAGACAGGCTTATGATTGAATATGATAAGCAATATCCAGAATATGGTTATGCAAAGCATAAAGGATACCCAACGCCTGCCCACAAAAAAATATGCAGGGAGCTGGGACCTAGTCCTATTCAGCGTCTTTCGTTTTCATATAAATAAATTTTCAAAGTTGGCTTAATGAGCTGAAGTTTTGAAGCCAAGCATAAAAAAGACCTCGGTATCTATAAATTTTTTATGTGATACTGAGGTCTTTTATTTTATGAGAATATTAGAAATCTTTCTCGTCGTCTTTTGCTTCTGAGCGTTTGCTTACAACGTGGATTACTTTACCTGTACGTTTGATTCCGTCAGGTTTTCGAGGCTCTTCATCAAAACCATTTCTTTTTCTGATGAGTTTTTTCTCGCCTGCTCCACCGAATTTAGCATCTTTCAATGCTTTTTTCTCAGCTCTCGCCTTTGCACGCTCTTTTCGGTCTTTTTCAATGAATTTCAATGATTCATCAAGACCTGCAAGAACTTTTTGCATATCCTCTGCAAAAATTGCAATCTGGTGGCGGTCAAAATCTAATCCTTCACCTTTTTTGCTTTCTACAATCTGCAAAAAAACATCGCCAGCACGGTTTTCCTTTACGTTGAAAAAATATGAGCGGTTGTCCAAGGTTACCTGTGTCGTGAAAAGTTCGCCGCGAATGCCCATGTCATCCTTCCTTAAAAAATATAAATCTATGCAAAATAATACATTATCCTACATTTTTTTTCAATAAAAAGAAGCTCTTGCACCTAAAAATCTTTTGTTTTTTAAGAAAAGTCCGAGCAAATTTCTGCAACGGCATTTGCAAGCTGCTTCATACCTTCCGCTGTTGTTAGCGGTCCAAAACTGAACCTTACGGCTGTGTCCTGAATGTCTTTGCTTGCACTCATGGCTTGCAGCACAGGGCGGCTCTGCTTTTTTGCGGAGCATGCGCTTCCAGTTGAGATTTCAAAGCCTTTTGCGTCCAAAGCACGTACCATAACAGCTCCAGGGATACCTTTGAAAGCTGCTTGCACAATCCATGGCGAGAAGAGCTTTTGGGTATTTCCATCGGCATTTGCCCGAATTTCTGGTACTATGGTACAGTTAGGAAGTTGCAAAAGCGAGCTGATAAAGTCTTCTGTCATTTTCGTCTGTTCTTCAAAGCGTTGTGTTTGTACGCTTTTTGCGTCAGATTGTCCTGCTATGAAGTGCTTTTTGAGAACCTCGCTAAAAGCTAACGCTCCGAACAGGTTTTCAGTTCCGCTCCTTATGTTCTGCTCTTGTCCGCCGCCTGTAAGAAAAGGTCTTAGCCGCTCATGGTTCGCTAGGTATAAAATCCCTATTCCGCGAGGACCGCAAATCTTGTGCGCGCTTAGAGCCGCACTGTCTATTCCTTTGTATGCAAGGTTTAGCGGCACTTTGCCTGCTGCCTGCACGCAGTCCACATGAAAATGCGGGCGGCGTTTTCCTTGCGAGGCTTCTGTTATTTTGTCGGCTATCTGGTAGATTGGCTGAATGCAGCCTGTCTCATTGTTTACCGCCATTACTGCTACATAAAGCGTATCGGGTGTTATTTTTTCAGCAACGGAATCAGCTGAGATAAATCCGTTTTTGTCAGGATTGACAATTACGACGTCAAATCCAACTAATTTTAGCTTTGAAGCCTGCTCTCTGATTGCTGGATGCTCGATGCCGCTTATTATGACACGACCTCGCTCTGGCTTTGAGAGTAATGCCATTAAAGGAATTTGGTCGCTTTCTGTTCCGCCAGATGTAAAAAACAGCTGTGCAGGTTTTACTCCAAGCACGGTTGCCGCCAAAGTCCTTGCTTTTTCAAGTGCGGCTCTTGCCTTTTGTCCTTCTTTGTGTATTGAAGAAGGATTTGCGAACGTTTCCGTTGCTTCTGTAAGAGCCTTGTGAAGAATCTCGCTGTCTTGTGGGCTTGTTGCGGCCCAGTCAAAATATCTGTCTGCGTAGTTTTCCATAATTTCCTAGTCTTGAAGCACTAAAAGAACTTCTTTTTCTTCAATTTCTGTGCTTACAGTTTTTTCAATGTCTTCTTGAAGGATAAATCTTACCTTGCCAGAAGAATTCTTTTTGTCCTTTTTCATTGCGTTGAAAAGCATTCTCGGAATCTGGTCAGCTGGGTATTTGGCGGCTAATACAGGATGAACGGGAGCTGTTTCCCAGCCAAAGCTTGCAAGCATTTTTTCGATTCTTTCTGAATAATCAGAAGTGCAGAGACCTATATTCTTTGCAAGAGCCGCTGCTCGCATCATTCCCCATGCGACGGCATCACCGTGGCTTATTGCACCAAGACCGGCACAAGTTTCAAGCGCGTGTCCGAATGTGTGACCGAGATTAAGCTGCATACGGATGTTTTTTTCAGTCAAATCCTGCTCTACGACCGTAGCTTTTGCGTTTACAGAAACTTTTATCATCTCGTTCACCAGAGGATTTTTGCGGTCATGCAAAATATCTGGATAATTTTCGAGCTTCTCAAAAA
>Ga0256405_10008871_pt1 | contig 14093 bp, 17 predicted proteins | sample RumenRJG_02DNA_FD_189096 | JGI IMG/M metagenome (GOLD analysis project Ga0256405, IMG submission 189096) | Bovine rumen microbial communities from Lethbridge, Alberta, Canada - RJG_02 | ecosystem: Host-associated > Mammals > Digestive system > Stomach > Rumen | place: Canada: Alberta...
CAAAGTCTTAGCTACTTTTTCTGCATTTTCACCGCCGCGCTCCTCATATGCGATCACAACAATCATCCTATCTTTTGGATAGGTAGTTTTTACGATGCTATCCAAAGTCGGCGCCAAAACATCCAACGTCTCGTTATACATCGTCACAATAACAGCATGGTAAACTTGGCTTGGTTTCGGGAAATATCCTTCTTCCGCCGCCGCCATCATACAAAGATTACGAAGATGCGTATCATAATCATATTCATGCTTTTTGGATCCAGCTAGCTTATCGTAGCTTTCTTCCGGATTCTCAAGCTCCGCAAGACGCTTTGACCAATTTACGCCAATACCTTTCTTCACGGTATTGTAGCCCTGTACCACCCTATACGCGACGCCAATTGCTTTTACAAGCGTAATAATCACAATTAGCAAAATATATGCCGAACCAAGAATTGGAGAAATTGCAGATAATACAAAAAGCAAAATAATCATCCCATAGCTAATCATCGCCGGCAACATCTCAAAGAAACGATATAGTGGCGTGCGTTTACCCGTAGGAATTTCGCGTACCTTTGACATTTTAGCCTTCTCCGATAATACTCATCAAAAACTTAATTGCAATTATCGCCATTGCAATACTTACACCCAAGAACAAGCGCGCAATATCTTTGCCGCGCTTTGTATATAACTTAATACTTAGTAAATTATGACCAATCCCAAACGCAAACGCTAGCACCGAAAAAGAAACTAAATACCACCAATAGCTAGAGGAATAGCCATTACTAATATCAGAGTAGCGCGCATATACCTTTGGGTGGTTAGGATTAAGATTAATAATCGGAAGAACAAATAGAACAACGGCAATCAAAAACTGAGCCGCAATCCACCAAAACAGGCCACGATCCTTCTTCCAGATCGTTTTTATTTCTTCCGCTAATTCTTTCATAGCTTACATATATTCTACCATATATCTCTTAAAATGATAGTTCTTACGCTTATTCCGGCTCTTTCAGGTTTTTAAGGATTAATTAAACTACGCAAAGTATCATAAGAATACATTTAAGAAGAATACGACATGAATAATTCAAAACGTTTAACTGCAAACACAATAATGATCATTGCGTTGGTAGTGCTCGGTTGCGCCGCCGCATCTACGATCAATGACGGCCTAAATTCAGTCGAAGTAAGTGGCCCGTCCAGCAACTTTGCCCCGGGCAACAATATGCCTCGGATGAATGGAAACATGGGAACCCCACCGGAAATGAATCAGAACAGCAACTCCGATTCATCACAGGACGGAGCATCTACGGATGAAATACAAAAACCAGCACAGCAGCCAACGCAACAAAATGTTGAAGAATCAGTACCATCTGCCGATAACGCTAAATTATTAATCAACTTCGTTTTAACCAGTGCCGAGTTCTTCGCCATGGGCGCAATCGTCACCTACCTACTTCTCTCTCGTTTTAACTCGTATTCTCCGAAAGAAGTAATTAAAAAATAAAAATCATTTTCATTTTTGTAGTAGCCGTGCTAATATTTTGGCATGGCTACTATTAAATATCATTCCGCAAATCGAGACATCATTCTTTCCCTCGCAAAAAGCTATGACACTCCCTTTACCGTCAAAGATTTAGAAGAAAAGTTAGACGCCCAGAATAAGCATTTAGGCGTCAGCACAATATACCGCATTTTGGACGAATACGAATCTATCGGATTGGTAAAAAAATCCCTCGGCGAAAACAATACCGCTAATTACCGCTACATTGAACCATGCGAAGCTGATAATCACTGCTACCTAGAATGTATTTCGTGTCACAAAATACATCATCTCGACTGCAAGCAAATTAATAGCCTCTCAAAACATTTAAACAAAGAACACGATTTCAAATTGATAACGAGCAATCTCACCATAAAAGGACTTTGCTCTAACTGTAGGGGTCTAGATGAAAAACAAAACTAAACTCATCGCAAAAATTATTTTTACGCTAGCAATTGTTGCAGGAATTGCCGCCCTACTACTTTCCCCATCAATCAGGAAGAAAGACTACAAAATCGTCACGACTATTTTTCCGCTCTACGACATCACGTCGTCAATCTACGGCGACGACGGCGTAAAACTCATTATCAAGCCGGGCACGGAATTGCACGATTACGAGCCAACGCCGGAAGACATTATTAATATCAAAGAAGCCGACGTACTTATATATAATGGCGGCGAATCCGAAGAATGGATTAAAAAAATCCTTAAAGACACAAAAGAAGACACTACCGTCATACGCACTATGGACCTCGTCGAAAACCTTGAAGAAGAACATAGGCACGAGCACGGCGAATACGACGAGCACATTTGGGCAAATCCAAAAAACGTCATAAAAATAGTAGAAAAAGTATCATCAGTCCTATCAGAAAAATATCCAGCGAAACAACAAGGAATCAGCCAAAACGCAAAAGATTACATCGCAAAAATGCAAGAAATCGATGAACGTTTTTCCGAGCTCCAAAAGCACAACAATGGAAACACAATCATAGTAGCAGACCGTTTCCCTTTTGCATACTTCATTCACGAATATGGCTTTAAATATATCGCCGCATTTTCGGGCTGTTCACATGATGCAGAAGTATCTTCCGCGAAATTATCAGAACTAATCGAAACTGTAAAATCGCAAAAACAAAAAACTGTCTATACGCTCGAACTTTCTAATCAAAAAATCGCAAACACAATCAAAGATGCAACTGGCGCAGAAATAAAAACCCTATATTCCGGCGAAACCGTTACTTTGGAAGATTATAATAGCAACGTTGGATTATATGAACTATACAATCGCAACTACGAAACGCTGGAGGCTTTACTATATGCCGCTGATTAATGTAAAAAACATCACCGTCACGTACGGAAAACACAAAGTCATAGATAGCCTATCTTTTTCCCTAGAAGAAGGAGATTTCCTCTGCATTGTTGGACCAAATGGTAGCGGAAAATCCACGCTCCTAAAAGCAATCCTTGGCGAAGCAAAAATACATTCCGGAAATATCATTCTAGACAAAGAACTAAAACGCAATTTCATCGGCTATCTACCACAGCATAACAACATCCCAGAAGATTTCCCCGCCACCGTCAACGAAATTGTATATACCGGATTGCTAAACCAAACCCATTTTGTTAGTAGCAAATACAAAAAACGTGCTAACGTTACGTTGAAAACCCTCGGTATTTCATCGCTAAAAAACGACAGTTACTCCAACTTATCCGGCGGCCAACGCCAAAAAGTATTATTAGCGCGGGCACTCTGCGCCACATCTAAACTACTAATCCTCGATGAGGCTTCAAACAACTTAGACTACAATTCCAAATCTTCTTTCTATACGCTACTAAAGAAAATCAACAAAACCGAAAATCTAACAATCATCATGGTAACGCACGACCTAGACCACAAGAACCTACTCGGCAACAAAATACTATCCCTCGATCACGATTCTCCATTTTTCGGAAGCACAGACGAATACGTAAGGAGGATTCATGCTCACTGATTTCATTAATATGTTCCAGTACGACTTTATCGTACGTGCATTTATCGCTGGCATTCTAATCTCCATATGCGCCGCACTTCTCGGCACGAATTTAATTCTGCGTCGTCAATCAATGATCGGTGACGGCCTATCACACGTCGCTTTTGGTGCTACCGTAATAGCACTATCACTCGGTTTTACGCCTTTATATTTCGCCATTCCAATAGTGCTAATCGCATCTTTTCTAATCCTCAGAATTAGCAATAGCAAACACATAAATGGCGATGCTGCCATTGCCATTCTATCCACATCCGCCCTCGCAATTGGCGCCGTCGTAAACGCCCTTTCGCCAGGTAGCAATATCGACATCAATTCATACTTATTCGGCAGTATTCTCGCAATAAACCAAACCGACATAATAATCATCACCATAGTCGCAATCGCATCAATTCTTCTTTACTTCACTTTTTACCGCCAAATATTTGCCATAACTATCGACGAACGATTCGCAAAATCAGTTGGCATCAAGACCGACTTATATAACGCCATCCTTGCGGCTATCTGCTCAGTAATCATCGTACTCGGAATGCACATGATGGGCGCTTTACTCATTTCCAGCCTCATCATCTTCCCTTGCATTTCCGCTAGATTAATATCAAAAAGCTTCAAATCGATCGTATTCTTCTCCGTGATTATTTCAGTGATCACTTTCATCTTTGGCCTGACGGCATCATACTCGTTCAACCTGCCTAGCGGCGCATCAATCGTCTGCGCAAATCTCATCAGTTTTATTATCTGTTGGGTATATAATAAGCTTAGATGAGCAAAGAAAAGACCAAAAAAATTTATTACTACGATTCCTTTGATCATGATTTTGCTGAAACAAAAAATCAGGATTACAAAATTCCATCCGATTACAAATGGATGCACATCAGTCCAATCTATCACGCATTATCACTAGTTCTCTATGCTGTCGTCGTAGTATTAGATTTAATCTACATGAAACTCTTTGCGCACATCACGGTCAAAAACCGTCACCTTCTTTTGAAGGCACGTTTATTTGGCGGTTACTATCTTTATTCGAATCACACTCAGACTTTTGGCGACGTCGTAAATCCATTTGCAATGACTTTTCCAACTCGCCCGTCAATTATTTGCAGCCCATCAAATCTCGGCATTCCGGTCGTTGGCAAGCTTCTTCCTATGGCTGGCGCAATTCCAATCCCAGACAATATCGATGACTTCAAAAAATTCAACCAAACCATTTCGCGTCGTATCAAAATCGGCGATTGTATCGTAATCTACCCAGAACAACATTTATGGCCATATTACACAAAAATTCGTCCACTATCCGACGCAGCTTTTCACTTCCCAATTAAAGTACGAAAACCGGTCTACGTAGCAACAACAACCTATCAAAAAAGTCGCATCTTCAAAAAACCAAAAATCACAATTTATATCGACGGGCCATTCAAAGCATCCGAAGATCTCTCAAAGAAAGATGCGCAAAAACGCCTCAAATACGAAGTCCAAAAAACTATGGAACGCCGCGCGAAACACAGCACTTTCGAATACGTTACTTATCGTAAAAAATCTAAGAAATAATTATTTCAGACCAGCAATATCCCACTTGGAATATTTGTAATCAATCTTTTTGCCGTAACACTTTTCGTAACATTCTACGCGTTCAGCATAGTCTTTTTCGGCCATCTTAATGCTATTTTGCCTGTTGTTTAGTTTCTTATCCGGATAAATTGGTTTCAAAACATGAACAACATATTTTAATTTCTTAAACTGCTCATTATCATCTTTATCCAAATCTATCATTTCGACAAAGATCGGAACAACCGGTGCATTTGCCTGCGCGGCAAATAAATACGTACCGCGCTTGCATGGTCGAGGTTTACGATAATTAAACCAAAGCTCTTCCTCTGGATAAATTTGCACAAATTCCCCTGCTTCAATCAATTCCTTAATTCTTGGCACAAACTTCTTCAAAATATAATTCGGTGCTTTTACGAGCGGAACCATGTTTAAATTATTCATCAAGAAACCTTTTGCACCAGGCATAGCAAGGTTAGTTTCCTGAATCACAATATATGGCGTTTTCTTAAATTTCTTTCTGATTACCGCACGCGCAAAGATGCTATCAATTGGATTAAAGTGATTGCACGTTACAATTGCTCCGGCCTTAATTTCGTCCAAATTTCCCAAACCCTCAAAAGTCGTTACACCCTTGTGCATCAACCATGCAACATCTACGATAGCAAAAGCACCGCACTTTTTGATAGCATGTAAAACCTTATTGGAGCGACCTTTTTCAAATTCAGCTAAATATTGCTCAACTTCTTCATCCGTTAATTTCGGATCGTCTGGCTCGGCCTTTTTGTTATATTCCTCAGCCCTAATATTCTTTTGAATATTAATGATTGTTTCACTTTTATCGCCGCCAATAATCATTTTTTTAACCTCTTTTTTCTTTACCGTCGTCGAAAATCTTTTTGAAAGTAACTTCACCTTTTAATATTTCTTCTACGCGTTCGGACATTTGACGCAAACGTTCTTCGTCGCTCTTTTTACTCTTACGCGCAAAGGACTTCTTTTCGCGCATAATCTCGCGAATAAATGCAGATTTATTTGCATACGGCCAATAATATTCTTCATATTCAGTACCATCATAATGCCATGGCTTGAAGAACAAGTTGTAATGCACAATCATTGGATTATCGATATGCGTAAAACCACCCGAAGGCATTGTATTCCACTCATATCCAAGATACATCACGCGATCCTTGCAGAGCGCATTTAAGTAATCCTGGTCTGGCGCAACCGTGTCAAAATCATACTTGTTTAGCATATAGAAGAAATGCTCGCAGAATTCCTCATCACGGAATTTCTTGAAATTCATCAGAAGTACACCAGAGTTGAAATATTTATCATGCTGCACACCCACTGCATCCTCAAAGTACTTACAGAATAACTCGTTTGCCTGAGTAGACATGTCGGTACATGCTGCCAAGATATTTTTCTCACCAAGATCTTTTTTGAATAGCTCAGCTACATCGCCAAGTACGATAATATCGCTGTCCAGATAAATACCCTTGTCATACTGCGGGAACATCTCCGGCAAAAACAAACGATAATAAATCGTCGGCGTAAAGCAGTCAGCCTTCAAACGTGTTTCCTTGCGATCAGAAATACCAGTCAATGTTTCCTGCATCTCGGTCAGGATGATCTTTACGTTATCGACATCTTTACCTATCTTCTCGAGCTTGCGCATCGTGCTGCGTTTCATATTATGATAAATAACATTGATATCGTAATCGTTCTCTTTGCTCGTATGATCAATCAAGGATGCCAGCGCCGTAGAAAGATACGGTGCATAATTCTCATCGGCCGTAAAGAATACTGGAACTAGTAAGCGTTTCATTCTAGCACCTTCTTTCTTACATCCATGTATTCATCCAAGATATCGTCAAATGCATGGCAATCTAAAACATCATGCAACTTCTCGATATTCCAAGGCTTGATTTTCTGTGTATGGAAATATGGCCAGAATTTAAATGTGGTCGTAAAATGGCGAAAAATCGTGTCTTCGGTTTCTTTCTTTTGTTCGTTAAATTTACGATCAACCAAAAGCTTGTGTTCCGCATAAAGATTCAAAGACGTCTGATCCGGCAAAAGCATCTTAGCCCACTTTACACGCTTGCGAGCCTTCTCAAATAGACCGGTTTCGCGAATCAAGTCCATATTCATTAATAATACGCCAGAATTCATATAATTGTCTTCAATAATACTATCAGTATGAATCCAATGCTGGCCATAATAATCTGCTACACCAATTAATTCATACTTATCATTGTTCATACGGTACAACTTCTCTGGCGGACCAAGCGCAACTACATCCGTATCTAAATAAAGCAACTTCTTTGGCAATTCTTTAATCAAGTCCGCATAGAGACGCAAGAGGCAATAAGGTGTAAAAAATGTCGAAAGATTCATCCTCGGCATGTTATTCATAAATACTTCCGTGATATCAATCAGCTGGATATTATGTTTCGGATTCTTTACTTTTAGGATTTCATCAAGCTTTTCAATCACCTCAAAAGGTATCTGCTCATAGCCCTTCATATACATCGTGAGTACAAAAATATTAAGCGTTTCCTTAGTTTGCTTCGCCAAAGATAAAACAGAAATTATTAGTCCGTCCAGGATATTCCTGTCGCCACAATATAAAATATTCATTAGAGCTACCTTGTATTATAACATGTAGCCACTAAAAAGTCCTCAACTTTAAAAACTTCTGAATTATTAATATTTCTCGTATCAATATTTTTAAATCCATACGACAGTCCCCTGCCATCGCATTTCGCATAGCTTTCTTTTAGTACCCACATTTTCGTAAAATCTTCCGGCGTCCGGATTTCCGCCGCCTCTTCTTGGCTACAGACTTTATTTATCACATTTTTACGATAATCAATTCTTTGAATATCTACGCCAACTTCTCTGTCGCAAACCGCGCAGACTACCATGTCACCGCAATGACTAAGATTAAAAAACAAATCGCCGGACGCTAAATATGGCTTTCCATATTCTCCATACTTAAGCATCCGGTCTTTTATATTATATCTATCAAAAACTGAATCTAATAGCTCTTTAGAACTAATTCCCCGCGCTATGAAGATTTTAGGCTTCATGCTCCTCGGCGTATTTAATAATATCGCCCACAGTCTGCAAATTTTTAATATCCTTGTCGGCAATCTCTACACCAAATTCTTCCTCAAAAGCGCCAACAAGATCAACCAAATCCAAAGATTCAACTTCAAGATCTTTTACAAGATTTGTCTTCTCGTTAATTTTCTTTTTGTCGACATCTAGCGTCTCAGCAATTAAATTGATTACTTTATCTTTCATAATTATCTTCCTCTATTAACTTATCTCGAAGAACCTTTCCGTTATTGTTACGCGGGAATGCCTTGCTACGCACTCGCACCATCGCTATCTGACGATTCTTCGGCTTATCACTATTATAACCGTAAATTAACTCATCGAAGTAATCTTGGTCGCCAAAATACCCCTCGCTTGGATAAACTGACGCGACAATTCTATTCCCAGATTCATAAACGGCCACCTCCGTCACGCCCTTATCGCGCGAAAGCTCTTTTTCAATTTCCTCTGGGCTCACATTTTCGCCGTTACTCAGAATAATCAAATTCTTTTTTCTACCAGTAATAAACAAGAAGCCATCTTCGTCCAGCATGCCAATATCACCCGTATAGAAATATCCGTCTTTTAATACTTCGTTCGTGGCTTTTTTGTCATGATAATAGCCCTTCATCACAATATCGCCGCCAATCGCAATCTCGCCATCAACAATCTTCACATCCACATCACGGCACAATTGCCCGACACTGCCGTCACGCTTAAAATGATTCCTGTTCACGGCCACTACCGGAGAACATTCCGTAATTCCATAACCGACCAATACTTCCACGCCAACACTGCGGAACCACTTCACATACTTCACATCTAGATGCGCGCCGCCACAAATTACATAATCCAACTTGCCGCCAAATTCGCTCAAAATCGACTTAAACAATTTTGGACGCATGTCGATCCCGATTTTTAACATTGCATCGCTGGCCTTAATCGCAAAAGCAAGCTTTTTCTCACGCTTTTCACGCCTTGCCGTACGCCAAATCTGCTTATACATCGTTTCCATTACCATCGGCACAGCAAAAATCGTATTCGGCTTCCCCGCCTTAAAATCATCCGTCAAATGCTTTAAGCTACTGCTAATATATGTGCAACATCCATAGTAATACGGCATCAAAAGCGACGTCACATAGCCAAACGCATGATGATACGGCAAAAAACTAGACGCACGCCCTTTCGTCGTATAGATAGAAGATGCCGCCCAAATATCCGTAATAATATTTTTCTGCGAAAGTACCACAGCCTTGCCATACCCAGTCGTGCCAGACGTAAAGAATATCATCGCATCCGCGTCCGCATCCACTTTGCTCTTATTGCTGCAACGGTGGCCTTCCTTTCGGTAGCTCTCCCATTCCTCTAGCGGAAAACTCCTGCGAAAAATCTCTGGTACACCCTCGCAATAATTATCCGAATAATACACCGCTCGAACATCCGTCTGACGCAACTGCTTTTTCCAAGTTTCTGCATCCGCATCTTTATCTAGCGCAACGCAAACATTTCCAGACAAGACAATCCCTAGGGAGCAAACTAGCCACGCGTAGCTATTCTCGCCCACAATCGCGATATTCTTCCCCTTGTAATATTCATTAAAATAGCGCGCCAAATAGCGCACATCATTATAGGCATCTTTAAAAGATTTCTTTACAATTTTCCCGTCTACGCGATACATGAACGCTGTCTTATTCGAATCTTTACGAAGCTCAATCAACTCCTTCAGATTACCAAGCTTCGGCACATCATAATAATCATAGTTAGCGTTCGGGATTCTTTTCATAAGCTAATTATACCAAACAACAAAAAATGGAGCCGTTGACTGGGATCGAACCAGCGACCTGCTCGTTACGAATGAGCTGCTCTGCCAGCTGAGCTACAACGGCGTCCGTACTCGTATTATATCACAAAAATGGAAAGAGCCCAGCGTGTAGCCGGGCTCGGGGTTTCTCTTACTTCAGATCGTCGCCGTCGAAGGATACTCGATAGATGAAATAGTTCGCAGACTGATCACCTACGCCGTTCATCAGAACATACGCGTTGCCGTCAACGAAATCGATACTCTCGAGCTCCAGGAGCGGATCCCTGATAATGAAGGTCTGCACGATGATTCCACGCGCATCCACCTTATAAATCAGGTTTTGGTGTTGCTTAAGTCCAAGTTGAACCGCACGGTCCGTCGTCGCATCGCTTACCCAGTTGCAAACATAGGTGTAGCCATTGTAGTAGCCGATGTCTTGCGAAGTGAACTCCACGTTCGTCTCGAACGTTTCCTTCTTGATGCCAGGCACATCGGTGATGCGGTAAAGCGTACTGCCAGAGCGCACCATGTAGTAGTTAAACTTGTCATTGTACGCAATGCTGCCGCCATAGCAAGGCATCTTGACCGTCGCAATCGGCTCGAAGGTCCTCGCGTCGATTCTCGCCGCGAATTCAAGCTTGCCTTCGTCGTTACGTATACCGACTACCACGAGTTCTCCCTTATCGGGGTTAAAGGTCATGCCATTTGCATGCCCAAGCTCGTAGGTCTTCCCAGCAGGAATATGGTTTGCGGTAACATCAACCAGCTTGTCGCGCGTAATCAGCATCAGCTGATTTTTCGTCTCGCCTCCTTCTTCGGCACTTCCGTTCGGCCTGCCCGCGATGACAAAGTAGTCATCAGTAATAGCGAAGCTTTGCACGGATCCAACACCGTCAGGTTTCTGGCCCGTATAGACGAGCTCGAGTTTCACCTCCTTTGCTTCAGACGTTCCATGTTCTTCGGACTTGATAACCTTGGCCCTCAGTTCCGGAGTCAGCATGACACCAGCAATAACTGCGACCACCAGGATAATGCAGAGGATTCCCCACCCAATCTTCTTCATAATTACACCTCCAAAGTAGATTTAAGGATCGTATTTTTTAGATACAATTCTTATTTTACCATAAACGCAACAAAAAGTCAATACCCGGACGCATTATACCCTTGCATTTTCATAATTTTTCGTATATACTAACCCTAATGCGGGCTCGTAGCTCAGCTGGTTAGAGCGCCTCCCTGTCACGGAGGAGGTCGCGCGTTCGAGTCGCGTCGGGCCCGCCATTATAAGAAAAAATCTCCTTACGGAGATCTTTTTTAATCCAAAATTTCTTCTATTATTTCGTACAATTCATCCGATACTTGATTGTAATTTCTCGGATATTTCATATATCCATACGCATGAATCGTAGCACCAGTATCATACTCTACATCCAGCGAAAAACTATGCCCATCCATCACATCATCATCAGATTCATTAAAGCCATCCCAGCTCGCCACATCATACTTCTTTAATACGGCATCAATTCTATCTAGATACTCGCCGCTAATAGTTTTATCGACATTTACATCTTTGCCGTTGTATCCCCTAGCACTAAACTTTAACTCACCGCCCTCATTCTTAATCTCATATTCGCCGTAACCACCAAAATAACTGCCAGAATGGAAAGAAAACGAGACAATATCCCCATCGTATCGTTTCGTAGTAATAGATTTACTAAGCATAATCCCTCCAAAAGTTACAATTGCTAGTATTACCAAGCCCAAAACACCGAAACCAATTTTCGTCTTCTTGGGCGCTTTATTACGCTTATCCATATCTCTAATATAACAGAGTCGCCGAGTCTGTGCTAAAATATACCTATCCGCGGGTGTCGTATAACGGCTATTATGTATCCTTCCCAAGGATAAGACGAGGGTTCGACTCCCTCCACCCGCACCAATACCAACGAAGAATGCCCGAAGGGTATTTTTTGTTGGTATTCCGTGGAGGGAGACGAACCCGTAGGGTCGGACGAGGTAGGAGCTGAGCGCGGCAAAAATGCTTGCATTTTTAACGCCGAAGCGACGCCCCGAGTCAAGCAATTCTTTAGAATTGCGCTCTCCCTCCACCCGCACCAATACCAACGAAGAATGCCCGAAGGGTATTTTTTGTTGGTATTCCGTGGAGGGGCTATAATAATTTTATCTATGCCCGAAGAATTCTTTGACGTCCTAGACGAAAACAGAAATAAAACCGGCAAAATCAAAGCTCGCAGTAAAGTTCACAAAGACGGCGACTGGCATCGCTCCGCCCATATCTGGGTACTCAATGAGCACGGCGACGTACTTCTTCAAAGAAGAGCACCAAACAAAGACCTCTTTCCAAATATGTTGGATATTTCCTGTGCTGGCCACCTCTCGGCTGGCGATGAACCACTTTCCGCCGCCCTGCGCGAGCTCAAGGAAGAACTCGGCCTCGACGTAGAGCCAAAAGAATTACAATTCATCAAAACCCTTGTGCGCCCCGACGATGGCGGCAATACCTTCAAAAATAACGAATTTGCCGACCTCTATATCTTAAGAACTATCAAAACCGCCGAAGAAATCGATTTTCAAAAAGAAGAAATCTCGGAAGTAATCTTCGTGCCATATAAGAAATTCAAGCAGATGATTGCCGACAAACAGCCAGACCTCATGCTCGACTACGATGAATTCAAAATTCTCTTCGACCTATTTGATAAAGAATTCGATGAATAACCTGAATAGCCATCTCGCAAACTCATGCCGCTTATGTTAAAATAATTACATCTATGCAGCCGAATTATTACAATGGCATCCCTGGACAGCCGGCTCCAGCCCCTCAGCAACCTCAGCAATATCCACCGCAATACCAATACCAACAATCTACCAACATCCAGCCCCAGAAAACTGCCAACAAACTGCTACCAGTTACGATTATTTTGGGCGTAGTTGCGTTTGGCCTGCTTATTTTTATCGCTGTCGATAAGCTTATTTTTACCTCGTCAGAGGATCACACTACAGAAACTATCACTACTGAAATTTTCGATTCCCTTTCCAGCCTAGATATTCCAGATGACGAGAATCATGATATGCATATGGCGCAGGCTCTTGCTGGCCGCCTCTTCACCGTTAATGCCAGCTCGGACCAAACCATCAAATTTACTAGCTCCGAAGAATACGAATTCACCTACTACCGCGACCCGACCGAAGATTACCGCAAAATCCTCTCCAGCACACATCACGGCAACTTCACTGTCTCTGGAGAATATATTAAGCTAGAGTCCGGCGATGAATTCCGCATTGTCGGCGATTATCTTGTTAAAACGAAGGACGAACTCAGCAAAAACAACCTCTACGTTTACTTTGATAACTACCAGATGTACTCAATTGCAAACGGCTTAAACCAATCTCTGAACGCATACTTCTCCGGCCAAAAGAAATACAACGAAAAACTCCCGACCACCGAAAAATCCCACATCGATATCGACAGTATTACCTGTAAGGCTGACGCCAACAAAATGACAAACGCAGACGCCTACGTCTGTTCTACTTACTACACCCAGTACTTCAACGAAAAAAGCGCCAAAAAACTTGTAGAAGACGGCAAATATGCCCATTTCCAAGATTTCTGCTGGAATGATAAAGATTTCAAACTTTATACAGACGGAGCTGCCTGCTTCGAAAATTACGCCCTCCAAAATGGTGGAGAAATCATCGTTCGCCTTACCGACAACGTAAACTATCGCGTAACCGGTCTTAAGAAGAATTCAGAACTCACCGCCAGCAGCCAAGCGGCAAAGCCTTGAAAAATTAGTCAAAGTATGGTATAATATACAAATATGAAGCTTACTCACTATAAGCATGATTTTGAATACTCTTATGCCCTTGGTGCCACGCTCGTTTTTGAACTCCTAAAAACCAATCCCGCCCTCATAAAGCGTATTTTTATTCGCCCAGGCATTAAGCATGGCGAAGATCTCGAAAAAATTCTCTCAGCATTACAAGCCAAACGCATTGAAGTTATCGAAACCACAAAGGCCTTCAATATCCTCGGCGCAAAAGACAACTGCCTTCTTGCGGCCGAATTCAAAAA
>Ga0256405_10008872_pt1 | contig 14092 bp, 9 predicted proteins | sample RumenRJG_02DNA_FD_189096 | JGI IMG/M metagenome (GOLD analysis project Ga0256405, IMG submission 189096) | Bovine rumen microbial communities from Lethbridge, Alberta, Canada - RJG_02 | ecosystem: Host-associated > Mammals > Digestive system > Stomach > Rumen | place: Canada: Alberta | collected...
TCTTCTGTCCCCTCACCGAAGTCCGTCCTCGTTCAGCCCGGCGTCCTTCTCTGCCATCTGCAGGAGCTTCTCGGCAGGCAGCATTTATTCTTCCCACCTGACCCCACGGAGACGACCGCGACGATCGGCGGCATGGTCTCATGCAATTCCTCCGGGGCACGCACCTTTAAGTACGGGGCGACCAGAAATCATATCCTCGCCCTTCGCATGGTGCTCTCTGATGGAGATGCCTTGTCGATCCGCCGGGGCGAATGTCTCGCAAAGGCTGGACAGTTCTCCCTCGTAACGGGCAGCGGCCGGACCATCTCCGGCAAACTGCCGGACATCCGGATGCCCCGGGTCAGTAAGCACACCGCCGGCTACTATATCCATCCGGATATGGATATGATCGATCTCTTTATCGGAAGCGAAGGTACGCTCGGTATCATAACCGAGATCGAATGCTCCGTGCTCCCGGAGCCTGAGGAGCTCTGGGGGACCATCATCTTCCTTGAGACAGAAGAGGCCGCCCTGCGCCTTGTGCGCCTGCTGCGGGGTGAGGGCGACGCCGAAGCGTGCTCCGAAAATGGTCACAGCCCCGGAACGCGCTCCGGCGGGGAGCACGGCCTTCCTCTGGCCCCGGAAGCCATCGAGTTCTTCGGGGCGGATACCCTCGATATGCTGCGCTCAGCGCAGGCCGGGGGAGATATGCTGACAGATATGACGAGGATCCCCTCCGGCTGCGCCGTCTATACGGAGTTCGCTTCAGAAAGCCGAGACCTGCTCGAACCCCTCTGCCGCTGTCTGGGGGAAATGGTCGCACATGCCGGCGGCGACCCGGACCGGACCTGGTTCGCCTTCCGCGGCCAGGACATGAAACGATTGAAAGACTTCCGCCATGCGGCTCCGGTCTGTGTGAACGAGCGGATCAGCCAGATCCGCAAAACGCATCCGGCCATCACCAAACTCGGCACCGACATGTCCGTTCCGGACCGCTGCCTCGAACAGGTCTTTCACATGTACCGCCGGGATCTCTCTAATGAAGGCTTCCGGACCTCCCTCTTCGGCCACATCGGAAACAACCATCTCCACTGCAATATCATCCCGGGAAACGAGGATGAATACAGACGCGGCAGAGAGCTTTATACCCGCTGGGCCGGGGAAGTCGTCCGCATGGGAGGGTCTGTCTCCGCGGAGCACGGCATCGGCAAGCTGAAGCCCTGGATCCTGAGAAAACTCTATACAGAAAAAGAGCTCCAGTCCATGCTGGAACTGAAAGCTCTGTTCGATCCTGAGATGCGGCTAAACCCGGGAAATATCTTCGGTTCGCCGGCCGAATCTCTCTAACGATCCGGCGTCGTTAGCTCCTCCATCATCCCCGCCGCGAAAGCCGCAGCGTCTTCTCTGATCCGCGGCCGGTCCGCGATCGCCCCCGGGTCATTCGCCGTCCGCATCATGGCGAAGCGGGGCGGGAGCAGGAAGGACTTGTTCATATTGAGGGCGCTGATCAGCTGCTCCGCCACGATATCGCTGCCGCTGTAGCCGGAAACGATCACCGCGTAGAGTCTTTTGTCATAGAAACGGTGGACCCGGAACAGGGCGGTCAGCCGGTTGATGAACGCCGTCAGGTTCGCGCTGACCGCGTCGTTGTAATTCGGGCAGACCATCACGAGGGCATCACACTCCAGAATAGCCGGATATACCTCCTCCGTCATGACTCCCCCATAAAAGCACTTGGCCTTTTCCCCGAAATGCAGGCACGTCTGATAAGCGCAGGCGTGGCAGTCGTGCAGCTCGCCATCCCGCAGCGAGATCTCCGTGATGTCCGCATCCAGACCCTCTTTGATCATATTCCAGAGGATCAGCGTATTGGAGGTGTCCACGTTCCCGGAGTGCAGGACCAGGATCTTCGGCTTCTTCACTGCAGGCGGATCGAACGTGACCAGCCGCTCTACAAGCTCCCGCACGGACATCCGAAACGCCTCCCTGTTGTCCGTCTGCAGGTTCGCCGCGATGATATTGAAATTCTGCAGAGTTCTCGTCCCCTCCACGAGCGGCCGGCCTATAAAAGCGCAGCCGGCCCGGTTCGCGGAGAACACCATGTGCCGGGAGACGGACTTGGTGAACAGTTCGCTGTTCCCATCCACCACGATGCCCGCCAGGCACCCGTCGAACATATCCCGGTGGAGCCGGATGCTCTTAAGCAGCCGCACATATTCCAGATTGATCCCGGACTCGCCGAGCTCTATGGCAAACAGCAGCCTCCTGCCCCGCAGATCTGTTTTCTCGATCTCATCTATCGTCTCCAGTGTCTCGCAGTCACATCCTTTCAAGCCATAATCCAGTACATCCTGCAGACGCTGTATCTTCTCTACGTCCGGACAAAGCGGACGTATCACAGTCAGTCTCATCTAAGTTCCTCCAGGTTTCGGTACGCCCTCTCGATCCGGGCGTACAGTTTATCGTCCAAAGGCTGGTCTTCTACTTCCAGCCCCTCGCCTGTGCGGCGGTTTCTCATGCCGAGAAACGCCCCGTCCGGACCGCTGCCCAGATACGCCGAGCTGTAATGCCAGTGCCCGCGCAGGTTCTCCAGGATGGACAGGGCTCCGGAAGCGATCGCCGGGGCGATATAGGGCTTGAAACCCATCTCCCGTATCTCGAGGTTCGCCGTGACTGTAAGCTCCGTCAGTTTCCTTGAGAGACCGTCATCATAGTTAATCACACTGTCCGCGACGACCAGGTCTTCCCCGTGGGGTCCGAAGACCCTCCCCTCTCTCAGATACTGGGATAGGGACGGCTCCCGCCTCGCGTAATAAAGCGCCCTGCCGTTCATCACGCCGAGCCCGAACCCCTGGATCCGGCTGGCGGAGATCCCGCCGGTCTTAGCCGCCATACACAACGGATCCACCGGATCTGAGACCACGAAGAATTCCCCATCGAACCCGTCCCTGACAGCCTGCTGCGCATAGCCCCGGACCAGTTCCCGGTTCTTATCGAGTTGCAGCATGCGGACATCCCCGCTGCTTCCAAGCTCCGGCACACCACGGGAGGCACAGAATACGAATACGTCGCAATCGAACAGTTCTTCCAGAGATACCGGGAGCACTTCAGGGAATGCGGTCGGAGCATCCGGCATGGCGATCTGGTTCAGCTCATGCTCCCACCGGTTCACGCAGCGGGGGTCGATGTCGCAGATCCCGATCCGTGAGATCGCGTCTGCTCCCAGCAGGCGCAGGCCCAGAGCCAGTGTCCCGCCCACATCGCCCATGGCGAGTATGTTCAGACGGACCTTCTTTCCTTCATAGCACTTGAAATCCGGGAGCACAAACGAGTTGCTCCCGGTCAGCACAAACTTCCCCGTACACAGTTCATGAAGTCTTCTCATAGCAATCCTTTCAGCCTTTGCAGACGTTCGATATCATCCTCCACGTAGGTACTGGCCGCCAGCGCCCGGTCGAAATCGAGGCACTGCCCCACATCCGTCAGCTTCGGAGCGTTGATGGCCTCAGGAAGCCGCCGGAGCGTCAGCTTGCGCTGGAATTCCTTCTGATATTCCTCCTCCAGCACCTTCAGGATATCTCTGGCGTTCTCCAGGCATACCATGGAGAAATCATAGATGGCGGACTTCGTGCACCGCTTGGACAGGAAGGTCGGGAGCACGTACGGCAGGATCAGGTTGATCGCCGTCATATCGTCATCGATGGTTCCCGTATGCCGTTCCACGCCGTCTCCTCCGATGAACGGATACTGCGAGGATTCCACGAACCAGGCCTTAAGGTTCGAGATGAAATAGACGAAGTCCACCTCTCTTCCCTGCATCGCCATCAGGTCCCGGCCCCTTCCGGAGAGGATCCCCGTCACGAGCTTGCGGACTTTGATCCCGTTCTCGTTGAGCACGGGGTCAAGATGCTGGATCCGGTAGCCTTTGTGGAGGATATCGTCCACGAGGATGACTTCTCTGCGGAAGGACCGGATGGTCCGCACCTGATTCTCGATCAGAGCGTAATTCGGGTATTCCCGAATCGTGAAGCTCGACAGATCCGGCCGGAAACTCTTCTCCAGATGGAGCGTCTTCGTCACAGTGTTCGGGACAGCTTTGTTGTTCAGGATCTTGCCGAAGGGAACGCACATGTGCGGTCCCAGGGTCCGCTTCTTCCCTTCTGCTGCCGGGACTCCATTCTCCTTGGCGATCCGGCGGATCAGCTTGTGATGCATCACGGCAGAGCTGCAGGACAGGATCAGCGTCTCCGGGAACAGTTCTGTCAGGGACAGCTGCAGACGCTCATGGGCGCGCTGCAGGACCGCCTCGACCTGCGGATTTCTGTTCAGCGGACTCTTGATCACCGTGCTCATATTCTGAAGGAGGCTCACCGGGCTTCGCATGTCCACGCCGAACCATCCGGTGTCTTCCCCTTCGACCCTAAGCTCCCGGAAGCCCTGTCTCCGCAGCGTGTCGAGGAACCGTTCCTCCTGCTTTGGCAAAAGGCTTTTGTGATGACCTGCCTGATAGACCGCGTAGGTATAATCCTCCCGCAGGGCTGCTGCCAGAGCTTCTGTCAGGATCAGCTGGTAGGCATCCTCCTCGATCAGGCCATCATTCACTGTCACGTCTCCGATGATCAGTGTGCGCCCGGCTGCCCTCTCCCGTACGAAAGCCGCGAGACTGCGGTCACCAAATGTTTCATAAAGACGCCCCGATTCCGCCGGCTGCATCTGGATCTCGCCGACGATCTTCCCGTCCGGTCCGCCGCTGCGCACCGTCACCGCCCGCAGCGTTCCGTCCCTGAGATCTGTATGGAAGTCGAGCTCTCCGGCCTCCACGATCTGCTTGTACATCGGCTGGCGCATGTACAGGGCATTGTCGTAAATAAAGCTCTGCACCACCGGATCGATCAGATTGGAGATGTCCCTGTTTTCATCGATATTGTTCCGGATCTTCGTGGAACTGATATCCTCCAGATGGGTCGGGAGTGTCAGCTCTACGATCTCCCCGGTGATCTTGCTTCTCCCATACACATAATCGTTACTGCCCTCCGCCTCCTGCTCCGCACTTTCCCTTCTAAAGATGATGTGGTTCAGGCTATGGATCGAATCGGGCTCCGGATCCTTGCGGTAGGAGCTGGCCCCCGCGATCACATCGCTGCCGACAACGATATACACATCCTTGCCGGAGAGCAGTTTCTTCAATCTTCGTATATCCTCCGGATTCGCGATATTGATCGGCTGATCGTCCGGGAAAATATATGCGTGGGTCACATCCGCGCAGGACATGGTCATGATCTTTCTCCGGTGCATGCGCGCCTCCGTACTCTTTGACCATGAGAATTCATCCAGTGCCAGATAGACTTCGAATCCATTCCTGCGGATCTCTTCCACGATCCCCTTGTGTCCAAGGGAGAATGGATCGAAGGTGCCCGGGAAAAACGCCGCCTTCAGGATCTCCTTAAGACGAAGCTCGCCCCGGAAGAACTGATAATCCGAGATGAACCGGTAGATATGGTTCAGTGAAGCCGCGTTGTTGAAGAAACGCAGGTGGTTGTCTCTGCGGTCCTCGATCAGCGTCAGCATCTTTTTTTTCAGGATCCGGAAGATCTTTTCCTTGCCGTCCAGGGAGATCCGGCTCGTCCCGAACACGGCCTGTCCGAGGACCTGGAAGGCTTCCTGGCTGACGATCTCCCGGTAGTTTGACATTCCAAGCAGCAGCATGCCGACAATGGTCTCTCTCCGGGCCTGACCTGCCGGATCCGCATCATCATAGGCGTCGTTTTGGAGGACGATGCCCAGCGTATCCAGTGCGACACCTGCCACCTTATCATTATTGCTCTGCACCAGCAGCTTCATCGTCTGCAGGACCTCGCCGAGCTCGTCCGGATGCAGGTGCATGATCAATACTCCCAGATATTCCGGAATGTACTTCGAGAACTGATCATCTCCGATCTCGAGGACCTTCATCAGTTCCACCACGACTTCATGCTGCTGCTCGCGGCTGAGCAGATCGAAGATCTCAATGAGGCTCCGGCCGGCAGCATGGCGGATCGTCATCCGCTCACTGACCTTTAACAGATTTGACAGATGTGTTGCGACATAGAATACCTCGCCGCGCTGCTCATTGTGGATCCCATCCAGCATGATCTCGATGTTCACCGCCCGGATCACCCAAGGGGTCTCCACCTTAAGATTCTCCCTGAACATAGCGGAGAATACGGAAGCACCGGTCCCCTCCGGCTGCTGCACACGATCCGGAAGGTGCCTGGCCTCTTCCGGAGGAAGTCCGAGCGCAGCCAGTATCTTATCTCTCAAATAAGAAACGCATATCTGAGGGTCCTCTCCTGCGATCCTGTCCAGTATCCCCTTGAGCCTGAGGCTGCAGCCCGGCAGCATATCTCTCACCTCGGATTCCGCCAGTTTCCGCACGAGTCTCAGCAGGGCTATGTGGACCTCCTGGGAGTACCGTTTCGCGCAAAGTTCGCAATAGCTTAAGATCTTCTCGGCAGCCTCAGCGCTGAGAAGCGGGACCGGCACCTCCAGCAGGGTATCCAGCAGGATAAAGACCATGGCATCGCTGCGGCCACGGGTATAGAGAAGATCCAGCAGCTGCTTCAGATAGACCCCCCGTTCCTGATGGTCTGCCGCTTCTAACAGGGCGTTCATCGTGATCTTCAGGGAGTAGCCGATCCAGCGCTGCTGACGTTCTGTACGGTGCAGGTCCTGCTCTGTAACGGTTCGCAGGTGCTCTGCCCATAAATCCCTGCCGCTGATCACCTCCGCTGCCGCAGTGATCCCCTTAGGAAGTTCTTTGCGGTATTTTTCATCATAGCTGGCTATGATCCTGCCGATCAGTGCCGCAGCCCGCCGGCGCATATCGCCTCCGCGCTGCACCAGAAGTTCCCGCAGGAACCGGATCGCCATCTGTTTCTGTTCCGCGGTCAGATAGGTAAAGTATTCTTCAAGGGTATTGATATAGGCCCGGATATTCTCCCACTGCCGCTCACTCCTGGCTTCCTCCAGAAGATCTCCGAATTCATTGATCCCGCCGAAGCGGTGCATGACTTCGATATTGTGGGCGATCGCCAGGTACTTCAGCCTTTGCACGGACTGCTTGCTGTTCAGAAGCGAAACATCCTCCCAGATCTCATCCGGATCGCCAATCTTGCCGTTGAGGTCCGGATCCACTCCGAGGCTGGCCATATAATCCTCGAAATCCTTTAGCTTCTCATACACCCGGACATACCGGTCGTGCTTGGCCTCGTCCACATTCTCCAGCATGCTCAGGATCACGTCAAAGGACTGCTTCAGAGAATAGAAGCAGATCACTTCACGCCCCTGTTCATCCCGGCGGCTCTTCACCCGGAAGTCCGCATAGATCAGAAGCAGGTTCTCGCAGGAAAGGTCCTCCAGCTCCAGGTCCCAGGTGGAATGGTTGCTTGCGATATGGGCGATCTCCGGAAGCCCCGCGCGCGAAAGCAGTTCATCCGTGTAGTAGTAATGCAGATGGGGAAGCCTCGAGAGCTCATAGCTTTTGCAGCCGAACTTACCGATGTCGTGTGCCATGCTGGCGGCGGAGGTCATGGCCAGATCCACCGGGACGCCTCTTTTCTGCAGCTGTCGTGCCATGTGCATGGCCACGTGGTGGACCCCCGCGATATGGCCCAGGGTATTAAAGGGCTGGACCGATGCGGCGATCACCAGGAACTCATAGACATACTGCTTGCGAATCAGGTTCCGCATCCGCAGGTATTCGCTGCCGGCCGGAAAACCTGCCGCCTCCTCTTCAGAGAGCATCTCGAAATCAAAGGTGGGATTGTGGCCGTGTCTCACCATGTAAGCCACCAGCACGGTATGCAGGATCTCACAGAAGACCAGCTCCAGCCCGCGACCTTCTTCGGTTACGGGCTGCGCTCCGACGTCCGGATACATCAGCAGAAGGCTTCTGCGAAAGATCCGGTCCGGCAGCTCGCTGACAGGGCCGCTATAGGCAAATGGGGCCAGCTTTTGCAGATCCCGCAATAAAGGAGTACACGTCTCCAGGACTTTCGGAACGCTCACAGGGGTCTGCGGGTCCTCCCCCGGCTGTGCCAGAATGGATCTCTCCAGATCCGCCGCCAGCTGCTCCAGGCCACTCTCCTCCAGATACGCAAGCATCACTTTTTTTGTCAGCCCCAGTCTCCGCAGAAGTGACCGCTCGGACAGATTCCGCCGCAGCGCAATATACAGTTCCCTGTTACCTGCTTCACTCATGGCCTTTTACCTTCCTAACTTTTAACGGATCATTCTGTTTTCGTCGGCAGATAAGGCGCGATCGCCGCCGCTACGTTCGGGATCGGGATGGTCTGCAACCAGATCTTGCCGGGACCGTGGACGATGGTATTGAACAGGCCCTCGCCGCCGAGCATGATGTTCTTCATGCCTTTTATCTTCTCGATCTCGAAATTGACGCCGCTGCCGATGATGGCGAGGTGCGGTCCGTCTACGACCTTTTCCTCTCCGGCGGCCAGTTCATAGGACGCAAGTCCTCCGTGGATCTCCAGGAAGACCGTGCCCGGTCCGGTGAATTTCTGCATGATGAAGCCCATGCCGCCAAATATGCCGGCCCCTACTTTGCCGCGAAAATGTACTTCTACATTGACCGTTTCCTCACAGGCCAGAAATGCGCTCTTCTGAGCGATGATGGTCTGGCCCGCTGCCAGCTGTACCGGAATGATGCGGCCCGGGAAGGACGATGAGAATACGATCTCACCCTGAGGCGCTTTGCAGGCAAACCGGTTAAAGAAGATCTTTTCTCCTGAGAGCGCTCTGCCCAGAGCCTTGCCGAGGCCCCCGCCTCCTTCGGTGGACATGACGATCCCCCGGTCCATCCAGCTCATGCTCCCGCCTTCACATTTCATCGCTTCTCCTTTTGCCAGCATGCATCTGACTGCCGGGAAAGCCTCTCCGATAATTTCGTACTGCATTACTGATACCTCCTGCACGCGCCCGCTGCGTCCGTCCCCATAGTATGTCCGATGACAAAGCCGTCAACGATCGATCCCAGCGACACCGTGAGGGTCGAAAAGAAAAAAGACCCAAGCGTTGCGACAAAGACCCGGACGCTAAGACTTTTGAATGGTAATACACGTTGCTCTTTCATAAGAAAAACTAACTCTCCATTACTTTGTATTATATTTGTCTACGGAGAATTATACCATGTTTTTACGGATGATTACAGGGGGACGGACAGCAAAAAAGAGAAGCTTAGTGTTGCATAACTTTCACTGAGTTTTCAAATTCTGCAACACAAAGGCTGGGCAAGCCCGGATCGAGGGCTTTTTCCTGCCATCAGCGCGCCTCTGTTGTCGTCCAAACTTCACATAAAAAAAATCTGCAACAGAACAAGGTGATCTGTTGCAGATTTCGCAATTTGCGATGAAGATAGACAACGACACAGGAAAAACCTGCTCGAAATGGTCTTGATACTGCCCTCATGGCACCTGTTGTTGCAGATTCCTGAAATACAAGAAGAATAATGCAACAAAAGGCCCTGCTTTAGCGCGTGCCAGCCTGCGCCGGGATCCGAAGCAGAGACATACGCAAAAAAAAGCCACCTCACCTTTTGGCGAATGTGGCCTGTTATAGCAGCATATATCCAAATATATTCGCAGCATGTCCTTGATTTTCTTACTTCAGTTCCAGTTCCACGTTTCCGTTTCCCAGAAGATTTTTTAGTTCCTCAATCGAAAGGCCCTTGATTTTTCCGAGTCTGGTGTAGGACCAGGAATTAGACCCATAGAAAATGACGATCTGATTCCCATTATAAAGAACGATATCTCCCGGCTGCGTTGTCATCTGACTGTCATTTCTCGCGATGCTTCTGCCGATGGAACCGACTTGTTCGAAGCCCCCGTACATCGACAGGCTGATCCGAAGCGGCTCTGTTTTCGTGATCTCACGCAATTCTTTTACCGAGGCATTGTCCTCCCAGTCGACGGAGATTTCTTTCTCATTGATTATCGCTTTCATCGCTTCTCCCTGTGTTTCCTGTGCCGGCTCAGTCGAAGGCACTGTGACCGCGGCAGGCTTCTTCAACTTGAACCTGACCCTGGCTTTCTTTTTCTTTTTTATGGCACTCTTAAGTTTCTTCGGATTCGTGATCCTGCCGATCTTCGTATGGGAGTAGGACGTCTTGAAGGTCTTATAGAAGATCACGATACAATCGGACCCGTAGAGCATGATGTCCCCTTTGTGGACCTTTTTCACTTTTTTAGCCTTCCCGGGGAGGTCATAATCAACGTATTTGTAGATCTCATTGCCGTTCAGCTTCTTCATCTTGTATGTCGCCGGCAAATGGGTCATAAAGGCTTTCGCGGTTCTATTGTTATAAAACTCTGCGTTGAACTTCTTCCCGTTTACGGTTATCGTCGCTTTGGTCCTTGTTGCCGCTGCAGTCTCCTGCGGATATGCAAAGGCTGCAGTTACGGACAGGAGCATCATGAGTGCAACAAGTCCTGCGGTCAGTTTTCGTCTCTGTTCATTCATTGTCAGCGATCTCCTCATTTGGCATTCGCAGTGAAGTATTCTCTGATTTCTTCCATCCGGGCGCTTTGTTCAACACTGAAGGGACAGCGGCTGTCACAGTGACCGCATCCGGTGCAGTCGGATGCTCCGTGCTCCAGGGTCCGATAATGCTCCGGCGCCAGAGGATCGCCAGCCTTTGCCAGATCGTAATACTTATTGATCAGGCCGATATCCAGACCTGCGGGACATGGCATGCAGTGGTTGCAGTAGACGCATGCTCCCCTGGTGTCCACCGGATCGAACTCCGCGATGACGGAGTAGTCCGTCTCCTCCGGCGAAAGGTCGTGGAATGCCAGCAGTTCTTTCACCTCTTCCGTATTCCGTGCTCCCGGGAGCACCGAGACCACGCCGGGGCGATCCAGGGCATACTGCAGGCACTGGGCGCGAGTCAAAGCCACCTTGAATGGGGACTGGGCTGCGTCCAGAAGCTGTCCGCTGGAGAAAGGCTTCATGACGGTTATGCCGATCCCTTCCGCCTGGCATCTCTGGTAGACGGCCGTCCGCTCGTTCATGCTCCCATGGGCATACTCGCCCTCACCGCTGTCATAGGCCGCATTGATAGAGAACATCAGCATGTCCACATCCGTTTCGTCCAGTACCGTCTGAATCACCGAGGGCGTGTGGGAGGAAAGGGCGATGTGGCGGACGGCGCCATCCCGCTGAAGCTCATGGATGTAGTCCAGGATCCCGTTCTCCTGATAGGTCTTCCAGTCGGCGGCCTCGTCCAGACAGTGGATGAAGCCGTAATCGATGTAATCCGTCTTGAGCTGTTTCAGCTGCTGATCGACGGACCGCTTCACCGTATCCAGATCCAGGGACCAGCCGTAGACTCCCTTGGAGTACTCCGCGCCGAAGTGGATCTGATAGAATACATTCCTGCGGACGTCCGACAGCGCCTCTCCGAAAATGGGATAGGTGTCCCCGTGACCTGCAGCAAGATCGAAGTAATTGATGCCGCCTTCGACCGCTGTCTGCAGGGCCCGGACGCCCTCCTCCATGCCTGATTCAAAGAGATATGCCGTCCCCATACCGATCTCGCTGATCCGGTCGCCGGTTTTGATGTTCGTCCTGTATTTCATGATGGATCTCCGATTATTTATATGCAAAAAAACTAGTTTATATACAATTTATTATATTGCAGATAGATACTTTTTTCCATATCCAGAGCTGTACCAAAGTCAATTCCTGAACATGAATTTGATTAGAAAAACCCCTGAATGATTGAATTTCAGGGATCTTTCATGGCAGCCCCGGTCTTTCTTATAATAATCATAGTAATCCGCGACAAAGAACGGCACATCCTCCGGCAGCGGATCGACAACGCCGCCGCCCAGCGCGTATTCCCCATTCTTCAGATCATCCAGTCTTTGCGCGCACATGGCAGACCGCTTCGCATATCTCTGCTCTTCGCTGTCTTCCGCATCAAAGTATCTACAAGCATATGTTACACCATGTTCTGCTTTTAGTTCGGCTTAGTGTTGCATAACTTTCACTGAGTTTTCAAATTCTGCAACACAAAGGCTGGGAAAGCCCGGATCGAGGGCTTTTTCCTGCCATCAGCGCGCCTCTGTTGTCTCCCAAATCTCACATTAAAATAATCTGCATCAGTACAAGGTGGACTGTTGCAGATTTCGCAATTTGCGATGAGGATAGACAACGACACAGGAAAAACCTGCTCGAAATGGTCTTGATACTGCCCTCATGGCACCTGTTGTTGCAGATTCCTGAAACACAAGAAGAATAATGCAACAAAAGGTCCTGCTTTAGCGCGCGCCGGCCTGCGCCTCCCCTTTCGGTCGGCTTGCCCCGCTCCCTACTCGACAGTCCACCGGACTGTCGAGCTTCACGCTCGCGCCCTTTCGGGTTCGAATCCCTTTCTCTGTCTCCGCCAAAACAAAACAGCGCCTTCGGCGCTGCTTTGTTTTGGCGGAGACGGTGGGATTCGAACCCACGTGCCCCGGAGGACAACCGCATTTCGAGTGCGGCTCGTTATGACCACTTCGATACGTCTCCATTTATTTGATTCGTGTCCGGCAATGACCCGAACAAATGATAGTATAACTGAAATCCGAACGTTTCGCAACCGTTACATCCGGGAATATCATTCCATATTCTCAAACTTTTTCGTGGCGGTGAGGTAATCGTTCAGCGTTCCCAGATGCACGTAATAATAAGAGAACCGATCCTTCTTGATGACCTGTACCAGATCGGCTTCGATCAGCTTCTTGACGTGCTGGGAGATCGTCGCCTGAGAGTAATCAAAATACGCAACCAGGTCTTTGTTGCAGACCTGGGTCCGCTCCTTGTTCTGCTGCATGATATAACGGAATATCTTGATCCTGGCGGGATGCGCCAGCGCGTCGGAAATACGTGCGATCAGCAGGATCTCTTTTTCCTGCATTTCATCCAGTTCTTTGCGAAGTCTCATTCTAGCTCCTTGTCTTGTCTTCTCTGCTGCTTCTTATTTCAGTCTTAATTCTTCAGCGTGTTCCTCAATCCAGGCGAGCACAGTGTCCGCCATAAACTGATATCCCTCAGGGGTCGGGTGCACGCCGTCCAGATAGGCGTCCCCCTGCAAAGGCCGGGCATACTCATCCCAGGCAGCGCAGGTATCGATCACCAGCTCCCCGCTTTTGCGGATCCGGTCTGAAAAGTCATCGATCTCGCCATTCACCTGCCCGTAATCGATGCCCATGCCGGCCATCCATGCCCTGGAGGCTTTCTCCGCGTGGACGTGGATCGGCGTCATGTAAACCGGTATGATGCCCGGTCCCTCTGCGGCTTCGCCGCCGCATCCCCTGGCCATCCTCGCCATCTCCGAGAGGTTTTCCATACACCCCGCCGGACCTGCTTCCCGGTAGATGAAATCATTGGTGCCGGTCAGGATGAACACTGCCCGCGGCTCGTGATCCAGGACATCGTGGCCGAAGCGCCGCAGGATATCCATGGTCGTTTCGCCGTTGGCTCCCTTGTTGATCACATCCGCATGAAAAGAAGTTTCCCCCGCCTTCACCGCCGCGCGGATCAGTCCCGGGAAACTCCGTCCCCGGCTCATGGGGAAACCGTTCACTATGCTGTTGCCGATAAATACAAGCTTCTGTTTCATAGTGTCACTATTTTAGCATTTTGGAGAAAAATCGGCAATAGACGATTTGCCGCAAGCTGTCGATGCCACGAGCTACCGCAAGCTGTCGATACCACGAGCTACCGCAGACTGTCGATACCTTCATTCGCCAGGGCGTCGCACCGGTTGTTCTTTTCGGTCACATAGAGAAAATCATCATAGCTGAATTCCGGCCCGTTCCACTCGACGAACTTGGCATACAGCTTATCGAGATCCGTCACCTGACTGTTCAGGTTGACGTGGCCCTTGACCCGGAAGAAACGGATGTCATGCCGGTCCAGATAGGGGATCAGCGCCTGCCACAGGTCCTGGTTTTCGACCGGCTTCTTGCCCGATGTCTTCCAGCCGTTCTTCTGCCAGTTTTTGTACCAGCCTTTGCGGAAACAGTCCATCAGGTAGCTGCTGTCGGAAAACACCTGGATGGTCTGGCCGTCCTTC
>Ga0256405_10008873_pt1 | contig 14091 bp, 17 predicted proteins | sample RumenRJG_02DNA_FD_189096 | JGI IMG/M metagenome (GOLD analysis project Ga0256405, IMG submission 189096) | Bovine rumen microbial communities from Lethbridge, Alberta, Canada - RJG_02 | ecosystem: Host-associated > Mammals > Digestive system > Stomach > Rumen | place: Canada: Alberta...
ATCGTTGCCGTTGTCTCCAATGGCCATGATTTCGGCCTTTTCGATTCCTAGATTCTCTGCCAGCTCTGTAAGTGCCATTCCCTTGTCCGCGTCCGGGTTCCCGATTTCCACGTCGGTCTTCCAGGTCACAACAGTTCGGACATTCCATCTGCCGCTGATCTCCCGGCTCAGCTCATCCCGTTCGTTTTGATCGTGGGCAATAAACCAGATATTCTCAACGCCGTGGCTTGCCGACCGGATCACGCCGTCCATATCGTATATAATCCGCCTGCTTTTACGGATATAGGTCTCAATTCCGGGGTTATCGATCACCCGGATATGCCTGTCCAGCGGTTCCAGCTCACTGTAGCCGATTCCATCGGCAAACACGGCATAGACCAGGTCGTACGCTCTCGGCACTCCGATGATCTTGATCGCCGTCTCCGGATCCAGTGTCGCAGTCCGGAGAATCCTGTTTTGGAACAGATCAGTCGTAACCGCTCCGTTGGAGCTGATCACATAGCCAAGTCCTTTCAGAGAAAGCAGTTCTTCCGGAATCCCGTAAAACGGTCTTCCGGTAACCAGTGCTACTGCGATACCCGCGTCAGAAGCCGCTTCAATGGCAGCTCTGGTGCGGTTTGTCAGTTTCTTTTCTCTTGTCAGAATGGTGCCGTCAATGTCCAGCGCCAGCACTCGGATGTCGTTCATTGCTTTGGTTTACCGTCCAGGCAGGCTTCTTCGATGCGTTTCATCAGGATTCTGGTGAACATATAGTCTCTTCGGGAGCCATAACTGCTTTTCACCAGTTTTCCGTCCTTATCAAAGACAGCGGAAACGCCCCAAGGCTCTTTGCGCATGGCATCCGGATCAAATCTCACGCTGAAGAAGATCTGTTCGCCCTCTCTCCAGACCTTATGATCCGCCACATGGTATTTTCCGTATTTTTCAAGCACAGGAGCAATTTTCTTCTCGAACTGTCTTGCCGTCATATCCACTCCATTTATCCGTCAATGTTCTTGATCTTTATTATTATACCAGAAAAGCCCTGTCTTCACAACAAGACACGGGCTTTAAAGGTGCAATCTGTTTAGTTTTCTTCAAAACGCAGGGGCCCCAAATCCCCAATAATCGTCCTCAAGAGCCTGCATCTCCCGCTTGGATCGAATTCTCGCCTGACCGCTTGTGTATTTCAGACCCCTGTCTTTTCTTTTGCTCTTTCTGGTCGGCCCTTTGAAACCACTCATTATCCGATTCGAATGTTGACTGTGAAGCTCTTTCTCTTCTTGTTTCCTGCGTTTCGTCTCGGCGATATCATGCTTATGGATATAGACGAGATATCCCATAATGCTCGTCTTCTGGACATCTTGATCGTGATACTTTCTCTCCGTGTAAGGCACCGCAGAGCGATTTATCGGCGCCTGCCGTTTGCTCTCATGAAAGAGAGCCCTTGGTGCGCCCTTTTCACCGCTATAGGTAATTCGCCAGGCCGTGTCATCAGAAGAGATCACATACAGCTCACCACTGTGCATGAAATGGCTGAATCCGTGCTCCTCGCAAAATTTGTCAATCTCCTGCCTGGAGCTCATATACTGTCTGCCAATGACCGAGCAGTAATTGCACGGGACATATCCTGCATTGCAAGCCTCTTCCATCGTATAGAAATTGATTCTGTTTTCAGGCTGGAAGCGTTTCGCATAACGGCATGTATCGTTATGGAATATCCGCTTCTTGCTGTTTCTGCTGCTGAAATACATATCGATACTCTCTTTCATCACGCTTTTCCTACGCTATCTGCCTGGAAGTTCGGCCGCTGGAAGAAAAAGGGTGGTATTTCCTTTTCTTCCTGCAGCCTGTCTCCATCAGTAAACCCTGCCGTCAGCGGAGATGATGGTAAGGATTCCCCTCCGGAGGATATACTCGTTCATCGCCTCATCCAGATAGCACTGATAAAGATGCGAAGGTTCCCTTCCAAGGCAGCGGACAAGGTTGCCGATAATCTGGAAGCCCATCTTCTCTGCCTGCGCCCTTACACTCATTTCAGGCCGCCTCCTCTTGCTGAACACTCTCATAGTAATCACTCTCACTCGCAAACAGGATGTACCGTCCGTCAACCAGACCGTAAAATCCGGATCCCACATAATACCCTCGCATTTAACCTGACCTCCTCATGTTCTGCATGGCTGCTTTCATCATTTGTTTTCTTTATCTGATAGGATAATAGCAGAAGACCTGTCCAAAAAAACTCCCTCAATCAATCGATGGGAAATTTTTCTGAACAGGCCTTCCATTTTTGAATTTCAGTCAGGAATATCTGTGAAGAATGTTCCGGGGTTTATGCCTCCTCGATGGCTCCAACTGGGCATCCTTCCATCGCTTCCGCAGCGCTGTCGAGTGCATTCTCCGGCACCTCTGCATCGATGGCAACGGAAACGCCGTCATCCGTCATGGAAAACACGTCCGGGCAGGTACCCGCACAGAATCCGCATCCAATACATCCGTCATTTACAAAGTACTTCATAGTTGTAATCCTCCGATCTTTTCCTTCATGGCATCACTTTCTTCTAATCGTAAAGGTCACATTGTCTTCGGTTTCAAGATCAAGTCCGGTTCTATCCAGCATACCGCGCATTACTGCATTGCGAAGCACGTAATAGGTTGAAGAATCATCACCCCAATACTCTCCATGGATGTCTTTCGTCATCGTCCATGAGAGTTCCTCTTCCGACTCCGATAAAACAGCATTCACTCTGTCGCAAGGCATGCCATTCACAAAAAAATCTTCAAACGCCTTATATGCACTCGCAGGAGATGCAGTCGCGTCCAGAGCATAGTTCTTTCCGAACTCAAAAGCAACGTCCTGGATTGCATCTGATCTCTCAGCATTAATAACCGTGCCGACCAGGCTGGCATATCGTGATTCCGCGTCATGGATCTGTTCCTGAAGCCATCCGTGAATGTTGCTTTCGTCGATGACGTTCTCCAGTGCAGGGAGATCTTTTATATACTTTGCCTGATCATCGATCCAGCCCTTCTGCTTGGCGAATATGGCAATTGTCTTTGTCAGCTCTTCCTGTTTGCCGATTTTGTTGTAAAGCCAGAAATGAATCGGTCCTAAAAATGCACTCATCGAATACTCACTCCACGCTCTCGGCAATCTTTTTGTTGATGCCAAAGTGCTCTTTGGCAAACTCCATGTCCTGTACAAGCTCAACCGTGCCCAGGTACTTCCCGGCTTTATCACGAACGGCCATGTACTTCACGAGCATGGTTCTTCCTCCCTTTTCCATCCACACAGGGACCTCATCCCGACGGTTATTTCTGAAATCATCGATAATCTGACGAACCATTGGTTCGATCCTCGGTGGATGGCAGGAGAACACTTCTCTGTCCAGCGCCATTCCCGGACGCTTGAACACCTTGGGGCCTTCATTGAAAAAGCGGTTGATGCTGTCGGCGTCGATGAAGGTGATTTCCATCGGAATGGTGTTCAGCAGGGCGGCAAGCTGCTCCAGCGTCATATGTCCCCCGGGCAGGACGATCTCATCCACTGCGCCGGAAGTTGCCGATTTCCCGGAATCTGCGGCATTCTCCGCATCTTCCCAAATATCCCTCTGAACGCCAAAGCAGACATCATAATCCTTGGAATCATGATAAATGCCGTACCATTCATCCTCTGTGAAATTCACAGCGCAGATTGGGAACAGAATGTTCTGTTCTTTATAGATCATTTCCTCCGCACGCTTTAAGACGGCATCCAGTCGAGCGTTCCATTCCTCATCATGACCGGTTTCCTTGCAGAGCGCTCCGAGTTCATCCCTGATCTCGTCGTCAACTGTCCACATCACATCGGATGGGCCTGAAACCCCGTATTTAACCTTCAGAAGCGGATAAAGCAGATCGCCCTTCTTTGCATAGTGGGTTGAAACCTCACGAATCGCCGGGATCAGGGTCTCATCGCGGGAAGATTTGAATTGCTCCAGCAACACAGAAAGCCGCTCGTTTTCTTTCGTAAGTGTGTCAAGCGGATGGCCGGAAATCGCTTCCAGAGCAGCGGCGAGCTCTTTCTTGTTCGAGTAATCCTTTTTCGGATAGGAATCACGCTTCTTCAGCTCAGCCTGTACCTTTTCATGCAGCAGGGAGGCCTCAACCGCTTTCTCGGCATTGGCAATCCGCTCCTCTTTTGTTGCTCCATGGAACAGTGCGGAATGAATGTCGCAGAGCTTTTGCACCTCAGACAGCGGTGTCCCTTCCTTCATAAGCTCCTGCTCCGCCTTCATGATCTCGTAAGCTTCCACCTCACCAAATTCACGGACAAAATCCGAGCGGACAGCTTCCAGATCTTCTCCGTCTCCCAAACGGCGGAGATAGGCCTTCAGCTGTTCTGTGCGGGCCTGCGGCTCCGCGACCGTCTGTTGCGGCTTTTCCTCCGCCTTCTGCTCTTCCGCGGACAGATTCGGCATTTCGCCGACAAGTTCAAATCCTTGTGACATCAGTGTCGTGGCAACGTCCATCATCGAAATGTTCTTCATTTTCGCCCCTTTGGGGATCGTCATAATCTTCCCAACGGAGTGAAGCATCGTTTTCTTTGTGATTTCAGTAAAACCAAGTCCTGCCATAATATCGACTAGCTCCGGGTATTCCTGCGTCAGTTCATATACGGACTTCGTCAAATCGAGTTTTTTAGACATGGTCTATTTCTCCTTGATTCTTTCATTCTTAGCATGTGAAAAGATATGTGCCCTCCATTGCTGAACATAGTATACCGAATAATTTTCGAAATTTCTGTATCTGAGGATACACAAATAAAAAATTTTTGGAGTATAATAAGGCCATCACCAGATTGGAGGGGCAACAATCAATGGATTATTCCGTACTGGAGAAAAGTTCTCTTTTTGCCGGGATACCGGCATCAGAGCTGAGGTCTATTCTGGAAGAGGTTCCACACCATATACAATGCTATGACAAAGACGAAGTCATTTTCCGCCTGATGGAGTCTGCCACAAGGGTTGGCATTATTCTGGGAGGTCGTGTGGAAGCCCAGAAATCCTTCCCGAACGGGAGCCAGGTCAACGTGTCCATACGAACACCCGGCGAGATGATCGGCCCGGCAGCGGTTTTTTCAAAGAGCCGTCGCTATCCATGCGATATTGTTTCATTGGAGCCGGTTACCATTATGATGTTTCGCAAAGATGATCTGCTTGCCCTGATGAGCAAAAGCACTCAGATTCTTGAGAACTTCACAACCGAGATCTCCACTGCCACGTATATGTTGCAGCAGCGGTTGGAACTTCTGTCTTATAACGGGATCGCGCAGAAGGCAGCATTCTGGCTGCTGATGCAGGCAAGGCAGACTGGAAGAGAAAAGGTACGCATTCCGGATTCCGTTTCCAAATGGGCTATGCAGATGAACGTATCCCGTCCTTCTCTGCACAGAGAGCTGAAGAAGATGGAAGAGGAAAACATCATCGTATATGTGCCGCCCATGATAGAAATAGTAGACGCTGAAGCTCTGCAGAACGTTCTGAGCAAATGAAGAGAGGCGTTGTCTCATACAGCGAATAAGCTGAATTGAGGCAACGCCCTTTCTTATCTGAACCACATGTCATATGGTTCCTCATCTCTCACGATGATCCAATGCTATCGATGAATGATACCTTTTACCGAACTAAGGTATGAGCCGCCAAACAGGTTCAGGTGGTTCAGCAGATGATAAAGGTTATACAGATCTTTGCGGTCCTCATATTCCGGCATCAGCGGATTCACTTCGTTGTAGGCGTCATAGAACTCCCGTGGGAATCCTCCAAACAGTTCTGTCATGGCAATATCCGCTTCAAAACAGCCAACATAGGCCGCCGGGTCAATCAGCCAGGCTGAGCCGTCGTTGCCGATCAGGTAGTTTCCGTTCCACAGATCTCCATGCAGTAGAGACGGGAACTCTGGCTCAGGCAGATAGTCATCAAGATGATCCAGAAGACTGGTGATCGCTTTTCGGTCCCGGCTGTCGAACCAGGATGAGGCCATCCGGAACTGCGGTTCAAGGCGCGAATCCCTGAAAAACGCAATCCAGCTGTCTGCGGGCCGGTTGATCTGCCGGCTGGCGCCGATGAAGTTATCATGAGAAAACCCGTAGCGTTCGTCTGGCACGAGACTCTGCGTATCCGCCTTATGCATCAGGGCCAGATTTCTCCCAAAGTTCCGGAAGAAGTCTTTTTCTCTTCTCCCCTCGCTCCATTCCATCATGAGGAAGGCACCGTACCGGTCATCGGTGCCGATGGCAAACACCTCCGGGACACGGATCGTCCTCGTGCCGGCAATTGCGGCAAGGCCAGCGGCTTCCGTCTCAAAGAAGGAGAGATTTTCCTTGCGATTCGTTTTCACGAAGACAGGAGTTCCGTCAAGCTCCATGCGAAACGCCCGGTTGATATCCCCTCCCGGCACAGTGAATGCAGTGCCAATCTTCGATGAGAACAGTTCTTCCGCCGCCTGATCCAGAGAAAAATAGGTTTTAACGCTCATGGGCCGGCTCCTCCAGATACCGAACAGGCATTCCTTTTGCCGTGGCATACTGAATCTCCGAACGCGTGCTGTCACCGATGTAACCGCCAACGTTGATGACATAGATTTCATCAGCCATGTCGATCTTCCGTTTATGCATGTCGTCCAGCATTTCTTTCGTCTTGGTGAGAGTACCCTCATCCATGTTCTCCCAGACTTCATCGTCGCCGGAGTGACCGAACAGCCCGACACTGATCACGATATTTCTTTCCAGCGTCAGTCTTTTCTGCGCTTCCATAAACTCATCTTTGAATCTTGTGCTCCCGCAGAGCGTAATGACCTTGTATCCTCCAACCATCTTTCTTATCCTTTCTAATTGAATCGGCTGCCCTGGACGATATTGTCCCGGTCAAACGCCAGGTTGATTTCATTCAGAACGCGCTTCTTGTCTCCACTCCACAGCGGCGCGATCAGGCTACGCTTTGCCCCATCGCCTGTCAAACGATGAACCACCATCTCCGGTGGGATGCTCTCAATGCAGGATTCCAGGATTCGGATATACTCTTCAAGGGAAAGCGTTTCAAATTTCCCTGCCCTGTAGTCTTCTGCCAGATCTATCCCCTCCAGCACGTGAAGTAGGTGGAATTTGATGCCCTGTGCACCGCTTCGCCCGATGTATTCTGCAGTCTGCCGAATCATTTCCGGCGTCTCTCCGGGCAGCCCAATAATCATATGGACGATTACGGTTAGGTTCTTTACCCAAAGGCGCTTTACCGCATCATCAAAGACGTCCAGCGGGTATCCCCTCCGGATATATTCCGCCGTTTCCGTATGGATCGTCTGCAGTCCCAGTTCAACCCAAACGGGTTTGATCGTGTTCAGCTCCGAAAGGAGCCCGATCACTTCCTTGCTCAGGCAGTCCGGCCTTGTTCCGATGGATAGTGCCACGATATCCGGATGACGTATCGTTTCTGAGTAAAGCTTTCTGAGCCGGTCTATGGGGGCATATGTCCCGGTGAAGCTCTGAAAATAGGCGATATACTTCCCTGCCCCTTTGCCAGCAACCACGGATTTTGCCATTTCGATCGCTTCTGCCACATTGTCCTGAACCGGAATGGAGAAGTCTCCGCTTCCTCCCGCACAAAAAATGCACCCTCTCGTGTCCTTTGTCCCGTCCCTTGTCGGGCAGGTAAAACCGCTGTCCAGCGCGATCTTGTAAACCTTCTCGCCGAACTGTTCCCGCAGATGGCTGTTCAGGCTCCTGTAATGCGTCATAGGAGCAGCACTCCCATGAGAATGGACGCCTGAAGGCAGCAGTTAATGCACTCTTCGATCCAGTTCCCTCGAACATCTTTCCTGCCAAACCGTTTCGCACAGAAAACCATCAGCACCATACCGAGACAGCCGATGATGAAAAAGAGAATGCTTGGCATCTTCAATGCATTCTGGAGGAGAACTCCTGTAGTATCGGAGCGAATGGCTCCAATGATCATCAGCAGGAATCCCGCCGGCATAACATAGCGCAGCTGTACTCCCAGAATCGGGATATCCGGTCCTCCCAGCGCAAGGATCAGCTTCCAGATTACTTTCCCAAGGCCCGCGCAGATACAGAGGATCGCGCCAATGGTAAATATCGGCTGATCGATCTTTCCGCAGAGAACCGCCGTTGTAATTGAAAACAGCAGAACCGGGACCGCGTCCAAAGCAACCAGCTGTACGGTAAATTTATCTCTCACGTGACTATACTCTTCAATCCTTACTCAGAATGGTGTGATACAGCAGCTCTGCAACCGCTTTCGTACCTGCATGATTCAGATGCAGTCCATCGGTGAACCACTCCCGGTGGTTTTCCGTAAGGCTGTACAGATCGATCACCGTGCAGCAGGTTTCAGAACCAATGCGTCCAATGATATCATGGATTTCGCTCCTGATCACTTCATTTTGAATATCATCCAGAGTTTTCCCATGAACACTGAATGCTCTGGGTGGCTGCATCAAAACAATATATGGTTTTGCATGGTCGTTCCGAAATGCGGAAATATAGTTCCGTAGGTCGTTCTCGTATTCTTCTGCATTCCAATTGTGAGGCTTTGCATCATTAGTTCCGAGCATGATGACAACCGCATCCGGATCCGATGACAGAGCTGCCGTATACATTTTCTCCTGTCTGTACGGTCTGTCACCGCTGTCGCACAGTGTGCGGTCGCAGAAGCCGAAGTTCATCACCTGATAGTCTGATCCAAGCAACTCCTGCAAAACGGCAGGATACGCATATGCCCGGAAAGCGCCCATTAGTCCATATCCATATGTCAGACTGTCGCCAACGCATGCAATCCGAGTTTTGCCCTGTTCGGGTTTTGGAATCTCCGGGTGCATTGCTCTTTGATAAAGTACTGTGTATGTGGCTCCGATCCCGGCGCCCGCACTGATCGCTGCAGCGGCTGCAGCTTTCCATCCAGCTTTCATTTGCTTTCTCCCTTCTTCCGCCATGCCTTCATTGACACATCATATCATAGATGAGGAGCAATTTCCACGATACAACCGTCATTTTCCTAATGAACTATATCTCAGATCAGCCATGGCTTTTAAAGATCTGAGAAAGCGGATCAAACATGTAACGGATAAAGAGACACGGAGGGGTCTTCTGACTCCTCCGCATTTTTCTGTTTATTATTTCTGCAAATTACCAGAGATCGACAGATCCGGTCTCGTCGCCTTTCACCCAGTAAGCCTTGTTCTCATCTACGCGGATGTAGACATCGTCAGCATCGGCTATTCTTGCAAAGATTTCTTCCGGTGTGATCGTCCCGCCCATCGAAGATTCAATGTGAATCTTCGGGAAAATCTTCTTCACCGTTTCGGCAGCCTTCTTCACAGGCTTGGCAGCTTTTTCAGCAGTCGCTTTTGCCTTCTTCGATGCTGCGGAAGCGGTAGCTTTTGCCTTATCCGCTTTAGCCTTTGTTGCCCTGGCCTTCTTTTCTGCCTTCTGGCCGGCTTCCACAACCTTTTCTTTCGCTTCGGCTGCTTCGTCTTTCACCTCAGCAGCCTTAGCCTTGGCAGCCTTGGCCTTTGCTGCCGTCTTCTTTCCGGCCTCAGCTACCTTTTCCTTTGCTTCTGCAGCTTCCGCCTTCACTTCGGCTGCCTTGGCTTTGGTTCCCCTGACTTTTTTCACTGCCTTTTCCTGCTTCTCAACTGCCTTGAGGGCAGCTTCCGCCACTTCAACTTTGGCTTCCGCCACTTTCACTTCAGCTTCGATGACCTCTCCGTATACTTCCTTAACCTTCTCCGAGATCTTTGCGGAGACCGCTCTGTTTCCGTTTTCGATGGCGCCGATCAGGGATGAGCTCACGCCGAGAGATTTCGCGAATGCCGCCTGAGTAAGCTTGTTTTTTTCACGCAGTTCTTTAATAGTCATGATATCCTCCTATTTTCCTGTAGTTGATAGGCTTCGCGCATTCTATCACTTTTTACGGGTGCTGTCCATCTTATTCAGCACTTTTTCTTTGCTCTGGCATATTATTTTGCAGCTCTTTCCGTTTCCGTATGTTCCAACTCTTTTTCCAGCGTGGCTTTCCAAAGTGCGTTAAATTCGGTATTTCTCTTCGATTGAGGGAGATTTTTCGGACAGCATATATTGTATAATAAGGATGTTAAGGGAGGTCTCGCTACGGGACGTTGACGGACACTTTGTTACGAGAGACGAATATTTCAGCCGTTTCAAGAACGGACGCGTCCGAGCAGCTTTTTGAGCATGTCAAGTGCCAGTTGACCTAAACGGAAGCATTTTGGTTTATAATCGTAAATACACTGGAGGAAACGCAAATGAAAATCGGATTCAGCATTGAGCCTGATCAGGATACTCCCGCTCTTGTACTTCCCGTCTCCGAACCGCCGAAGGCCGTCCGCTCTCTGGTTCAGGTTCGTTTTGAGAGTGACGGACGCGTCCTGCCCTATTACAACGACCGCTTCAATCTCGCCCCGGGTGACCGTGTCTTTGTCAGCGGGAAACTTGCCGGGAGGCCCGGAACCGTTGAGAGCGTGACGACGAAGTTCAAAATCAATCTGGCGAATTATGAGCGCGTCATCGCCATGGCAAATCTGGAAATCCACGGAACCTATGAGAAGATCATTGATAAGATGGTCAGCTACGATCCGATTGCATTCTCCCCCGACCAGTTCCGGGCATGGTGCCTGCCACCAAAAAGCGAAGAGGATGAGATCGTTGCCGGCGAAGGTTATGAAATCGATCTCTCGGATCTGAGCAGTCCCGATGAAATCAAGGAAGCGGTATTTGACCGTGCAATCGGCTACTGCCGTGACGGCAGCGTAGCGTATATTTCAATCTCTGACGAGATCGGCACAGCGTTCGTGCATGGAACCGAGTGGTACGAAGTCAACTTCCGTCTGGATGACGGCCAGCTGACCGAGATGTATTGTGAATGCTCTTATCCCAGTTTTTGCAAGCATCTCGTAGCAGTTGCGATCATCCTGAAGGGCATGTTTGAGGACGGTCTCGATCCTGAACGTGACTTCGTCGCCATTGACGATTCATATTTCTGGCAGTTTGTAGCGAGGACGGTCAAGAAAGTGACGCTTTGAAAAGGAGACGTGTATGTACTGCAACACCATCGAAGAAGAAAGAGATCTGCTGGGCAAGCTGTGGAATGTATTTGATGGATGGGTAGTTCACAAAGCATCCGATCTTGCTGCCGGAACTTATGATGTTCCGGGCAATATCGCATGTCCGAAATGCCATATCGGCATGATCAAGAACCTTGGAACCGTTGACAAAAGCCGCTCAAATTTAGGCATCTACAGCATGAAGCATCAATGCCAGAGCTGTAGAGAAGTGTTTGATCGGATAGACATCGGCGAAGACATCTACCGTAACGCACCGCATGAGATGATTGACGCTCTTGAAACTCCGCTTGGAACATTCCGGGTTTTACTGAACGGGAAACCAATTCTCTTTTGCCACTCAACATATACGTCAGAAATCGAAGGGCATGAGCTGACAGAGCATCTGATGGATATCGACACCTCTCAGATGAAGAAGGGCGACGAGGTTTTTACCGGGTTCGAGACCTTGAAACTTGAGTCCATCGGCAGTGACGAGAGGGAAATCTATATCGCAGCAGAAAATGATGATTATTATATGGTCTTCAACGGTGAAGAGATTACCGTTTATGAAGCAAACCTCGATGATTACACCTTTGAATCCGCTGATTGGAACGAGCACGGCTTTGAATATGTGATTCACCAGGATCTGGATAATCTGAAGAACATAAAATCCCGTTTCTGCCGGGTCATCACGCAAAGCATCGCCTGGGGGCTGAAAAGCATGTGCGAAAACTATGCGGAAATCATTGAACAGGCAGCGTGGTGACTTGATTTGGATCTACTGATGCAGCCGGATTATCTGCAATTGCCAAGAAAGGAGGCACGATAACATGAAACCCGTTCAGATAGGGACGCAACTGCACGAGCGTGACGAAACCACTGCCATCTACGAAAAGTATCCGGACTATTTTGAAGTCTATAAGGAGTATGGCTGGCTGGTACGTTATGTCGTTTCCAAAGAGCCTTCGGACGAGCTGAAAACCGCAATAGAGGGCTACTACGCAAAGGTCAAAGAGGAGAACACAAAGCACGACGAATTCGTGGACCGGGTCGCAAATGACGTTCTCCAAAAGCTTGACGAAAAGAAAAAGGAGTACATCTTTCTCCACCCGGATTCGACAACGCATCACTTTGGTCTCGGACTATGGATCAGGAACAATTATATTCATGGGAAAGATTTGGATTTTGAGTGCTGGCATCCGGACAATCTGTCTTCGAAAAATGTGGAATGTATCGCTTCTCTTCTCATCCCCAATTATGACTACGAAAACCCTTTTTACCATTACCTTTATGACGACATGTCCTTTAACCACATGCGCCGGCAGTATTTTGCCGTGACCGGAGATTATCCGGATGCACTAATGGATCAGCAGGCATGGCGGCCGGACGAGCGTCGCGCAGCTGCTGAAGTACGCAAGGCAGTAAAGAACACTATCCTGGATAAGAGAAGATTTCGCAGGCTCTGCAAGGAGTATGGAATACACCGTGCCCTTCGCCAGAGGATTATCGATGATATCAGCAGGCTCAACCGGATTGGCCGGATTATGGTACTGACCACTGTGCCGTATGATATCGGCCTGTTAACTTGCAAAAATCTGGATCCGGCTCTCAGGGAAAAGCTTCTCTTTCAGCTTCAGGTCTCACTGAATCAGGTCTCAGATGTCGCAACGCAAATGCCCAGATATGTCTTCAATCAGAAGGATGCTGTCCTGCTGGCAGTAAGTGCGGATGGCAAATCGCTTAAAAGGTTCCCGAAATTCAGTTCCGATGATGATGTCATCCGGGCCGCGCTGGTCGAGGACGGCGAGGCAATCGAGTACGTCAGGAAAGATCTGCGTGATAACCCGGACTATATCCGCATTGCGTTGTCAAACAAATACAGCGTTGCCCTGAAAAAGAGCTGCATGGCAAAGTATCGGGATGACGAAGAAGTCGTCAGGATCGCTCTTGAGGCAAATGGTCGGAATAACGAATACGCCTCTGACCGCCTGAAGGACGATTTGGAAACAGCCAAGTTTGCGGTGACTCATCAGAAAAACTGGTACCCTGACAGCACAGTCTGCAATTTGAGTTCGCGGCTCAGGGATACCCTTGAGATCGCCTTGCTGGATATCCGGCAGGGCCACGCGTGTGTGAGATCGTATTCAGAGCGGCTCCGCGACAGTGAAGATGTTGCAGAAACGCTGATCGAAACCGGCAACAAATGGCGGATGTATGAAATGAGTGAGCGCATTCAGGAGAAATACAAAGACGTGGAGCAGGAATGAACCTGGAGGGATTTCTGAATGTATCTGGAGTCATTTACTCTGCCGATCAGTCAGGAAGAGATGATGATTGGGAAGCGGATGAGGGAGAACGGTGGCGATTACGGTTATATCGACAACATCTATCCCTGCAGATTTTTCGGTGAAAAAGGGCTCAGCGAGATCAATTTCCGCAATGTCACCATCTTCTACGGAGGAAACGGTTCTGGGAAAAGCACGCTCCTGAACCTGATTGCGGCGAAACTGGAATTAAACCGCATCTCCCCTTTCAATTCCAGCGAGCTTTTTGACCGGTATGCCAGCGCGTGCAAATACTCTCTCGGATATGACGAGGAGGGGTTCCGGCATCGCATTCCAGACGGAAGCCGGATTATCACCAGCGACGACATTTTCGACTATATGCTTACCGTCCGGACCAACAACTCTGAGATTGCAGAGGAAATCGAGGCCGGCAAAAAGGAGCACAAGAAGCTGAAATACGGCGATACCGTGAAATTTAACGGCATGGAGGTTTACGAGGATCTCCGGCTGCAGGTTCTCGCCCGTACGAAATCCCTCAGTCGCCGCCAGTTTATCCGCAGAACAGCTGGTCAGGAAGTAAAGCTGAACAGCAACGGTGAAACGGCCCTCAGCTACTTTGAGCAGAAACTGAAGTTTGACAGGCTCTACTGCCTGGACGAGCCGGAAAACAGCATGTCTCCGAAAATGCAGCTGGAGCTCAAGAAAATGCTGG